>Ga0208112_100285_pt1 | contig 60277 bp, 58 predicted proteins | sample HotLakConsoUCCLE_FD_184736 | JGI IMG/M metagenome (GOLD analysis project Ga0208112, IMG submission 184736) | Hypersaline microbial mat communities from Hot Lake, Washington, USA - Hot Lake Consortium UCC-LE (SPAdes) (version 2) ...
GCCCCTTGCTCTTCAGGGTCGATCTCTGGGAGGGGGATTTCTAGGGACGACGACTGCTCCATACCCACTACTTTACCGACTTTGGCCCGTTTCGCAATAAGCTGGCTTTGTTGCGGTGACTAATTACCATAATATAAAGCACAAATTATTTTTTAATTTTTGGTGATTGTCCATTTTATCTATGAGCTACGCCAGGTTCCATCAAGTTGAACTGCAAAAGCACCCAAGTTTTTATTAGCAGAAACGACTCTAAGGACCAAAATATTTTCATACATAGACAACATCTCACCTCCTGATATACCTAAACCGGAATCTTTAAAGATATATAGGGTCATCTCATAAATTCCTTTATTTAGCGGAAGATTTGGAATATTTAATTCCACAATCGAAGAACAATTAGAATTATTTTTAAAGGCACGCTGGCTGTTAATAGAGAAGCATTGAGCGATGCCCTTCATTTCCATATCCCTAATACCGATCCCCACATGAAAAAACTCAATAGATTCATCAATTTCAAGCGACAATTTAATTGTCACTTGAGCATTACAGTTTAGAGTAAATTCCCTTAGAGGTTGATCGGGTCTAATTTTATCCGACAAAGAATCATCACTAGAGAGTTGTAATTCTAACAACTTTACATTTCCCGTCCCACTAAGACGACATTCTGTAGAAGAGTGAAACTCCTCGAAATAAGCGTCAATAATCTCTCCTACTTGAAAACTGGCAAGTCCAATTTCGCCTCTCCTCATCAAAAGTCCCCGATTACAAACCTTTCCTATCTGCGGTAAAGAATGGCTTACAAAAATCACTGCCGATTTTTGAATGACCTCATAAATCGCAGCATAGGCCTTTTGCTTAAAACCTACATCACCAACCGCCAACACCTCATCAATCAACAAAATATCCGGGTTCATATTCACTGCTACGGAAAAGCCCAAACGCACTTGCATTCCAGAACTATAGTTCTGTACCGGGGTATCAATAAAATCTCCAATTTCCGCAAACTCAATAATGTCATCAATCTTGGCATTAATTTCTTTTTTACTAATACCCAAAACTGACGCATTGACGTAAATATTTTCTCTTCCCGTCAAAATAGGATTAAACCCCGCACCCAGGGCAATCAAGGCTCCAACCCGTCCTTTCATGGCAATCTGGCCTTGATCTGGCTTAATCAGGCCATTCAGCATCTTCAGCAGCGTCGTTTTGCCAGCCCCATTGTGGCCAATTAAACCCAAACATTCCCCCCGACGCAACTCAAAGCTGACATCCTTCACGGCCCAAAACTCATTAGGGCGTAGCTTATGTTCATACTTGCGTCCCATCACCTCTGAAGCAACATCTTGCACGCCATACCAGAGCGACTTCTTGAGATCGCGGCAGAACTTCTTCGACACATTCTCAACCCTGACCAGCACCTCGCGGTCATCGGGTTGGTTGTATTGAGTGGGTTCGGGCATGGTTTGGGTCATGGGAAGGATGGGGGGTGGATGGGTGGGTGAGGTAGGTGGGGTGGTGGGGTAGGTGGGGTGGTGGGGTAGGTGGGGTGGTGGGGTAGGTGGGGTGGTGGGGTAGGTGGGGTGGTGGAAGGATCTACGGTTGAGGTAGATCCTCTTTAGAGGACATTGGCTTTCAGGCCGGTCAATTCATTTCAGGGCTGGCTTGCTGTGTTTGGTTTTGCTTTGCTATATCTAACCTACGTGGCCTAGGATTCTTCTAGCAAATCAGTCAACAAATTACCAGACGGCTCCAGGAAAGGATCAAGTACCGTAACCCCTCGCCAGGTAAATCCACTTTGGAAATCCTCGCTAATCAAGAGATGACAATGATTTGCTGCCGCTACCGATAAAATGAGAGCGTCCCAAATTTGAAGCGAGTGATCAACAGTAAGATCAAAAGCAGCTTGAAAGGACTCCCAAGTTGAATCCACCACCGAAAAGGCAGTAGACCAGCTCAATATTGCCTCCCGAGCATCTTCCCGACTCCTGCCAGCTTTTCCAGTAAGTACTCTATAAAGCTCTCCTAATGTTTGATCTGGAATTACAACATTGGTTGCAGGTAAGAGCTGTGTCAAATTGCGAGCTGCTTGACAACGAGTTTTATCCCCTACCCCCTCTGCATAGGCCATTATGTTTGTATCTAAAGCAGCCTTCATAACTAAAAGTCATATAAACTGCTTCTTGTCCAATTCCTTTCACCAGTAATAGGCTGACGACTCAAACGTTCTAGTAAAGCTAACTTCATTCGACGAGATCGTTCTTCAGTTTGTGATGCAGGTGTCGTCATGTTGCCAAGGATATTAAGCTTATTATTAGCAGTATCAGATCGAGGAGTTGAATGCGTTTGTCTCACTGCTTTAACATCTGTAAGCATTAGAACAATAACCTCTACTTGCTGGTTAGGAGGTAGTTTGGGAACCTGTTTGAGATTCCCAGCAGCATCAGTTTCTAGAATTAGGCGTTTGGCTTCCATGGTTTGCGAGGGAGTGGGAGGGTGGATGGGTAGGGGGTGGATGGGTGGGAGGGTTGGTGGGTTGGTGAGGTGGGTGGGTTAGTGGGAGGGTTGGTGAGATGGGTGGGGTTGGTGGGGGGGATGGAAGGATCTACGGTTGAGGTGGGTCCTCTTTAGAGGACATTGGCTTTCAGGCCGGTCAATTCATTGCCGGGCTTGCGGGCGGTGGGGCGGTGGGGCTGTAAGGGCGAAGCATCTGGGAGGAAATTGACGTGACGGTTCCAATCGGTTTTGGCCAGATGCTTCGCCCCTACGGTTGGTACTTTCTTTCTCAAAGTTCTCCTTATCCCTGCTCTGTTGGGTTCCGCTGCGCTGCATCCAAACTACGGGGGTTCGGCTACTGCTCACCCAGTTCTACGAGGATTGAATCTAGCAAAGTCGAATCGATATACATACCTGAATCAGTTAATTCTTGAAATACTGGCCTTGCTTGCTCAATGAGTCCAAGATGTTTAGCACGGGCAACTAGCCCCAAAGTGCCAATAACATTTAAGTCCAACGACTTAGCACATTTTCTGGCTTCCATGTCATCCAGAACAACACGCTCTGGGTTTAATTTTAGAGCTAAAGCAATAACTTGGGTTTCGCCTGCGCCTAGATCCCAAGCTAGCAAGTAGTTCGGAACCTCGATCTTCTCCTGAACCATAAAGCGAACATCTTCTTTCAAGAAATTCAGAATAGGTTTACCGTCTTCTTTAACTGAAACCTCATGAACCACAGCTTCTGGAACGATTATCTGTTTTCCAATTTCACCTAATAGAACAAGCTTTTTTGCTTTACCCAGCAGGATCAAAGGTGATGCATTGACGACCCATCCTTTAAGAGGCATAGATTTCGTCTTTAAGCTCTTCTATAGAAACCTGACAAGCCGATACCTTACGACGATGTAATTCTTCCAAAAACTCTATTCGCGATAAGGCTGCCAGCTCAGCTGCTTTCCCTTGAGAAACCAAGCCTTGAGCATACCACTGTACAGCAGCAGCAATCCGTATTTCCCGAGTGAATTCAGCTGGGGAGAGCCTTAACGCACCAAACAAAGAAGGATCAATCTCAAAGGAGATGGTCGTCATCGTAGCCTTACCTCTTAATTGCTTATGACTTGACTATAAATCTTGTCTGATAGTGATGACCACTGAGACGTGGATGGGTGGATGGAATGCGTCGGGGCAGGTTTCAAACCTGCCTGTTCGTAAGAGGCGCTCAATATAGGATTTCACCTCGCTCATGAGACCAGCCTTTTTGGCCCGTTGCAAGATTCCAAGCGTTCCAATACGACGAATCTGTAACCGTTCAGCAACTCGTCGCGCCAATGAGATCAACGGGCTACTATCCGCAACTATGACCGAGCTAGTCATCAAGCAATTCGTCAGCCACTTGGTCGTCATCCAAATTTATAACAGGAACCTGCAAGCGACCAAGCTCAAACATAAATTTAAGCTTGGTCATCTTACAAAATGCTGCTGCCTTACCCAGTGACAATCGGCGCAGCTCGAATAATTTCACTGCCAGTAGAAAAGCTAGCTCTGCCTCTAAGGCTTGAGGTGACTTACCAGAAGTAATCAGTAAGTCGTCAGGGTATTCCACAGAAAGCGTCTGCATAGACTGACCTCTTGACCATATGTCTTGACTATATATCTCGCCTGCTGTTAGTGACCACTGAGAGGGGGTGGATGGGTGGGTGAGGTGGGTGGGGTGGGTGGGTAGGTGAGGTGGTGGGTAGGTGAGGTGGGTGGGTAGGTGAGGTGGGTGGGGGGATGGAAGGATCTACGGTTGAGGTGGGTCCCCTTTAGAGGACATCGGCTTTCAGGCCGGTCAATTCATTGCCGGGCTTGCAGGCGGTGGGGCGGTGGCGAGAGTGATCTGATTTTTGTGTAAGGGCCAACAAGCCGATCCATCAAGTTTTCCGTAAGCCTTGTAGGGCAGGCGTCTCGCCTGCTCAGCTGGGACAGGCAGGATGCCTATCCCACAAGATTCCGAACAATCCCGGTCGGCCAAAAAGCTCAAGAACGCCAGATCTCGTTCAACTTCGACTCTAGCTCGGCGAGTCGCTCGTTCTCTTTCCTCAGCTCGCTCATTCGCAGCTCGTGCGCTTTCTTCTGCTCTTCGTTGCTCTTCCTCAACTCTTCGTTGTACTGCTGCTGATCGATCAGCTGCTGCCTGTGTCTCTGTTCTTGCAAGGCGGCTTGCTTCTCTATTTCGACGGTCCCACTCAACGCAAAAATTAACCAGCGCCACCACGAGGGCGGCCACTGTAAGTCGGTTGCTCCAGACTTGGGGCTGGCCGATGAGTTCGAGGATGCGGAAGTCTTGTTCGTCATAGAATCAGATGGGTGGGCGAGTGGGAGGGTGGATGAGTGGGCGAGTGGATGGGTGGGTGGGTAGGTGAGGTGGGTGGGTCCTCTTTAGAGGACATTGGCTTTCAGCCCGGTCAATTTATTTCGGGCAGGCGGGGGATGGGGCAATGGGGAGAAATCTCGGTCGTACCAGCGCCTGCCTGGCGTCGGGGCTTAACCATCATCTCCATCGATAGGAAGCCAGGTTTCATCTAAAACCGTATCCAGATCTGAGACTAGCACCGCAGGAAAATCGGCTAACGGTAATCCTGACGCATCAGCAACTAATTCTCGGGCATCTTGATAAAGTTCATCGAGCTGTTCTTCTAAGTACCCCCTAAGGCTGGGGCTCACTCTCAAATCTCGATTGATTTGTTTACGAAATTTACGAACCTCTCGTTTCCAATGATTGAGATTGTATTGGCGCTCTACCTGCCAGCATTGCAACTTGAGAAGATGTTCCAGGAGCCGGGTCATGAGACTATCGAGTCTACGTTTTTCTCTCCGACTCAAGTCTAAAATCTCCTCAATGAGATGTTCAATATCAAGAGATTCAAGCGCATTATCTTCAAGCTGCTTTAGCGTTTCTACCAGCCAAAGATGGTAGTCCACATCGTATAAATTTTGAGTCCATTGCTTTGACTGAGCAACCATGGCGGTTTCCAAACGTCCTCAGACTCCAACTGTAACATCGCCCTTTAATTACGCACTCATGCGCTCCACAATAAACGGCATAGCCAGCCGATACAGCAGCCAGCCCAGCAGCAGCAACACCAGCGTTAACCCACTGGCCAGCCAGAACCCCATCGGGTTCGATACCGTACCAATCGTAGCCAGGTCTCGCGTTGTCACCAGCAGCGGCGTTACCGGGTTAAGCTGCACAATGGCCCCAAACGCACCGGACTGAGGCGGCGGGTAAACCACTGGGGTTAGCAACAGCCAGGGGGAAATAATCAGCGGCAGGGCTTTGGTTACATCCTGATACAGCGCCCCCAGAGGGGCCAACCACAACCCAATGGCTGTACCAAAGGCGATTAAATGCACCAGCGCCACCGGGGCCAGCACCACCGTCCAGGGTACCGGTATGCGAAACCAGAGAAACAGCGCCACAATCAGCAGCAGCTTAATGGCAAAGTTAAAAAACACTTCCCCCAGCTTGGCCAGCACAATCGCTTCTCGCGGAAAGTTAATTTTGGCCAGCATCGGCTTCGCCGCAGTTACCGCCTGAATTGGCCCCATTAGCGCTTCTGTAAACGTCTGCCACAGGGCCATACTAAACATCACATAGGCCGGGTAGGGGATATCTGTATCTCCAATGTTTACCACCCCGGCACTGCGGGCAAAGGTTAGGGTTGCTGCCGTAATCAGTGGGGGTACAAATGCCCAAATCACACCAAAAAACGACTGTCGGTATTGAGCGCTAATATCTCTCACCATCAGTCGCCAGGCTAACTCCCGCGAGGCCAGCAAGTCATGCCCCATCTGACGCACCATGCGCAGGGGGTGGCGAATTTTGCTCTCAGGAGTGTAAAAGACCCAGTCGGAGTCAGTAGAACGCTGGGGTCTTGAGCGAGTAGAACGCATAGGAAGTGAACTGTAAGGGTGGTGGGGTGGTGGGGTGGTGGGGTGGTGGGGTGGTGGGATGGTGGGGTGGTGGGATGGTGGGATGGTGGGGTGGTGGGATGGTGGGTGGTGGGGTGGTGGGGTGGTGGGGTGGTGGGGTGGTGGGGTGGTGGGGTGGTGGGGTGGTGGGATGGTGGGGTGGTGGGGTGGTGGGATGGTGGGATGGTGGGGTTCATGGAAGACTCTACGGTTAGGATGAGTCCTCTTTAGAGAACGTGGGCTTTCAGCCTGGTTAACTCATTGCCGGGCGGGCGGGGTGTGATCTGATTTTTGTGTAAGGGCCAACAAGCCGATCCATCAAGTTTTCCGCAAGCCTTGTAGGGCAGGCCTCTCGCCTGCTTAGCTGGGACAGGCAGGATGCCTATCCCACAAGATTCTGAACTCCCCCTCATAAAACCGCGCAATCCTGGTTTGCCTCCAGGTCCATCATGCCTCGAATAATTTCCTTGACCCCCGAATCGGCTTTCCACCCCAATACCCGATTCGCCTTTGCCGGATTCACCCGACTCACCGCAATATCCGTCGGCCTGAACAATCCCTCATCCGTCTCCACATGCTTGCGCCAGTCTAACCCCACCACCTCAAACGCCGCTGCTACAAACTCGTTCAGGCTGGTGGTCTTACCTGTCGCAATTACAAAATCATCGGGTTCCGCCTGCTGCATCATTAAATACATTGCCTCTACATATTCCGGTGCCCAGCCCCAGTCCCGCTGAATCGCCGTATTCCCTAACCGCAAAATCTCATCGCTGCCACTGGCAATGCGCCGGGCAGCCGTCACAATTTTCTGGGTCACAAACCGCTCAGGCCGCAGGGGCGAATCGTGGTTCGACAAAATCCCCGAACAGGCAAACAACCCATAGGCCTCCCGGTAGTTGGCCACCTCCCAAAAGGCAGCCGCCTTCGCCACCGCATAGGGGCTCCTGGGCCGAAAGGGAGTCTCTTCATCTGCCGCAGCATCCCCCGTATCCCCAAACGACTCTGTAGACCCCGCATTAAAAAACCGAATCGGGCGACCCAAAAACCGAATCACCTCCAGCAGGTTCAAGGTGCCGGTGGCAATGCTATCCAGGGCCTCCACCGGCTGCTCAAACGACAGCCCCACCGAAGTCTGCCCCGCCAGGTTGTAGACCTCATCCGGCTCGGTCTTCGACACCACCTGTAGCACACTGCGAAAATCTGTCAGCGCCATGGAGCACAAGTGCACCTGATCTTTAATACCAAGCCGTATCAGGTTCTTGAAGGTGGTGAACTGCGCATCTCGCGATGTGCCGTAGACGGTGTAGCCCTTGTCGAGGAGGAGCTTAGCCAGATAGGCACCGTCCTGGCCAGAGATGCCGCAGATTAGGGCTGTTTTTGGGGAAGGCATGGGGGTGGATGGGTAGGTGGGTGGGGTAGGTGGGTGGGGTAGGTGGGGTGGGTGAGGTAGGTGGGGTGGGTGGGTCTTCTTTAGAGGACTTGGGCTTTCAGCCCGGTTAATTCATTGCCGGGCTGGCGGGGTATGGGGTGATGGGGCGAAAGCCAGCTGGTATCAGGCCACAGATTTTTCTACGCTTACCAGCAACATACTTTCAATGCTCAGGTGGTAATCAACATCTGGCCATTCAATACCAGTTCCACGGCAAATAAACGTGTAATTGCTAAGCTGACTCAGTGTTGACCGCTGCAGCTCAGGATACCAGGCCATCGAAGTGGAAATTATTCGTCCATCTTCTAACTCAATATGAAGATGACAATCATCAAAATGAACAGCTTTACCCTGGACTGAACCACTCATTCCGGATATGTTTTGGGTCATGTTCATTCGCATAAAAGAAAAACTTAAACCCATCCTGGTTTCACAGTGTTGGCACTTACACTTAAAACTTCTGAGAATCGGCTAGTGGGGGAATAATCATCTAGCTGCTTCAGGATAATTCAAGACTACTCGACAGCATCTTAAGCAACTATTTTAGTATCTTACCCAGATTTGAAGCTATGAACCTTAAAGGACTAGACCTAAACCTTCGGTAACGTAAAAGCCAGTCATAAAATTTTCCGTATTTACGTTTTTCTATTAGCAAAGCTCCATTGTGCCTGAAAAGGAAAAGATGGTTGTCAGCCTGTTTTTCAGGCATGATGAAAGCTGGAGGATTCAGCTTTGATATCCTACCTGCATGTAATTCCATATTTGAAAGCTTCCCTGGTATTTTGCAATTAGTTCCATCTTCACCAAATCCAAGGTTAGAAATAAGTCGCACATTCGGCCAGATGGATAAACCGCTATTCATCCAAATACTTAACTGCCAACGGTAAAACCAAGAGTCAGGAAAGTTAGAGCTATATAGAGTCTCAAAAATGTTAATCCAGTAATCTTGCTCAGGGGTAGTTTCAAAAATGTTGTTTATTTTTTCACTCTCTTGGAAGAGAGGCCAGTTTGACATCGTATCATCATAAAACTCCCATGCCCGACTCCAGGTTGCCCACCCCCAGGGGTCAGCATATCGGCTAAAGTAATAGTCTCCCTCGCCCCTTTTTATACCTTCTTGAAAATTTGAACCGCAAACCGAAAATATGCGAGTGTCGTTTCTATAACGTTCTAAGAGTTCAGAGCAGTAGGGGAAGAAATCAGAATGAGGAAAACAGTCATCTTCAAGAATAATTGCATCTTTAACTTTTTCAAAAGCCCAGGTAATGCCTGTAGAAATCCGCTTTCTACATCCAAGATGGGTACCTGAATAGTTTCTAAAAACCTCACAGCCCCAGTCGACTTGTTCAGTAACTTCCCTGACCTGCTGACAAAGAACAGCCTCTTTTTCGTTGCGGGGGCCATCAGCGATAACAAATAATTTGGTCGGTTGAGCCTTACGAATAGCTTCAAATACTTTAGCTGTTAAATCAGGCCGACGAAAGATAAAAAAGATGACCGGGGTATAGCAAGGCATACAGAGTCAACGCATTGTTATTGGGATTTTAGAGATTGGCTGGGATAGAGAAATAGGCATCTTCAATTTGAATGTCACTGAATTAAGCTGAAATCAACCGAGTGCATCCCAGTTTTGCAGCCCTCACCCTAAATCCCTCTCCCAGAGAGGGAGAGGGACTTTGACTCCGGCTCCCCTTCTTCCATTTTGGGAGTAGGCCGTTGCTTGCTGTCCGAAGGACATAGGACGCGCGTAGGTCTGAGACCGTGCGAAGCAGCAGGGGTTGGGGAATGAGGGCAGACTTGCAAAACTGGGATGCACCCGATGAGAGCATCTATAGTGGAATGTCACTGAATTAAGCTGAAATCAACTCCTGCAAATCGCTGAAAGCCTTGATCTGCCGTAGGGTGGGCACTGCCCACCGGTCTTATATCAGTGACATTTATCAAAGCCTTGACCAGCTCGGGTTATGCTTCGCCAACTCACCCTACGGGGTCTTACCTTTAATCTGTCCCACCGACTTAGAGGAAATATCTGAGACAGGAGTCAATCTATGTACATGTCTTTCATGTCTTTATAGAGCGAATTTTTGATGGTTCTTGCAAAAAGCTGATACCCTTTACCTTGAAGAAAACATTCAATTTCAGATAATTTTCTCGAAGCTTCAATAGAAGCTTCCAGATCTTCTACCAAAACTACCCTGGGACGGTACTTACTCCAATCATTAGACAAAAGCACCTGATAATCCAATCCTTCCACATCAACAGATAAAAAATCTATTTTTTGTGTAGAGGGTAAATATTGTTCAAGAACGCTGGATAGTCGCTGTGTTTTTATCTTTTTCTTGTCCAATAAATTGATACCCTTACGAGTAGATACTAGTTCTTCAGAGAAACTATTATATGCTGGCTCCTCAAACATGTAATATGTCAACAGCTGTGGAGAGTTTGAAATCGCAATTTCAAGGTTAATGTCCCCTGGTCGAAACTTCCTGAATAAGTCCATACTCTCCGGCATGGCATCAATATTAATACCTCGCCATCCCTTGAGATAGAATTTGTACGTATTAGAAAATCTCTGCGGATGGTGGGCACCAACATCTACATAAAATCCTTCTTTTTGTTTGCCAAAGAATTCAGTTAAAATACTATCTTCCCCTTCCAGGGAGAACGACATATGGTGATAAAAGTATTTATCAAAAGGGTAAATATAGGTTCTAGTAAAAGCTGCCTTCCAGATTTTTTTTGTGCGTGCTACAATTTTTTGTCGATATGACCTTATCATTCGTCAAGATCTAGGGCATGTATTATTTGTTTACGGTTTTTTGATTGGCTACTTCGTGTACTTCCCATTTGCCTGCCAGCAATATGGGGCCAAACCCACTATGGTAAAAAGCACCAGTGCCATAGAAATCCCCAGCCTCTACCTCTACAGAGCCTATAAATCCCTTAGGCCAATCAGCTTCAGCACCGCTTTCCATAATTCTTACTCCAACATAATATCTTCCCTGAGAAAAAGGAAAGTTAGGAAGTAAAACCTTGATCTTGCCAGGATGTTTAGTGGGGTTAAATACAATGCCTTGATAATCACTATACAGAACAGAAATTCTATTCCCCATTACATCATTAAGAGAAAACCCAAAGCTCACATTTTTCGGTGTCGGTAAAGAGTTGACCTCATAGCAAAAAACCAGCACCAGATCTTTGCCTGAAGCAGCCGCAGCTAAAGGCATTCCATTTGCATCCTCAATCCAGAAGTCTGTAAGCTTTACTTTGCCGTTGCCAGAACGTGGCATATTTGCAATAGCAGCGCTTCTGGTAGAGTCATCCAGACTTTCTAAATATTTAGAGATAGTTGTTTGAGTATCAGCGTTTAAGACAACCTGGCCAGAGTTGAGCAATATCGCACGGGAACATAAATTTTCGATAGCCGCCATCTGGTGGCTCACAAACAACACGGTGCGCCCTTCATGCTCAGCAACATCTTCCATTTTGCCCAGGCACTTCTTTTGAAATGCAGAATCACCTACGGCAAGAACCTCATCAACCACCAAAATCTCTGGCTCTAAATGCGCCGCGACGGCAAATGCCAAACGCACATACATCCCGCTGCTGTAGCGCTTCACCGGCGTGTCTAAGAACTTCTCCACCTCCGCAAAGGCCACAATTTCATCAAACTTGCGGCGAATCTCTTCCTTACTCATTCCTAAGATTGCCCCATTGAGAAAGATATTCTCCCGCCCCGTCAGTTCTGGATGAAACCCCGTCCCCACCTCCAGTAAACTCGCCACCCGGCCCTTAATCTGCACCCGCCCCGTCGTCGGTTCCGTAATCCGACTCAAAATCTTCAGTAGGGTAGACTTACCCGCCCCATTGCGGCCAATAATGCCAATCCGGTCGCCCCGCTTTACCTCGAATGAGACATCCTTTAAAGCCCAAAACTCCTCATAGTTGGAGTTTTGAGTTTTGAGTTTTGAGTTTTGAGTGAAAGGGTTAAGACGGTGTAGCGTTGATTTGGCATTGTTAGCAATGACATCCCGCAGGGCCGTATAGCGTTCTGTTTGCTGCTGGTGGCCAATGATGTAGCTTTTACCCAGGTTTTCGACACGAATTACGGTGTCAGGCATAGAGGGGTGGGTGAGGTAGGTGTGGTGGGTGAGGTGGGTGGGTAGGTGGGGTGGGTGAAGTTGGTGTGGTGGGTGAGGTGGGTGGTGGTTAGGGGTGATGGAAGTATCTAAGGTTGAGGTGGGTCCTCTTTAGAGGACATCAGCTTTCTGCCCGGTCAATTTATTGCCGGGCGGGCGGGGATTGGGGCAATGGGGCAAAGTCTGAGTCGTGCCAGCACCTGGCCTGTTGGGTTCCGCTGCGCTTCACCCAACCTACGGGGTCTAAATCACATCCGCAAAGGTCCGCTCCATACGGCGAAAGTAGAGAATCCCCGTTACCAGCAACACACTCACCAGCAGCAACGACAGCAAAAACCCCGGCCAGTAAAACGGCACATTATTCCCCAGAATTGCCCAGCGAAAGCCATCAATGACCCCCACCATGGGGTTCAACGAATACACCAGCCGCCACTGCTCCGGCACGATCGTGCTACTAAAGCCCACTGGGGAAATATACAGCCCAAACTGCACCAGAAACGGCACAATATAGCGAAAATCTCGATACTGCACATTCAGGGTCGCCATCCATAGCCCCACCCCCATGGAAGCCCCCGCCGCAATCAAAATAAAAAGCGGCAGCGTCACAATCCGCCAGCTGGGCACGAAGTTGTACCAGGCCATCAGCCCCAGCAAAATAATCCCCGAAATCATAAAATCTACAAAGCTCACCACCACCGCACTGGTGGGCACCACCAACCGAGGAAAATACACCTTCGACAGCAGATTGGCATTGCTGATCAAGCTATTGCTGCATTCACTCAACGAACTGGCAAAAAACTGCCAGGGCAGCATCGCCGCAAACACCATAATCGGGTAAGGTGAATCCCCCTCTGAGGGCAGGTTGGCCAGTCGGCCAAACACCACCGTAAATACCACCATGGTCAAAAAAGGCCGAATCAACGCCCAGGCCACCCCGATAAAGGTTTGCTTATAGCGCACCAGAATATCCCGCCACGCCAGGAAATAAAACAGCTCCCGGTAGCGCCACAGGTCTTGCCAGTATTGACGTTCCGTACGGCCTGCTTCGATTACCAGGTTGAAGGAGTCATCTGTCATAGTTAGAAGTGGTGGGTAAAGAGTGAAAGGGGACGGAATTTGTCGGGGCAGGTTTGCAACCTGCCCGTTCGTAAGAAGCTTTTGAAACCTGCCCGTACAGGGAAGTTCTCTTTAGAGGACATGGGCTTTCAGCCGGGTCAATTTATTGACGGGCTGGCGGGGTATGGGGCGAGGGGAAGAAATCTAGGTCGTATCAGCATCTGCTCTGTTTGGTTCCGCTGCGCTGCACCCAACCTACGGGAAACCTATATTAACCTGTTTGCCAACTCCGCATAGCGCGGGAATTGGCTGTCGACCGACATGAGATAAGCATCATGAACGATTGCCGTCGCAATGATCAGTCGGTCTTGTGGATCCCGATGATGTTCTGGCAAGTCCACTGCAATACTTGCAATTTGTGGTGTGATAGGTAGTAAAGAAATGCCAGAGCCATCAAGCGCTCGTTCGAACCAGCTGATTCGGTCAACCGGCAGAGCAATGCGGCCATGACCTTCTAGCCAGGCAACCTCAAAACAACTGATGGCAGAAACAGCCACGGTATCACTCGTCTCTATCTGCTCCTTACGACTTAATCCAAGCTTTGTAACCTCATCATTAACCCACCAAAGCCAAACATGCGTATCTAAAACGATCATTATTGAGGCAGATTCCAGTCAGCTTCTGGGATGGTATCAATGATATTCCCCAAAATTTTTACCTTCCCTGCAATATCCGGATGAGGTTTGCGGCGTTTGACATCGGACTCAGCTGCATTGCCGACAACCAGGAAAATAGCTTCCAACTGCTTATTTGGTGGCAATTTAGGAACGTGCCTTAAATTTCCCGAGGCATCTGTTTCTAGGATCAGCTTTTCTGCATCCATGATTGAACTACTCACCGACATGGTTTCTATATGCTTATATCACAAGCCCACAAATTGCAGTAATTCAATAGATAGTTGGTGGGGTTGATGAAAGCATCTGCGGTTGAGGGGGGTCCTCTTTAGAGGACATAGGCTTTCAGCCCGGTCAATTCATTGCCGGGCTGGCGGGGGTTTGGGCGGTAGGGTTCATTCATATCAGCGCTACCCAACCTACGGTTTCCACATCTCCCCCCTTCTGCCCTCTGCCTTCTGCCTTCTGCCTTAAAGACTGTCACGGTATTGATCCAATACAGCTATCGTTTGGGTTAACTTGCGGCGATTGTCATCCGAAGGGTCGGCCAAAAAGCTCAAGAACGCCAGATCTCGTTCAACTTCGACTCTAGCTCGGCGAGTCGCTCGTTCTCTTTCCTCAGCTCGCTCATTCGCAGCTCGTGCGCTTTCTTCTGCTCTTCGTTGCTCTTCCTCAACTCTGCGTTGCTCTTCCTCAGCTCTTCGTTGCTCTTCCTCAGTTCTTCGTTGTGCTTCTGCTGCTCGATCATTCGCTGCCTGTGCCTCTGCTCTTGCAGCACGGCCTGTCTCTCGATTTCGACGGTCCCACTCAACGCAAAAATTAACCAGCGCCACCACGGCGGCGGCCACTGTAAGTCGGTTGCTCCAGACTCGGGGTTGACCGATGAGTTCGAGGATGCTGAAGTCTCGTTCGTCATAGAATCGTAAAAACGCAACAGCAATGGTTAACAGCGTTAGCGTTGTACCCGGCAGCAGAGAGAGAAAATTGAGCCATATCTGACGGCTAGATGAACCCATTTTAATCGATTAGTCGAGGCAGGTTTGAAACCTGCCCGTTCGTCAGAAATTCATTGCCGGACTGGCGGGATACGGGGCAATGGGGCGAAAGCCAGCTAGTATCAGGCCACAGATTTTTCTACGCTCACCAGCAACATACTCTCAATCCGCAGGGTGGGCAGACTTGCAAAACTGGGATGCACCCAAATCAACCCCTGCAAATCGCTGAAAGCCCTGATCTGCCCTAGGGTGGGCACTGCCATCCCTGTCAAGATGAATATTGGTACGAATCAGCGACCGGCGTAGGGTGCATTAGCGGCTCACACATCTGCGCAAAACCTCACAGGCTTTGTCTTTGGGCCGCAATGCACCGCTTACGATATCAAGATTCTCGCTTAACGCAAACGGTGCGTTCCGGCCAAGGCAGAAATTTTGCATCATCGCACGGTGAGCCTGAGGCCGGGACACACCCTACGCATAATTGAGATTTTAGGGGGTTTGATGGAGTTAAAATCTCCCTTTTCAGAACACCTTGACAGGGCTGGGTGGGCACTGCCCACCAGGCTTATTTCAGTGACATTCATCTATGGTGGGCAGTCCTGCCTTAAAGGCTGTCACGGTATTGATCCAGTACAGCAATCGTTTGGGTTAGCTTACGGCGATTTTCGTCTGACGGGTCTGCCACGAAGCTCAAGAACGCCAGATCTCGTTCAACTTCGACTCTAGCTCGGCGAGTCGCTCGTTCTCTTTCCTCAGCTCTTCGTTGCTCTTCCTCAGTTCTTCGTTGTACTGCCGCTGCTCGATCATTCGCTGCCTGTGCCTCTGCTCTTGCAGCACGGCCTGTCTCTCGATTTCGACGGTCCCACTCAACGCAAAAATTAACCAGCGCCACCAGGGCGGCGGCCACTGTAAGTCGGTTACTCCAGACTCGGGGCTGGCCGATGAGTTCGAGGATGCTGAAGTCTCGTTCGTCATAGAATCGTAAAAACGCAACAGCAATGGTTAACAGCGTTAGCGTTGTACCCGGCAGCAGAGAGAGAAAATTGAGCCATACCTGACGGCTAGATGAACCCATTTTAATCGATTAGTCGGGGCAGGTTTGAAACCTGCCCGTTCGTAAGAAATTCATTGCCGGGCTGGCGGGGTATGGGGCTTATTCAAGCTAACGGGGGTACCAATTGGTTAAAAGCTGTTCCAAACGATAAGGGCAGTTTGACGGAAAAGTCCCTTCCGGCAATCCCGTCTTTTGTATGACCTGGTTGAGAGCAACCTGATAAATCCGTTCCAGGTCGGTTGATAGTTTGTTCTTAAGACTTGTTGTTAAAACATTATTGACATCATCACGAAACGCGATAAGTTCAGAACGCCAATGGCGATAATTAAGTTCGTACTCCTGCTGCCAATATTCCAATAGCAAAAGGTGAACCATGATTTGCCTGAGCAGACTTTTGGCTTTGTTGAGGTCTCTCTTTCCCAAATCCTCCAGTTCCTCGATCAGATGGGCTAGATCTAACCTGTCAAACTCTCCTCGCCTTAGTAGGGCAAGAGTACTTTCTAGCCATAGATAACTATCACTATCATATAAATCTTGCAAAGCCTGGTTCTGTAACTCTTTCATAGAGCATGCTCAGCACAGTAGTTTCTATGCTAGCAAGGTCAAGGGCGGCCACTGTAAGTCGGTTGCTCCAGACTCGGGGCTGTCTGATGAGTTCATAGTAAAAATTGTCGCACTCAGCAAGCAGATCCCCAGGTTCTTGAAGAACCTGGGGATCTCTGTCCATGAAGCCTCTCAAATCACATCTGCAAAGGTGCGCTCCATACGGCGAAAGTAGAGAATTCCCGTCACCAGCAACACACTCACCAGCAGCAGCGACAGCAAAAAGCCCGGCCAGTAAAAGGGCACATTATTACCCAAAATTGCCCAGCGAAAACCATCAATCACCCCCACCATGGGGTTCAACGAATACACCAGCCGCCACTGCTCGGGCACCACAGTGCTGCTAAAGCCCACCGGGGAGATGTACAACCCGAACTGCACCAGAAACGGCACAATGTAGCGAAAATCTCGATATTTCACATTTAGCGTCGCCATCCACAGGCCCACCCCCATAGATGCCCCCGCCGCCATCAAAATAAACAACGGCAGGGTCACAATTCGCCAGCTGGGCACAAAGTTATACCAGTCCATTAGCCCCAGCAGAATAATCCCCGAAATCATAAAGTCCACTCCCCCTATTAGCCTGTGCTCTGCGGCACCAGGGGTAGAGAGACTGAGATCTAAACCAGACCTTCAAAGCCTACTCCACTCACGGGGTCAGTATTACCAGCAAATATCGCCAGCAAATATCACCAGCAAAAACAGGTGGATCCCTGAGAAGCCGTAAATACCTCTCGGGTAAAATTTAGACTCATAATATACTAAAGTTCAGCGGCTAAGCCACTGGCTTACTGATATCCATACCGTAATAGCTTCGGTACCAGGCGACAAACTTCCCAATTCCCACCTCAATAGGCGTACTGGGCGAAAATCCCACATCCCGCATCAGGTCACTGATATCGGCGTAGGTTTCCAGCACATCCCCAGGCTGCATGGGCTGCAGGTTCAGGTCGGCCTTTTGCCCCAGAGCATCTTCAATCACCCCTATGAACTGCAGCAGCTCCACCGGTTGGTGGTTGCCAATGTTGTAGATCTTGTATAAGGCCTGGCTCAGGCTGGTTGCGGCATCTACCACAGTGGTAGGGGGGCGCACCATTACCCGCGCTATCCCTTCTACCACATCGTCAATGTAGGTAAAGTCGCGCTTCATGTTGCCGTAGTTATAAACATCAATGGTTTTACCCCGGGCAATGGCATCGACAAACTTAAAGTAGGCCATGTCTGGCCGCCCCCAGGGGCCATATACCGTAAAGAACCGCAGCCCCGTGGTCGGCATTTGGTAGAGATGACTGTAAGAGTGGGCCATCAACTCATTGGCTTTTTTAGTGGCAGCATAGAGGGATACCGGGTAATCGACCGCATCTGCCGTAGAAAACGGCACCTTGCGATTCGCGCCATACACCGAGCTGGAGGAGGCAAACACCAGATGCCGGGGCACAAACCGTCGGCAGGCTTCCAGTACGTTTAGAAAGCCTGCGAGGTTTGCATCTTCATAGGCAAACGGGTTTTCGATGGAGTAGCGCACCCCGGCCTGGGCCGCCAGGTGCACCACATAGTCAAACTGCTCGGCCTCAAACAGAGTAAAGAGGGTATCGCGGTCTTGAATGTCAATCTGCCCAAAGGTAAAGCGGTCGTACCCGGTCAGGGTCTGCAGCCGGTCTTTTTTAAGCTGCACATCATAGTAGGGGTTGAGGTTGTCAATCCCGTATACGACATACTCATCCTTGAGCAAATAACCCGCCAGGGCATGGCCCACAAAGCCAGCCGCCCCCGTAATCAAAACCTTTGACATGGGCCTGCGACCTTAAAAAACGATAAGGAAACCTTACTACAGGTCAGTGCCATGGCAGACTGAGACAACTTTCCCTTATCGACTACAGGGCACAATAAACCCTACCCAGAGCCCGCCCGCCACCTACTGACGTCAGGCTCTACGCCGACAGGCTGAGATCTCTAAGACCGTCGAAGCCAATCGTGCGACTTTGCTACCTATTTAAACCTCGCCCAAGGCCAGAAGTGGAGTTTTACCCTGGGGAAAGCTCCGGGTTTCGAGCTGGGCCTGGTAGAAACCTTGTCGGGTGCATCCCAGTTTTGCAAGTCTGCCCACCCTGCGGGAAGAGCATAGCTCTACATCCCCCACCCCCTTCTCCCAAAATGGGAGAAGGGGAGCCGGAGTCAAAGTCCCTCTCCCGCTCTGGGAGAGGGATTTAGGGTGAGGGCTGCAAAACTGGGATGCACTCAACCTTGTCCAGGTCCAGAAGTGGAGTTTTTCCTCAGGGAAAACTACAGATTTCGAGCTGGATCTGGGATAGCTGCCGACTCTGGATGATCTCAGGAAGCTACCAGACGAGCGATAGATCATGATTCATATCGCCAGCATAGGCATCAATAACCTCCGAAAATTCATTCCCATGATTGATCGAAAGTTTTACCGGCTTCAGTCTGCCTGAGTTTATCAGCCCAGACCATCAGACATAGTGCAAACAATCCAAAACAATCTCCGGAGAACCCGAGAGGTAGATGGTTTTAACTTTGAGGGCAAACTGAGTATGTTTTTACCCCATCAGACAACCACAAACCTGCTCCGTTCTAAGATCATCTTAAAAAATAGAATGTTTTGGGTCCATCATTGGCCTTCAAAGTGAGAAGCGAGACTACATTAACAACTTCGTTCTTGTTTTAAGTATCTCCGGACATTTTTTTCTATAGTCTGGAGATATAGCAGAACTCACTCGAACAAATTACACCTCAAAGATCTCCCTGCCCCCCTATGCGGGTACATCCCAATTTTGTAAGTTTGCCCCTCATCCCCTAACCCCTTCTCCCTGAGGGAGAAGGGGAACCAGAATCTAAAAACCGCTATAAACCCATCCCAAAATCTACAAAAAGCCGAGACCGTTAAGGGCATAACCGCACCGTCTACAACATTTGGCCATAAGCCTACCCTGAATCGGCCCATGCCCTATCCGTAGTTTTACGGAACTGTTCTCACATGGTAGTACAGCCATTCTCCCCATGGTCAGTGCCTCCACTCTGCTCTCACCCCACACCGATGCAGCCTGCCGTAGCATGGGGCCAGGGACAAGACCCAAAAGCCAGCCCTATCAGAGTAGGTCCGTAAAGGCAGACTTTAACTCCATTAACCCTCCGAAAGCTTAATTAACCTCAGTTTGGGATAACTTCCAATAGGGAAATACTGAGCAACTTCCCCTCCCTGGAGGGGTGCCCGGAGGGCGGGGTGGGTCAAATCTACGACCACAGATACCCTATCTATCACGGATAAACCGGCTTAATGCCAGGATTAACCCACCCCTTCCCCTCCCTGGAGGGGTGCCCGGAGGGCGGGGTGGGTCAAATCTACGACTACAGATACCCTATCTATCACGGATAAACTGGCTTAATGCCAGGATTAACCCACCCCTGCCCCTCCCTGGAGGGGTGCTCGGAGGGCGGGGTGGGTCAAATCTACGACCACAGATACCCTATCTATCACGGATAAACCGGCTTAATGCCAGGATTAACCCACCCCTGCCCCTCCCTGGAGGGGTGCTCGGAGGGCGGGGTGGGTCAAATCTACGACCACAGATACCCTATCTATCACGGATAAACCGGCTTAATGCCAGGATTAACCCACCCCTGCCCCTCCCTGGAGGGGTGCCCGGAGGGCGGGGTGGGTCAAATCTACGACCACAGATACCCTACCTATCACGGATAAACTGGCTTAATGCCAGGATTAACCCACCCCTTCCCCTCCCTGGAGGGGTGCCCGGAGGGCGGGGTGGGTCAAATCTACGACCACAGATACCCTATCTATCACGGATAAGCCGGCTTAATGCCAGGATTAACCCACCCCTTCCCCTCCCTGGAGGGGTGCCCGGAGGGCGGGGTGGGTCAAATCTACGACCACAGATACCCTATCTATCACGGGTAAACCGGCTTAATGCCAGGATTAACCCACCCCTGCCCCTCCCTGGAGGGGTGCCCGGAGGGCGGGGTGGGTCAAATCTACGACCACAGATACCCTATCTATCACGGATAAACTGGCTTAATGCCAGGATTAACCCACCCCTGCCCCTCCCTGGAGGGGTGCCCGGAGGGCGGGGTGGGTCAAATCTACGACCACAGATACCCTATCTATCACGGATAAGCCGGCTTAATGCCAGGATTAACCCACCCCTGCCCCTCCCTGGAGGGGTGCCCGGAGGGCGGGGTGGGTCAAATCTACGACTACAGATACCCTACCTATCACGGGTAAACCGGCTTAATGCCAGGATTAACCCACCCCTGCCCCTCCCTGGAGGGGTGCCCGGAGGGCGGGGTGGGTCAAATCTACGACCACAGATACCCTACCTATCACGGATAAACCGGCTTAATGCCAGGATTAACCCACCCCTGCCCCTCCCTGGAGGGGTGCCCGGAGGGCGGGGTGGGTCAAATCTACGACCACAGATACCCTATCTATCACGGATAAACCGACTTAATGCCAGGATTAACCCACCCCTGCCCCTCCCTGGAGGGGTGCCCGGAGGGCGGGGTGGGTCAAATCTACGACCACAGATACCCTATCTATCACGGTTAAACCGGCTTAATGCCAGGATTAACCCACCCCTGCCCCTCCCTGGAGGGGTGCCCGGAGGGCGGGGTGGGTCAAATCTACGACCACAGATACCCTATCTATCACGGGTAAACCGGCTTAATGCCAGGATTAACCCACCCCTGCCCCTCCCTGGAGGGGTGCCCGGAGGGCGGGGTGGGTCAAATCTACGACTACAGATACCCTATCTATCACGGATAAGCCGGCTTAATGCCAGGATTAACCCACCCCTTCCCCTCCCTGGAGGGGATAGCTGAAGTGACATCTCAATGGTGAATGTCACTGACATGAGGCTGGTGGGCAGTGCCCTGGGGGAGAGGGGAGCAAGAACAGCTCAAAGTCCCTCTCCCTCAGGGAGAGGGATTTAGGGTGAGGGCCAAAGTAAAAACGGCACCGATAGAAAGCCTATCGATGCCGTCAGCAAAATATTCAATTGAAAACACTCCCCAGGGCTGCTATTCAGGCTGCAGCACCAGGTCTTCCACCGCTGCTTCCTCCTCCCCGCTGTCGACCCTGGCCTTCCGCTCAAACCGGCGGGAGAGTTCCTTCACCGCTTCATCAATGGCCAAACCCGAATCGCTGGCTTTGGCATAGTTGTAAACCGCCAGGGCAGCCGAGTAGGCATCGGCACCTACGGCTTTGTAGGTGTCGTCCATCAACTCCAGTAGCTGACGGATCGCCATAATCAGAGGATGCATGGCGTCAAACAGCTCGACGCTCATTTTCATGTCGTCAATGCTGAATGAACGGGGTAAAAAGTCGGGGTTTTGCACCGCCAGGTCATAGGCCCGATCGACAAAAGCACGGCTTTTATCGCCCATTCTAGCCAGAGTCTTGCGTTCTTCCAGGGAAAGGTCGATCAAAAACGGTAGAAAACCCCGAATATCTGCGATCGCCTGCATAACGGACTCAATAGCTTCAGGCTCTACGGTAGCGTTAACTCTATTTTTAGCCATGGGAGAATGCCCCTATAGGTTTAATTGACATCCTCATGGTTCCCCCAGGATCCGGCGACTGATCACAATTCAGACTCGCCCGGAAAAATGTAGCGAAAGTCAACCCTAATCAACAAAAGTAAAAGCAAGCATACATTTAGCAACACAGAACCAGTGCTGCCTGGAGCGCATATCTTATGAAAATACAGAGCCAACGGCACAGGCAACGGCCTTTTAAGGAGATCTCTGAGAAAGAAAATACCAACCGTAGGGGCGAAGCATCTGGGCAAAAACCATGGAACAGTCACGTCAATTTTCTTCCAGATGCTTCGCCCCTACATTGCCCTGGCCGGAACGCACCGTTTGCGTCAAGGGAAAAGCCCAATACCGTAATCGATGCATTACGGCCCTAAGTTAAAGCAAAAAACCTATGCACTTTGCTTGTGATTGTTGAGGGCATAGATAGGAGCAATGGCATAGTAAGCAGTTGTGAACATGATTGTCGAGAAAATTTGCCCACCCCAGGGGCCATGCCAAAAATCAAAGGATTCTGGTCCCCAATAAGCCCAGGCAAAAACAACCAACATCACCCTGGGAATATTCGATGCCATAGCCACTATAAAACCGAGCGATGTTGCCAGTCCCACCCGCCACATCGATTGCTTAAAGAGCAGCCCTACAACAAAACTCATAGCGGCTAGAGCAATCGCCATGTCTACCCCTGTGCAGGGATACCCGACTATTACAGATTCGCCATTGATGGAAATGACATTCCCCGCTACGCTGGCTCCATAGCCAAAGAGTTTAAAAATCTGACTACTGACCAGGGTCACCTGGTCAGCAATCCAGGTGGGGTCAAACAGAGCGTAGAGCATTCTATCTAGCAAAAAAGTAACGTCGGGATACATGCCCATAATAATGAGTAGAAAACTACCGGCATAGTTCATAAAAAATCCCAGGCCAAAGCTACTCCAGGCAACTCCCACTAAAATTAGGCACCAAACCATTGCCTGTAGCGAAACCGAGTGAAGCACGAAGGGCATCCAGCCAGCCCCCCCAATAATCAGCAGGTGACCTGCAAGACGGTCGTCCTTAGAGGCCATTCGCTGTCGCAAGTTTTCTCGGTGCCGCCAAAGTTGGCCAAACCCCAACCACAGCAGGGCAACATTAATTAAAAAGGATGAACCGCCCGACAAGATAGATTTCCACTGCTCTCCTAACCATGCCGGTAAATAAAACATACCGGCTAGAGCGGCTAAGCCCAATAACCGACCGTGGTGAGTAGTCCAAATTTTCTTGAGCTGATGTTGCAGTCGTTGAGTGGTAGATGCATCGAGCATAAATTCAATGAACCTTATACGTCGATAAATTATATGTATCGGTAAGCTCTACCCATATTAGAAATCCCCTGGGTTCGCCAAAGACTTTGCCTTGGATGGCCTATTGGCCACAAAGCCCTCAAAATCAATTTCCCCTGCCATTAGCCGACTCAGGGCAATGGCTGCTATGCCTGCCACCACCAGGTTACCTAGGGTAATTGCCAGGGATTTATAAAGCCTTTGCCGGGCATTGCGGCGTAATGTTTCTGCCTGGAGGTTGACCTGCTGGGTGGCATCCTGGATCTGCTCAGGAGTAATTGCCTGCCCCCCTTCGGGAGGCTCAGCTTGAACAGCCTGAAGCTGCTCAAGGGTCTGAGATGCCTGCTGGCTGATATTCTGATTGGCATTCTCCCGCAGGAAAACGGTGCTCTGGAAGGCAGGAATGCATAACAGCAGATAAATCACCCCCAGAAGCAAACAAAAGAGGGAAAAAGGCCGCTTTAAAGCAGGATTGTCCCGCAGGGTAAAGGCCAGTAGCCCCAGGCCAATCAGCCAGACCAGACTACGGTCCGCAGCCAGCCGAACAATTTCGAGCTGCCAGGTCGCTTCAAGCGGTTGCGGCGGCAGGGCGGCAACCGTAAAGTCAACTAAAAAGCCGGCAATGCTGGCCAGCCCAATAATTAAACACAATTTATGAACAAAGGTGTTATCAAACCGAAATAGATCTCTTAACCCTATGGCCAAACCATCTAAACCATGGGTCAGCGCCTCTATAACCGATGACAGCACTTTCAACCGGGGGAAGGTCCGCCCTGGCGATAGATGTCGCCGCTTGGTAGAACGGCCCTGATAGGTTTGTGGCAAAAACGGAAGACTGAAACGATCTTTTCGGAAAGACCGGCGTGGAGTATAACCTGGCATAAAGATTTTAGCCTTAGGGCTAAGCCCGCAAAGAGTGACGAACAGATATCTAGACCTTGACCAAGTTCTAGAAGTGGAGTTTCGCCTTAGAGAAAACTACAGATCTCGAGCTGGACTTGGTATATCAATAAGCCCCACCGGGCACAACAGACCACAGTGAAAGGCTACGCGAATACAACTAGATACGCAGGAAAGCAATCGAACTTGAGATAGATATACCCGCAGACAGAAGAATCTGTCAACTAAGTTACCGGTTAGCAGCCAACCCTGTCAGGGTGGTCCGAAAAGGGAGATTTTAACTCCATCAAACCCCCTAAAATCTCAATTATGCGTAGGGTGTGTCCCGGCCTCAGGCTCACCGTGCGATGATGCAAAATTTCTGCCCTGGCCGGAACGCACCGTTTGCGTTAAGCGAGAATCTTGATATCGTAAGCGGTGCATTGCGGCCCAAAGACAAAGCCTGTGAGGTTTTGCGTAGATGTGTGAGCCGCTAATGCACCCTACGCCGGTCGCTGATTCGTACCAATATTCACCTTGACAGGGATGCCGGTCAGCAGCACACCCCGCTGACTGACCAAACTTAGTCATAACCTTAAGGTCATAACCTTAAGGTATAAACTTGCTGAGGAATGGGGATTCAATCATGTGGGATAGCCGCCTCGGCTGCCCAAGATCAGGCAAGATGCCTGCCCTACAAAAATTGGATGTTATCAACCCTGTCCAGGTCCAGAAGTGGAGTTTTACCCCAGAGAAAACTACAGCTTTCGAGCTAGTCTTGGTAAGACTTACTTTCGGCTCTCTGCCTTACTCACATACACCGGTGCCAGCACCCCTTCGCCGACAAAACAGTCCATCATCACTTGCAGATAGCGGTAGGCGCACTGCTCAGGAGTGTAGTAATTCATTAAATAACTCCTGGCCCGCTCTCCCATGCCGTTTGCTTTCCTGGCATCTTCCCGCAAGGACCGAATAAATTTTGCCAGCCCCTGGCCATCGCCGTTATCAAAAGCTTGGCCACATTGCCCTTCGACCAGCATTCCCCGCAGGTAAGAGTGGGGCTCGCATATGGCTGCTATGGGTCGCCCCGCCGCCAGACAGCCGTAGAACTTGCTGGGGGCCACTAGCCCCTCTACATTTCGGTCAATGCTTACCAGGCTGAGGTCGCAGGCCGTTAGAGAATAGGGCAAATTTTGCCTGGGCTGGTAGGGCAAAAACAGGCAGTTGGACAGCTGTAGTCGCTGGGCCAGTTCAACACACTGCTGACGTTTGGCTCCATCGCCAATAAACACAAACCTTACCGGCTCGCCCCGCAGTTCCATAGCTGCCGCCATGATTGTATCCATGTCGTGGCAGCGGCCCATATTGCCTGAATAGAGCACGGTAAAGACCCGATCTAAACCATGCTGCTGGGCAAACCAGTTGTCAGCCTTGGGGATGGGACGAATTAAATTGGGGTCAGCCCAGTTGTGAATTACCTCAATTTTGCCGCTGGCCTCGGGACAAACATCTAAAATGCGCTGTTTCATCGTGGGGCTAAGCACCACAATTGCTTTGGCATGACGCCAGGTGAGGCGATTGAGCCAGCGCCAGAATCTCACAATCAAACTTTTTTCGGTCACCACTCCCAGGGTTACCGCCACATCGGGGTAAAGGTCATACAGTAAACACACATAGGGCTGATTAAATAGCCAGTGCATAATGTAAGCCACCACTGGCAAGTAGGGGGGCTCGGTGGTGACTAACAGCAGCGCCTTGCGGTAGTGGGGGTGCAGCAGCTTAAAAAACGAGCGAATGCAATACAGCAAGCCGCCAATGGCCCTGCCGCGAATGCGCCGGGGCCAGAGCCGCGAAGTGCGGGTACGGTAAACCCTGACCCCATGGACAATTTCCTGCCTGGGGGCCTCCTGGCGGTCGAAGGCATACCCCGGTTGCCCGGTAAACACATGCACTCCAATGTTGTTGCGGCAAAAGCTACGGGTGAGTTCTTCTACTAGTTGGCCGGTGGCAGCATAATCCGGAGGAAAAAACTGGGTCAGTACCGTAAGTTGGGCATTTGCCTTTAATAAAATCGATAGCTGCCTCATTGGCTGTCTCCATGATGGTGGTCCCCTTTGAGTACACGGGGATATTACGAGGGGCACTCTGGAAGAAGATCTAATCGCCGATAGTATCAGACATTACCCAGAGAAAAACATTGACCTGTCGCCTCAGCCCTGTCGCAGAGAGCGCTGCAGGGGGTCCCTTAGGTTTCAACGGCGTCGCGCAGGTTTTGTAGAGCCTGGTTTAGGGCAGCAAAGTCAACATTGTTTCGCAACTGGTTGAGGGTAGCCGCATCAACCGACTCAACAATCTCCCGGTAAATGTAGATGGCCTGGTTGAGCTGGTTGGGGTCAATGCTTTCTCCAGCGGCGTCAGCCATGACTAAATTATTAACGGCAGTCAGCAGATCTAGTAGCGGTTCATAGGGGGCACCCGCTGTTGCCATTGATACAAAAGGCTCAATCGCGACCGGATCAATATCAGACCCGGCGGTAATGACCAGAAAGGCAGCGGCGTTGCTCAGCTCTTCCAGGGTTCCCTGCAGGGTAATCGTTGAGGGCTCCCCACCACCGGCAGGGGTGTAAATGGCCCTCATGGAATAATCTTCGCCAGAGCCCACCACCACCAGGGGAGAGGTTAACTCCAGCACCTGGCGATCGGTATATAGCTGAGCCCAGCGAAACTGGTTAATCGCCTGCTCTCGGGCATCCACAGCCGCCACCCTGAGGGTAGGTTTGGCCACGGGGTCACCCGCGTTAATGCCCCGTATGGCCAGGGCCAGCGTTTCCACCCGGCGGTCAGGGTTAACCACCAGGGGCTGATTCAAAGCCGATACCAACTCAGGATAGTTAGCCTGCAGCTGCTGCACCACCTGACGGGCAGTTTGGTTCAGGGCAGCCTGAGCCGCCGCCGTGAGTTGCAAACTGCCGGTTTGGGGGTCTAAAGAGACGTTGGGCGACAGACTGGTGGTGGTTTCTTCAAGTATGGGCGAACCCCCAATGGGCAGGGGAACAGAGCCACCGGTGGTGACCCCGCTGCTCCCCCCGGCTGGGGTCTTACCCGCCCATGCTGCCGATGGACTGCCCAGGCCAAGGGCCAGCAGACCGAGGAGCAGCCAGACCACTCGCAATTTAGTTAACAGAACCTCATCCATAGACTTTGCTGTAGTTGGTGTGCTGGAAAGAAAAATGGGCTGTACCAAGTCCAGATCAAAATCTGGTGTTTTCCCCAGGCAAAACTCCACCTCTGGACTAAGACAGGGTTTAAATGCTGAATGACTCCCCTAAAAGCGAGGGCCAAAGTTAAAGCCGTAGCCTATGGTCAGGGTGGCCACCGACCCTGCATCGGTGTTGTTGGTCACGTCTCCATAGACTGCCGTCAGGGTGAGGGGAATTTCGGGCCAGGGCACCACCGAGGCGCCGACATTGAGCCCTACACCGCTCCAGGCGGCATTGAGAGACAACCGCGGGTCAACCTGCAGGCCCACCCCGGCCAAAACCCCAACATCGGAATCGTCATCGCTAAAGGAGCCGCCGCCCACCCCCAGGGTGCCCGTAACAGGCAGACGATTAGCCGGGTTGTTGGGCTGCAGTAAATGGGCCGCAGACACCACCCCGTAAACACTTGACTCCGAGCCGTCCACATCATCGCCGTAGTTGACGAAGTTATTCCACCCCACCGCAACGGCGGCCTGGGTGGTGTCATTGGCGAAGACTTCTCGATGCACCTTGACATCAAAACTGCCGTTTTTAGCAAAGTTGCGAACACTGAGCAGGTTGTAGGCCAGCTCGACACCTACGGCAGTGCGAGGGTTACCCAGGCCCAGACCGGCAGAAATGCTGCCGTCTACCTCGTTGCGAATACGGTCAGCCCCAGATCCGGTCAGGCTAGCGAACAGGTCTCCCCAGGCAGCCCCAAAGGCCGATGGAATGCCGGCATTGGGCGAAGGGGTATAGCGCACCGTAGGCACCGGGTCGGTGGCCAGGGGCTCGATGAGCAAATCTTCCCGCGGGGACGCTTCAGCGGTTTCTGCCTGGGCCAGGGTACCCTGGGGCTCTAGCAGATCCTGGGAGGTGGTAGAAATATCCGCCGATTCTGCCCGAGCAGAGACCAGGCTGAGATCCACCGGGGGATTTTGCCCCGCTTTGACCTTCGTTCTGGGGGTTGCAAATACCGGCAAAACCGGTTCTGAGGGGGTTACCCTGCCTCGGTGAGATGCCACCCCCGAGGGCGCTACCGCCACCGCTGCTGCAGCGTGAGTGCCTGGGGTTGGCCGGGAGGGCGGTGCCTGCACCACGGCCACGGGCATGGCCTCCGGGGGAATATGCCGGTTCCAGGGCTGGGCCGGTTCTGGCTTGCGAGCCGGAATAGATCGGTTCCAGACCGACATGACATCCGTTGCCGCTAGTTCTGAATGAGATACAACCTGGGGTAGGGAGATGGGCCGTTTAGCCGTAGTCGACCCAGATGCTGCAGATCGGTTTAAAGCCTCATGGTTAGAAGGCGAAGCAATGGGACGAGCACGATAATGAGTTCTGCCGTCCTGGTCTTGAAGGTGATCACCAGAGACCGAAACAAAGGCCGGCAAATCAACCCTGGAAGGGCGATCAGGCCTGACTCTGCTAGCCGCCGCAGAACTCTCTTCCCCCTGGCTCAGCTCCAGAGTCCCCTCATCCTCAGCTACCGTAGGGGAGGCTCCACCCACCACATCCACCTCGCCCTGGTTCAACTCTGGAGACCCCTCATCCGCAGCCACCCGAGCAGCCACACTGGCCTCAACAGCATCCGGTTCTGCAGCAGCCCCGGCCTCAACCCCTGGCACAGTGGAGACCGCAGCATTTGACCCCTGAGGCGCAGGGGCCATAGCCGGGAGCGCTCTCCCCTGAGAAGCTTCAGGAACAGGGGCCGGGGCAGGCTCCGAGGCAGCAGATTGAGCCATGTCAGCCGCCGCTGTCCGTTGCCCCGTGGTGTTGGTCAGGGGGGCTGTCGAACCATCCTGGGCAGGTGCAACAGTATCACCAGTTCCTGTACTAGAGGCAGCCGAACTAGACGCTGCCGAACTAGACGCCGCCGAACGAGACACCGCCAGATTAGACGCAGCGAAATTCCTGGATGCAGAAAAGTCGGGGGACTGCTTAGCGACGGGGTTAGCCGGTTGGTGAATGACACCAGCAGACACCGGCTTTTTAAAGCTCTCCGCATCTTCAACAGCAGAGGGATCACAGGATGGGCAGGGTTCGCCCTGGGCATCAAGAGGACTCGATTCTGCGGCACCGGCCAGTTGAGCCAGGCTCAAAACTCCTAATGAACCAAGGGCCAGTTGAATTGCTGGGGAATAGGGCGGGCGCATAGGTTGCCTCTCTGCTTGCTTTTCCTGATGGTTCGACAATGGGGTAATGCACCATAAACAGCCGCTTAGCCCGGTCGTTGCGGGCTGTAGTAGCGGTAGTAGCGGTTGTAATAGCTGCCAGAATTGCGGAGATCAACGCCGTTAAGCACTAACCCCAACAAAGGAGCCTGCACCGTGTTTTGCAGGTCAGATAGCACCCGCTTGAGATCCGAACGAGACGTACGCCCAATTTGGGTTACCAAAAGTAGGCCATCGGCATGGGTAGAAGCTATTTTGGCATCGGTAATGCCCATCATTGGGGGAGTATCAATAATGATCAGGTCGAACTGCTGACGCAGGTTCTGGATCAGGGTTCTCATCCGCTGAGAAGAGAGCAGCCCTCCCGGCGCTGGGGGGGTCACTCCAGCGCAGAGAACCTTCAGATTAGGGTTATCGGGTACTGACTGCAGTACCTCTGCATCATCCGCCTGGTTACGGGTAATAATATTGCTCAGGCCAAGGCGTCCAGGCAAGCCGAAAAACTCGTGTTGAGAGGGCTGGCGCATGTCGGCATCGATCAACAGCACCCGCTGGTTCATGTGAGTGGCCGCAATGGCCAGATGGGCACTCACTGTAGACTTACCTTCCCCTGGCTGGGCCGACGTAACGGTAACCACCTGCATGGGGTGATCAGCCCCCAGCAGCTGCAGGTTGGTATGCAAGCTGTAGAAGGCTTCCCCAAAGGCAAAGGAACTCGGGCTGTGCTGGTTCACCAGGGAAGGGCGCTGACCCTCTAAAAGATCCGGTACGGCAGCCACCAACCCCACCTCCATCAACAGGGCTTGCTGCTCCAGCTTTTTAACATAGGGAATGGAGGCGAGAGCAGGCAGCTGGGCCGACTCAATAATGTCGTCGGCGTTATGGAAGACCCGGTCAAGCTTGTCTTGCAGTAATGCCGCCGCACCGCCCAACAGCAAACCCACGACGCCGCTTAACACCAGCTTGCGAGGCAGATTGTTCATCGGGGCAATGGCTGAGGCACTGAGGGGGCTCATCAGTTCCCAGGGGGCGTTCTGGCGAGCCATTTCAAACCGCAGTTCCTGCCGGGTTGCCAGCAGTTGATTTAAGCTGCCTTCGGCGACAGCCAGTTCTCGATCAATTTGCTTAAAGGAACGCCCCAGGTCGGCCAGGTACTGAATTTCGTTTTGCAGTACATCAATCACTTCGGTAATGGCCAGATCCTTAGTTTCCAGCATCTGCATCTGGTTGATGGTATCCACCAGCTGCTGCACCAGGTCCTGACTCACTTCGCCCTGGTAACCCACGTCCTGGGGGTTAAGGGTGGTTGAGCCCAAAATGCGAGAGGCTTCTTCCTGCAGCAGAGGTAACAGCTGATTTTGCTCGTCTTCCAGAGCCTGAATCATCGGCGTATCGCTCTGAAACCGAGCTTCCTCCAGGGCAATTTCCTGCTCTAACAGGCGATAATCGTTGAGTAATGACTGGTAAGTGGGCGAAGCGCTCAGGTTGGCCACCCGCACGGCGGCATCGGGAGGAAAGCCCACCTGCTGCTGCAGACTGCCGTACAGAGTTTGCAAAGAGGTGAACTCTACCCGCAGGGCTTCCTGCTGGGCCAGCATACTGTTCATCCGTTCGGTAACGCTGGCGCTGACGGCCCCAACGTCTACCAGGTCGTGCTGCTTCTGAAAATCACTGAGTTCAGACTCAATGGCGGCAACTTCCTGCCATTTCTCGTCCAGCTGCTCGTCTAAAAATTCCAGCCCGCGCCGCAGATCAGCCTGGCGGTCTTGCACACTATAGTTGACAAAGCCCCGCGCCAGTTCCTCCATGACAAACTCGACGACATCGGGGTCAGCGTCACGATAGGAAACACCAATAATTTTTGAGTCTCCCTGCTGACTAATGGAAAGTTGGTTATTAAGATCAGCATAGGTAATTTGCGGATAGCGCGCCTGAATGTTAGTCAGAATTGGCTCTAACACTGCCGGGCTGCGCAGCACCCGAATCTGGCTATTGTAGTCAAGCCCCGATTGATCTCGTAACCCTTGAGCTTCTTCGCCCAGATCGAGGTTGTTGACTACGGTTACCGGTTCTACCAACAGCTCAAATCCGCCGCGATAGGAAGGAGGCCGGGTCACGTGCCAAAACGCCAGACCCAGAGCCGTCAGGGAAGCAACCCCCACAAATGTCAGCGCTCGCCGCTTGAGCACCGTTAACAGGTTGCTCAGGTCAAAATCGTCACCATCATCGACCACCGGGGACGTAGGCACCAGAGGAATAAACTCGCGGGGAGCATGGCCATTGCTGTGACCATTGGTGCCGTTCTTCGCAGTGTTATCGGAGATGGGACCGGGCTGTGAGGTCATGAGAGTTGCCTCTTAGGTGACTAAAAACCAAAACCGAAGATGCGCAAAATTGCACCAACGGCAGTGATAGGGTTCAAAATCAGACTGAGGGTATCCCCGGTGCGTGCAACCGCATTGCGGTCGACCATGACAACATCATTCGGGCGAAGAATGGGGTTTGTTTCCTCGTTGGCGGCTACGGATAGGTCAACCTCCAGTGAGCGTCGATCTACCGTACCGTCTGAATTCAAACGCACCAATTCCACCATTGAAGTCTTTGCACGACTATCACTGAACCCACCCGCAGCCAGAATAGCCTGATTTAGAGTCGTATTGGCAGGTACCTGAACCGTACCGGGGCTTTTTACTTCTCCCACCACCTGAACCGGGATTTCACCGGGGGAAAAATTAGCATCTGCAATGGCGATGGAATCCCCTGGAGAGATATCCGTTGCCGTGGGAATATAGACCACGTCTCCATCCCGCAGGCGAACATCCTGCTCCATGTCGCCAGTGCTGATTAATTCCCACAGGTCGGCTGTCATCACCGCATCAGGAGCATTGCGTCGAGGTCGACGGATTTCCACAAAACGTACATCGGCTTGCTGGGTAATGCCCCCGGCTTCCTGGATAACGCTGGTTAACGTCGGCCATTGCCGGGCAGGTTCACCTCCGCCCCCATCTGTCTGTACTTCAACGGGGGTGGTGTAAGTACCGGGGCGGTTTACTTCTCCAGAAACCGCAATCCGCACCGGACGAGAACTCAGCAGCGTTACAGTCAGGTAGGGAGGACGAGTTAACAGCCTGGAATATTCTGCCGCGAGTAACTGTCGAGTTTGCTTCAGGGTCAGCCCCCGCACCTCTAAAATCCCAACCATGGGCAGAGAGAGGGTGCCATCAATCAGCACCTCGTGAACGCCATTGTCAGGGCCACTAAACTCAGGCACGTTGAAAATGTCAACCCGAATTCGATCTCCAGGCCCCAACACATAACTCTCGGGCAGGGGTGAATGCTCTTGCCCCCCTGCGGCCCCCATCGAGGCACCGGGCAGAACATCTCCACTCGGTAGGGGCATGCTGTCAGCTTCTAACTCTAACGACTCTGGAGCTTGGCCCAGAGCGGGCAAAGGCAGGGCCAGAGCAATTCCCAGGGCCAGAATACTAATTCTATGCGAGCGTTCGATGTACCGAAGCAAAGGCATATGACAAAGCTAAATGAAGATTTAGAAATTTAGAATTTGAATATTACTGACCTGATTTGGATAAACCTTACCCAAGAGTCGGGCGAACATCAGGTAAGGGAAATTACAGATAGATTAATCCAATTTTTGGAAGTTGAGGTAAAAACTCCAGAATCATCCATGGAGATAGCCTGGGCTGCAGAATTCTGGTAGATGCGCATTTACCCTTAAAAAACTATTCGGGAGCAATAAGTTGATTCCGGAAGAAAAAAGCAATTCTCGACCCGTATTCCCTACCAATTTGCATCTATGGCGGTAATTGCGGGGGCCAGCATATGCCTGCCGGACTCGATAGGGCATGTTTTAACCAAAAGTTAACGCTCACTTTTATCGTCCACCCATTGCATCAATCTATGGTTAACCCAAGCTAACGCTATGGCTAAGCATATCTTTGAGTTCCAAATAACACTACCGAATTTATGCAAGAGTCTCAAATGTGACAATCGGTGAAACCACGCAAGTAAACTAAAAAAAGATACGAACTTCCTTTAAAACAGATCGCCAGGCCCTAGTTTAAATCTGTGAAACCCTCTAAAAGGAGGGTACTGGCGGCTGTTCAGGATTTGTTACAGATCCCCGAACAGAAATCTCAATTTGCACAAAGTAGTCAAATCATGGCCGGTTCACAGCGTAACCATTCTTAAACGTAAATCTATCCAGGACTAGATGTGGAATTTCGCCTGGGTAATCTACGCAAGAATCCCCCCTTTAGCCTCCCCCTAACGGGTGCACCCAGTTTTGCAAGTCTGCCCACCCTGCGGGAAGAGCATAGCTCTACATCCCCCAACCCCTGCTGCTTCGCACGGTCTCAGACCTACGCGCGTCCTATGTCCTTCGGACAGCAAGCAACGGCCTACTCCCAAAATGGGAGAAGGGGAGCCGGAGTCAAAGTCCCTCTCTGCCGCTTATCACATCTTTGCTTGGAGGCTAAATACTCGGGTTTATCCCCCCAGCTTTGCTCTTTTTAACCTCAGTTCGGGACAACTTCCGATAGGGACATGCTGAGCAACTTCCCCTCCTGGGAGGGGTGCCCGGAGGGCGGGGTGGATCAAATCTACGACCACAGATACCCCATTGACTACGGATAAAACGGCTCAATGCCGGGATTAACCCACCCCTGCCCCTCCCAGGAGGGGATAGCTGCAGTGAAATCTCAACGGTCGTGCCTGATCTCGAACTGCAGGGGTTGATTTCAGCTTAATGCAGTGACATTCTGGTGTGGATTGCTGCCCGCGAGTGGGATGTTGTTTGTGCACAACTGATCAACCAACGGAGTAGCTGCCAGTGCTCTGGTAGTAGCTCTCGTAATATTTGCTGCCCCGTTTGGAGACCGCGTTATTCACAATCAGCCCCAGTAGAGGGGCCTGTACCGTGGTGTTCAAGTCAGACAGAGTGCTGGCAATGTCTTCCCTGGGAGTACTCCCCATGCCTGCCACGAGCAATATGCCATCGGTACTGGTAGAGGCAATCTTGGCGTCCATGATGCTCATCAGGGGAGGGGTGTCAATAATCACCATATCGTAGTGTTTCCGACACTGGTCGATGAGCTGCCGCATGCGGTTGGACGACAACAGCCCTCCCGGGGCAGGAGGCTGCTGCCCTGCCGTCAGCACCTGTAGTCGGGGATTTCCCGGCACGGTTTGCAGCACATCGCTCAGGGTAGTCGACGGTTCTGACAAATAGTGGCTGAGCCCCTGCCGATTCGACAGGCTGAATAAAATATGCTGGCTGGGGCGGCGCATATCTGCATCCACGATCAGAACCCGCTGCCCCATGTTGGTGGTAGCAATGGCGAGGTGCGCACCCAGGGTTGATTTGCCTTCCCCCGGTCGGGTAGAGGTAATGGTCACAACCTGCACCGGGCTATCGCTCCCCAGCAGCTTTAGGTTGGTGCGCAGACTGTAAAACGCTTCGGCAAAGGCCATGGCCGAGGGGTCTTCTTCGTTCACCAACAGGGGCTTTTGGCTGATCAGATCTTGCACCGAAGAAACCAGGGCTGAGTTCATCAATAACGCCCGCTGTTTCAGGGCTTTTGTATGAGGTACCGTAGCCAGGGCTGGGAGCTTTGTCATTTCCATGATTTCTTCGGTACTGTGGAAGCCCCGGTCGAGTTTGTCCTGCAAAAGCGCCACCGCTGCTCCCAGCAGCACGGCAACGACCCCGCTGAGCACCAGCTTGCGATTCACATTATCTACTGCGGCCACATTAGAGGCATCCATAGAGGTCATCAGTTCCCAGGGGGAATTCTGACTGGCCATCTGAAACCGCAGCTCCTGACGAGTGGCCAGCAACTGATTAAAGCTGCTTTCGGCCACCTTCAGTTCCCGCTGAATTTGCTGAAAGTTGCGCCCCAGGTCTGCCAGGTGCTGCATCTCATTTTGCAGATGGGAAACGACCCGATTGATCGCATCATTTTTGGCTTGCACCACGTGCATTTGATTGACCGTATCCACCATTTGCTGCACCAGGCCCTGGCTCAGCTGGCCTTGAAAACTAACGTTGTCAACATCGACAACGTCGGCACCGACAATGCGTTCTGCTTCTGCCTCCAGCAGGGGTAACAGCTGCTGTCGCTCGTCTTCCAGCGCCTGTATCATCGGCGTGTCGGCTTGAAAGCGAGCAGACTCGAGGGCAATGGCCTGCTCAAGCTGGCGGTATTCGTCAAGCAGGGTTTGATAGTGGGGTGACTCGCTTAAATTTGTAATTTGTACGGCTTGCTGCAGCGGTAAGCCCACCTGCTGCTGCAATTTATTGTTCAGGGCCTGCAGCGATGACATTTCCACCTGTAGCGCCTCCTGCTCTGCCTGCATGGTATTCATGCGTTCTGTCACGCTGGCACTGACGGTTTCAATGTTTACCAGGTCATGCTGTTTCTGTAAGTTGCTTAAGTCTGACTGTAGGGAATTAACTTCTTGCCATTTCTCGTTTAGTTGCTGATCTAAAAACTCAAGCCCACGGCGCAGGTCCGCCTGACGGTCGTTAACACTGTATTGAATAAACCCCTTGGCAAGCTGTTCTAGCACAAACTCTGTCACCTCTGGGGTGGCGTCTTTATAGTCAATACTTAAAACTTTAGAATCGCCTTTGCGATTAATGGCCAGCTTGCTACTCAGGCTCTGGTAGCTCACCTGGGGATAGCGGCCTTGAATGGTGTCTACAATGGGTTCCAGTACCGCAGGGCTACGCAACACCTGAATCTGGCTGTTGTAATCCAGCCCCGTGCGGTCTTCTCCGACAAAAGGGGCTGCCCCCAAATCAAGCTCGTTGACCACCGTTACGGGCTCAACCAGCAGCTCAAATCCACCGCGATACTGCACCGGTCGGGTTAAATGCCAGAAGCCTAACCCCAACGCCGCCACCGATGTCACTCCCACAAAGGTTAAGGCCCGTCGTTTGAGTAGCGTTAGGAGATGGGATAGATCAAAATCTTCACCGTTATCCACCACCACCGGGGTGGGCGACATGATGGGTACGTAGGTTGGTAGGGCCTGGGGCTTGCCGTTGCGATGCCCATTGCCGTTATGATGTCCGTTGCCGTTACCGTTGCGATGCCCGTTGCCGTTGCTGTTATGATGCCCATTGCCGTTGCCAGGCTGAGTGACGGTAGGTTGGGGCTTTGGAGGCTCAGGTAGATGATCGTTTGGAGAGGTCACGGTTGCATTCCTCTAAATTGCTAACATGGACAGCAGCACGATTCAGGAAATCATCACGATTCAGGCAATAAATAATGAAGAGAATAGGGAAATAGATCCTACGTTACAACAGATTGCAGAAAGCAGAACAACAAACTTTAAACCTCGTCCAAGTCCAGAAGAGGCTGGTTGACTGACAAAACCTCTCAACCAAATCCCCGAAAGCCCACCCTCCGGGCAGCAAGCTACACCCCAGCCCGCTCCCGAGGGGAAAGGGAACTGGCAAGATTGATCGGCTCCCCTCGCCCTCTGGAAGAGAGGTTGGGGGTGAGGGTGTACAACTTTTGTCGGCTGCAGCATACAGGCCGTCGCCCCACAAGCATTGAGAGCAAGCACGATCCCTGCGAAAGCAAGGCACCTTACCCAAACCCGCAAGCAAAGTTTTGCCAGAGAAAACTACGAAAACTACAGTGTGAGAGTTGGGCTGGGTACAGAGTTTACTGTTTTAAAAACTTTGGAGATTTGTTAAAAGGTTGAAACCAAACATGACAGAAGCGTGGCACCAGGGGGCAACCCTGGACTTAGTAGTGTCTGACCTCAGCAGCAGCGGCGATGGCCTGGGACGATGGCAGGATCGGGTTGTTTTTGTACCCGATACCGTACCAGGAGACCGAATTCGGACCCGGTTGGTGCAGGTTAAACCCAGCTTTGCCCGGGGTAAGCTACGGCAACTGCTGCAACCCTCCCCCGACCGGATCAGGCCAGCCTGCATTGTGGCGGATAAGTGCGGCGGCTGTCAGTGGCAAACCGTAGGCTACCCGGCTCAACTCGCTGCAAAACAACAACAAGTTGTAGATGCCCTGAATAGAATCGGCGGCTTTGAGCAGCCCCAGGTACTGCCCATCCTTGGGGCTGAAACACCGCTCAGGTACAGAAATAAAGCCACCTATCCACTGCTGCGATCGCCAGAAGGGCGCGTCAAAGCCGGATATTTTCGCAAGGGTAGCCATAAGCTGGTGAACCTTAACCAGTGTCCGGTGCAGGACGAACGCTTAGACCCCTTGCTGGCTGAGGTCAAGCAAGATATTCAGGAGCGGGGTTGGTCGATTTACAACGAGAAGCGACATCAGGGTCGTCTGCGACATCTTTGCTTGAGAATTGGTCGTCGTACCGGGCAGATGCTGCTGACCCTGGTGGCTACAGCTCCCAACCTCCAAGACATTGAGCTGCAGACTCAGGAATGGATGGAACGCTATCCCAACCTGGTGGGAGTCTGTGTCAATCTCAATCCAGAAAAGACTAATGCCATTTTTGGGGATGAGACCCTGGTCATTGATGGTCAATCCTATGTGGAAGAAGTATTTGCAGAGCTACGGTTTCGCATTCATGCCACGACCTTCTTCCAGATCAATACCGAACAGGCCGAACGGTTGGTGCACTGGATTTTGGACGAACTCCAACTGCAGGGGCACGAAACCCTGATTGATGCTTACTGCGGCGTTGGGGCCTTGACCCTGCCCCTGGCCCGGCAGGCTGGGCGAGTGATTGGCCTGGAGGCCCAGCCCGAAGCAGTAGACCAGGGGTTAATCAATGCCGGACTGAATGGCATAGATAACGTGGAGTTTCGGTCTGGGTCCGTTGAGGTCTTACTGCCCCAGGTCGCAGAGTCTCTGCCCACCGCAGTTGATGTGGTGGTGCTGGACCCACCCAGGAAAGGGTGCGATCGCGCCGTTCTCGACGCCCTGATTACCCTTAAACCGGCTCGCATAGTCTACATGAGCTGCAACCCCGCCACCCTGGCCAGAGATTTAGAAATTCTTCGGGATCAGGGAGGCTATTCTTTATTGAAGGTGCAACCGGCAGATTTCTTTCCCCAAACTCCCCACGTTGAATGTGTGGCAATTCTGGTAGCGTAGTAGCGCAATCCTTTTGATTCCGGACCCTATGAAGTTTAGCGCCATTGCCGACAAAATTGGTATTACCCAGGCCTCTAGCCTCAACTCTCAGCCAGATCACGATCCTGAGATTACCGGGGTAGCCCCGGTAGACGAGGCGACGGCAGGCACCCTGAGCTACATTGAGGGGCCAAAATTTGCTGCCTTTGCAGCAACTACCAGCGCCAGCGCCCTGATTCTGCCCGAGGATGAGGTGCTACAGGCAAAGGCGACAGAACGGGGTATCGCCTGGTTGAGTACAACCGATCCGCGGCTGGCCTTCGCCCGCGCCATCGGGTTGTTTTACGCTCCCTATCGGCCTGCGGCGGGAATTCATCCCACGGCAGTCATCGACCCATCGGCCACCTGCGGAGAAAACGTCTCCATAGGTGCCCATGCAGTAATCCAGGCAGGGGTCCATCTGGGCCACAACGTTTGCATTCATCCCAACGTCACGGTTTACCCCAACGTGCGCATTGGGGATGGCACCGTGCTCCACGCCAACTGCGTCATCCACGAGCGGTCACAAATCGGTGCCGGTTGCGTCATCCATAGCGGTGCCGCCATTGGCTCCGAAGGGTTTGGCTTTGTCCCCACTGAGACCGGCTGGGAGAAGATGGAGCAGTCCGGCATCACCGTTCTCGAAGATGGGGTAGAAGTCGGCTGCAACACCACCATTGACCGCCCCGCCGTAGGAGAAACCCGCATCCGCCGGGGCACCAAAATTGATAACCTGGTCCAAATTGGTCACGGCTGTCACGTCGGCGAAGCCTCAGTCATGGCCTCCCAGGTGGGGTTGGCAGGGGGAGTTACCGTCGGTAGCCGGGTGATTCTGGCCGGTCAGGTGGGCGTCGCCAACCAGGCCAATATTGGAGATGGTGCGATCGCCACCGCCAAAGCCGGCATTCACAGCGACATCGCCCCCGGCGAAATTGTCACCGGTACCCCTGCCCTACCCCACAAAGTCTTCCTTAAAGCCTCCGCCGTCTATCGCCGCCTGCCGGAAATGTACAAGACCCTGCAAAAGTTGCAGAAGCACTTGCCAGGTTAACCCATCCCGTAGGGGCGAACGGCGAATGCCGGTCTCAATCCCCCGAAAACCGCTCCCCCTCTCCCACCCATCCACCCTCCCACCCATCCACCACCCCACCCATCCACCCTCCCACTACCTCACCACTCCTCAACCACACCCAGCACCCTACCCTCCCCCCCATCCCCCCATCTCCCCTTTCGCGATACCATCAGCAGTGACTTTCAGAAAATCAGCAAGATGGCCAAATACGTCATGTGGGGCAGCTACGTCGAAAACGCCCTGGAAAAACGCACCCCCTACCGGGAAGCCCACCTGAAGGGGCTGCAGGAACAAAAAGACAACGGCATTCTCAAAACCCTGGGACCCACCACCGACAACACCAAGGTCTTTGGTATTTACGAAGCCGACAGCGAAGCCACCGTGCGCCAGCTGGTCGAGGGCGACCCCTACTGGCAAAACGGCATCTGGACGGAGTACCAGGTCTACGAGTGGAATCAGGTGTTTTGAGGTTTCCCAGAACCCCGGGTTCTGTGCTCCTGCCAGGTTGTGCCAGCGGTGACTGCCCCGTCAAGCTCGGGGCTATCCGTCAGCCCCTTTGGGCAACCTCCACCCTGCTCCCAGGCTTGGGAAAGGGGCTTGGAAAGCTACGCTCAACCGCTCAATAATGCCTCAACAAACTCAAAGCTGGAAAAGGGCCGCAGGTCTTCAATCCCTTCACCGGCTCCGATGAACCGAATCGGCAGACCCAACTGCTGGGTCACCGCCAGGGCAATGCCGCCCTTTGCCGTACCATCCAGTTTGGTCAGCACCACGCCGCTGAGGTTTGCTGCTTCAGCAAACACTTCCGCCTGGCGCAGGCCGTTTTGCCCTAAGGTGGCATCCAGTACCAGCAGGGATTCCACTTTGGCGTTAGAGGCTTTTTTATCTACAATGCGGCGGATTTTAGAGAGTTCGTCCATCAGGTTTTTCTTATTCTGCAGCCGCCCGGCGGTATCGACCAGCAGCAGTTCGATGTTGCGGGATTGGGCGGCTGCGATCGCATCGTAAACCACCGCCGCCGGGTCCGTATTCTTGCCGGGATTGGCAATCACCTCCACCTCACTGCGGGCACCCCAGGCCTTCACCTGCTCCACCGCTGCCGCCCGGAAGGTATCCGCCGCCGCGATCAGGGTGTTGTAGCCGGATTTTTTAGCGATGTGGGCCAGCTTGCCGATGGTAGTGGTCTTACCAGCCCCGTTCACCCCGGTCATCAGCCAGATATTGAGGGTATCCTTCTCCGGCACAAACAACAGGTTATGGGATTCTCCCAAAGGAGCGTCCAGCATGTCCCGCAGCAGCGACTTCAAATAAGCAATGGCCTGATCTGGGGGCAGTACCTCATCCCGCATCCGCGCCTGCAGAGATTCAATTACCTTATCTGTCGCTTCAATCCCCACATCCGCCTGCAGCAGCAACGCCTCAATTTCCATCACCGCGTCTTCGTTCAGCGGCCCCTGACCCACAATGGCCTTAAGCTGGTTCACCAAACTGAGGCGAGTTTTGTTGAGCCCCTGACGCAGCTTGTTGAGCCAGGTAATTTCTTCGATGGAAACATCATCGGGCCTGCGCCCCTGGGCCGCCAGCACCTCTGCGGACCAGATAAAAGCCTCATCCAGATCAATATCCGGCATGACCGGTTCCGCCGGAGCCTGGGCCGCAACGGGCTGCGGTTCCGGTTCTGGCTCAGGTTCGACAATGGCGGTTTCTTTCAGCCGTTCCAGGCGCTGCTGTCGTTCTTCGTCAGCTCTAGCCCAGAAGGGCACTGCCGGTTCCGGCGCGACCGGTTCTGTAGGCGCAGCGGTAGTCTCCGGTGCTTCCTCAGCGGCGGCAGCCAGGGATTCTGCAGAGACGACTGGTGCGGCTTCAGGAGTTTCTGGGGGAGCTTCTGCCCCGAGGGACTCAGCCTCGGGAGGTGCTGATGCAGCCGGGGAGTCCTCCGCCTCCATTGCAGCTGCAGAAACTGCTTCAGACGTATCCACTGGAGCGACTTCTGGGGTAGCCATCGAGGCCGAGACAACCTCCGTTGCGGCGGGAGCTTCTGCCTCTTGCGTCTCCTCAGCTGCCTGAGTTTCCTCTGCAACCTGAGTTTCCTCTGCAACCTGAGTTTCCTCTGCAACCTGAGTTTCCTCTGCAACCTGAGTTTCCTTAGCTGCTGCCGCCGGGGCTGGCTGCTGCTTTTGAATATTCTGATACGCCGCCTTGGCCCACTTCAGGTAATCCTCCGAAGAAAGCTGCTGTTGGGTGCCAGAGGCTGGTTCCACCGGGGCATCTGCTTGTTTTTCCTCAGTTTGCGGCTCTACCGGGTTGGTCTCAGCCTCAGACTTATCTGATTTATCGAAAGCACGCCGAAACCAGTTAAACCCTGCCATGTCAGAACTCCCTTGTGGACTTCGTTTCCCTTCTTTATGTCACTTTACTACGCATGTCATTCACCAGTCGCCGGATAATCGAGTCCTGGTTAAGCAGGTGCCCCGGCATAAACAATGGATTCATCAAATTAATCGCGGAGTTCAACCTGGCGTGCCGCTGAATACTTCCCGTCTGCGGCGCAATAACTCCCGCCTGCCCCTGAAAACTTCCCGCCTGCCGTTGAACGATTCCCGTCTGCGGCGCAATAACTCCCGCCTGCTCCCAAAAGCTTCCCGCCTGCTCCTGAAAACTTCCCGCCTGCCCCCCAGCGATTCCCGTGTGCGGCGCAATAACTCCCGCCTGCCCCTGAAAACTTCCCGCCTGCCGTTGAACGATTCCCGTCTGCGGCGCAATAACTCCCGCCTGCTCCCAAAAGCTTCCCGCCTGCTCCTGAAAACTTCCCGCCTGCCCCCCAGCGATTCCCGTGTGCGGCGCAATAACTCCCGCCTGCCCCTGAAAACTTCCCGCCTGCCGTTGAACGATTCCCGTCTGCGGCGCAATAACTCCCGCCTGCTCCCAAAAGCTTCCCGCCTGCTCCTGAAAACTTCCCGCCTGCCCCCCAGCGATTCCCGTATGGCCCTTAACCATTTCTCAGGAGTGCAGCGGGTTCACGCGTCAAGAATCTCGCTTCTGCAGGCCAAGGAGCCTATTAGTAGAAAGAATCTCACTTCCACCCAGGCGTTCACCCATGGAAGCCATGGAACTCTACCGTCGCCTCGCCGCTCTGGAACGGCGCGTCAATGAGCTAGAAGCTGGTATGCAGGAGATTGACCGAGTGGTCGATCCTCAAGGGTGGATTGGCGAAGCTTTCCACTTGCTGCAAAAACATCTCGGTATAAGCTATGGGCGGTTGGGAGCTAATGCAGGACTACTCTGCGGCGTGAGAGTGATCAGTTTTTTGTGTAAGGGCCAATCAGCCGATTCATCAAGTTTTCTGCAAGCCTTGTAGGGCAGGCGTCTCGCCTGCTCAGCTGGGACAGGCAGGATGCCTATCCCACAAGAGTCTGAGCACTTCCCGGCGTTTCGTGATCGATATCAGCTCTTTGTGTCCGTAAAATCACCGGCAACCCTCCCAAAAATCACCTGCCGACACCAGGCTGCATCACCCCCTAAACCCAGCATTTACGAGACTATAAACCTAACGACGAACCACCACACAGGAGCCCCCAACGATGCAACTTTCATTCCTCGGCAAGTCCTATACCGCCTCTGCCCCTGCCATCAAAGCTGCCATGACTGGCGAAACCGCCAACTTCATGGACCAATCTTATGCCTGCAAGCAGTTCAACGTCACCCAGCGTCAGCAGCCTGCAGCAATGACCTATCGCGGAGTCCACTACCTCCGATAGTTTTCCTTTTTCCTCAGAGACAACGACCGGTTCTACGAGCAGTACAGCGAGTCTTAAGCCTCACCCAAGCGGTGAGGCTTTTTTTGTGGTGGCGCTATCCTAACGGAACACCATGCCGCTGATGCTGGCTGGCATGGAAGGGCCTACACATTGAACCGGAACAACATCACATCTCCCTCTTCCACCACATAGTCTTTGCCTTCACTGCGCAGGAGACCCTGTTCTTTTGCGGCGTTCATAGAGCCGGTTTCCACTAAGTCCTGATATGACACCGTCTCAGCCCGAATAAAGCCCCGCTCAAAGTCGGTGTGAATGACGCCTGCCGCCTGGGGAGCGAGCATTCCCGCCTTAATCGTCCAGGCGCGGGTTTCCTTGGGTCCGGTAGTAAAGTAGGTGCGCAGGCCCAGCAGTTTGTAGGTGGCGCGGATCAGGGTCATCAGTCCCCCCTCTTCGACCCCCAGGGCATCCAGAAAGTCTTTGCGCTCTTCTTCGCTGAGGTCAATCAGTTCCGATTCCACCTGGGCGGAGATGACCACTACCTGGGCATTCTCCTGGGCGGCGATGGCCCTCACCTGTTCCACCCACGCGTTGCCCGTGGCCAGGTCGTCTTCAGAAACGTTGGTGGCGTAGATCACCGGCTTCCGGGTCAGTAGCCCCAGGGGCTTGATCATGGCTTCCTCTTCCTCATCCAGTTCCACGATGCGGGCGGTTTTGCCTTCGTTGAGCACCGGCAGAAATTTCTCCAGCACTGCCAGTTCTGCGCGGGCCTCTTTGTCGGCTTTGGCCTGTTTGCGCACCCGGTCAATACGCTTTTCGAGCTGGGCCAGGTCCGCCAGAGCCAGCTCCAGGTTGATCACCTCAATATCCCGCACCGGGTCTACAGAGCCCGCAACGTGAATGATGTCTTCGCTATCAAAGCAGCGCACCACATGCACGATGGCATCCACCTCCCGAATGTTGGCCAGAAACTGGTTGCCCAACCCTTCTCCCTGACTGGCTCCCTTCACCAGACCAGCGATATCCACAAACTCGATCCGAGCAGGAACAGTTTCGGCTGACTCCGACAAGTCCGTCAGTACCTGCAGTCGCTCGTCGGGCACCGCTACGATTCCTACATTGGGCTCAATTGTGCAGAAGGGAAAGTTCGCCGCATTCGCCTTGGCATTAGCAACAACTGCGTTGAAAAGGGTTGATTTTCCGACGTTGGGGAGGCCAACAATTCCTGCTCGTAACATGGGACGTCTTGGGGTGATACAACGGGACCAGTATTCAGCATATGAGAGGACGGGGCGAATTGGCAGGAATGTTGCTATACCCTATTACTGAGCGTCGCTGCTTGATCGGCAAAATCTTGATGCCAGGAACCAGGGGAGCGACGGGGCTGGGGAGTTTTTCGGCGTAGGGACATCATTCAGATAGGTAGGCTATGACATCTCAAGAACAACTGGCTTCGCCTACGCCCTATGGGGTTGACCAAAGCTGGGGGGTCTGGCCCCGGCAGAGTGGCGCGATAGGTCTACTCATTTTGCTAGCAGCTTTCCTGGTGGGATGCGGGTCTCCGGAAACCGCCAATCGAGTAGTGGAATCGGTTGAAACCACCTCAAAACAGCGACTTGATCGTAACCTGCGGGGAGAAAGCATTGTTAGCAAAGAGTCTGCCGTGCGGCTCAGGTTACCGAGAAATTGGGAACCTGTTCCAGGCAATGCTTTGCATCCTGAGGCAGAACTTCAGGCCTACAACCCCAACCGCGACATCTACCTGGTGGTTCTAGGTGAAGACCAGGCCAGTTTGACCAATTCCGGAGACTTGAATCAGCAAGCCCAGGCCTACCTGCAAATTCTCCAGGGAGGATTGAATCAGGTGCTGTCTCAAGCAAGTGCCACGGACGTTACCAGCGTTAACGGATTGAACGCAGCGCAATATAGTTTGAGTGGTGAGGTCTTTGGCACTCAGGCGACCTATCTTCACACCACGGTTGCCATGAATGATCGGTACTATCAGGTCGTAGCCTGGACCCCGAGCGAGCGCTTTTCGGAAAACCGAGAAGAGATGCAGGCCATTATTCAAGAAGTTCGGCAAGATTAGACTTTGCTATGAATCGTCCCATTCTGTGGCCTAATAGATAAGGTATGGCGCAAATGAGGGTCTTGAGATTGATGAGACAGTGGTTTGAAATTGTTGCTTCTGCTCTTGGCAAACGCTGTGAAAACGCTTTTCGTCGCCTGGGGCTGGGGCTAAGCTTGGTGGGGCTAATGGTAATCGCCTGGCTCAGCCTGGGCGGTCAGCCTGCAGCCATGGCAGGCTTAACAGACGATAACTACGATGGCAATATCTTTGCACTCTATGCCGGGAACGGGTCGCTGGTGCCGCCCAAGGTTTCCTTAGAGCAATCGCTGAAGTACAACAAGCCTGCAATTGTTGTCATTTATGTGGATGACAGCTCTGACTGCAAAAAGTTTTCTTCTGTGATTTCCCAGTTGCAGGCTCCCTACGGCAGAGTGACCAACTTTATTCCCATCATGGCCGACTCTATTCCTGTAAAAGACAGCTACGAACCGACAGAAGTGGGCTACTACTTCAATGATGCTGTGCCTCAAACCCTGGTGTTTAATGCCGCAGGGGAACTGGTCTTTAACCATACCGGCATCACTACCTACGAAGCCATCGACGATGTCATGCGGGAAGTCTTCGATTTACTACCCCGGTCTGAATCAGCAGAACTGCGCCGTCGACCCATCAACGAAGTGAATACGGAGCTGGTGCCTGATAGTGAGTGATACGGTTTCTCGTCGGTTGGTGCTAGAGAAAGGGAGCAAGGGAGCAAGGGAGCAAGGGAGTAAGGGAGCAAGGGAGTAAGAGAGTAGTAGGGCTGAATATGTCTTTAGAGACCCTGAGAATAACTAGAAGCCCACTGAGGGTTTCTCTACTCCTCACTCCTCACTCCTCACTCCTCACTCCTCACCTTCTCCTACCCCACCGACACCAGGCTCTTCATCACCTCCTCCACAGACGTCAGGCTCTGGGCACGACCGGCATGGGCCCCTGAGAAAATCAGGCCGTTATCCACATCTCCAGCGGCGGCTCGGTTGAGGGCTTTCATAATGCAGTAGGTTTCCCGAGAGTCGCGGCAGCGGCAGGCCTGTAAGCAGTTTGCGGTGCAGGGTTCGCTCACATCTTCCCTGGCCATCACACGGTCCACAAATGGATTGCGAATTGCCCGTCCTGGCAGACCTACCGGGCTGGGCACCAGCATCACATCTGCAGATTTTGCCTGTAGATGGGCCTGTTTGTAGTGATCATCAGCATCGCACTCAAAGGTGGTGATAAATCGGGTTCCCACCTGAACTCCTCCGGCCCCGAGAGCTAGCATGTGTTCCACATCCCCCCGGTCCCAAACGCCACCAGCGGCAATCACTGGTACAGGCGTCTCAAACTCAGCTTGAACGTAGGTCACTAGCTCGGGTATGACCTGTTCTAGCGAGTAGGCCGGGTCATGGATGGCATCTGCCGAGGCTCCCAGGTGCCCTCCGGCAAATTTAGGGCTTTCCACCACAAAGCCATCGGGCTGGCGCTGGTACTGCTTTTGCCAGCGGCGGGTAATGATCTTTGCCGCCCTGACGCTCGACACAATGGGTACGAGAGCAACGTCGGGATGTTCTTGGGTGTGGGCCGGCAGTGATAGAGGCAACCCCGCCCCAGCTATAACCAGGTTTGCCCCGTGGGCTACGGCGGTTTCCACCAGGGTTTCCCAGTCGCGGGCTGCCATCATCACGTTGATGCCAATTACTCCGTCAGGGCTAAGTTCGCGAGCTTTTTTCAACTCATCGATCAGCGCCAACCGATTTGCCTCGAAGAACTGCTCAGTTCGTCGTTTGGGGCTGCGTTCTGTCGGGTCAAAGTAGGAAGAGTTCCACCCCAGGCCGACGGCAGAGATAATTCCAATCCCACCCGCATTGGCTACGGCTGCGGCCAACCGTGCGCCGGAAATGCGAATTCCCATGCCCCCCTGCACGACAGGGTAAGGAACTGAATGGATACCAAGGCTTAAGGTCGGCAGGTTGTTCATTGTGATCTCGATCTCTCACTGACACAGCGTGCAAAGAGCCCTCAAAAAAATCAGGCATCGGGCTACAATACTATAGCTTTATATAGCCAGATGAAGATATATATGGGTTGATTTTTCTGCGTGGTTGCTGGTAGCGAAAAAGCTAATCGTGGTCAAAAGGCATGATAACGATTGCGTCCCATAGCTTTAGCCACATACATGGCCTCGTCTGCCCTCCGGATGAGTGCTTCAAGCCGCTGACCCGGTTGGGGGATCAAAGTGGCGATACCAAAGCTCAATGTTACAATATCACCCACAGGCGATGTTGGATGGGGAATGGCCATTCTATCTAGGGTGCGGCGAACTCGCTCAACAACCTGAATAGCGCCTGCCGCATTGGTGTCAGGCAACACCATGGCAAATTCCTCGCCGCCATAGCGAGCCCCCAGGTCAGCTGGTCGCTTACTGCCTTGCTGCATGGCCTGGGCAATTTTTACCAGGCAACGGTCGCCTTCAGCATGGCCATAGGTGTCATTAAAGAGTTTGAAGTGATCAACATCCGCCAAGACTAGACTGATAGGGGCTTGCCGTCGCATCAAGCGGTGCCACTCCTGGTTTAAGTAGGCATCAAAGTGGCGACGGTTGGATAACAACGTCAGGGCGTCGGTTTTCGATAGCCGATCGAGTTCCTGATTAGCGGCCTGTAGCTGCCTGTAAAGCTCTGACTGATGCAGGGCAACGGCGAGCTGATCGGCAATGTGCTGCAGCATCTCTGCTTCGAAGGGTTGCCACTGGCGGGAGTGTCCACAGGCCTGGATGACTAAAAGCCCCCAAACTGGCTCATCTGCAGTGTTCAAAGACTGGACGATGGGAGCTACAATCACCGCCTTAATGTCATATTCTCGAAAAAACTGAGCCAACGCTGGCGGCCAGGTTTCTGCATCAATATCGTCAACGGTGACGGGATTGCCCTGACAAAACTGCTCGGCATAGTCAGGGGGCACAAAATCTGCCCTTGAGGATTGCTCTACCAGAGGCCGCACAGAAGCAGCATTAACTTGCCTGATCAGCCGCTGGGCTCCATCGGTTTCGTTTCTAACGATAACCACCCGATCGGCCCGAAAGATGTGAATAAGGTCAGCAGCAGTGGTTTCGAGAATAGTCTCTAGCTCCAGGGTTTCCCGCATATGAGCTGTGATATTGCGCAAAAGCTGTTCCTGCTCAACCCGACGAGCCAGAGACAGCTGGGCCTGCTTTTGGACTGTAATGTCTAATGCCAGTACGGTTACGCGCCAGCAGTTTTCTGACTCATCCCATCGAGAAATTAGGGTCTCTGCAATCCAGCGGAGGGAGCCATCCTGGTGATAAAACTGATATTCGACCGTAGCCGTGTTTTCTTCAAACACCCGGCTAAAAATTTCGCTCATGATGGCCTCATATCGATCAGCCGGTATCCGCCGATCCCAGAGGGTTTGGTCTGCTAGAAATTCCTCTGCGGGAAAGCCGAACACCGCCTCCGCACCCGCCGAAAGATAATCGAGCACATAGCAACGCTCAGGATAAACCCGCACGTAGGAAATAGCGGCAATGGTGCTATCTAGAATCGCGTTCAGCTTTTCCTGGGTGGACTGTAGGGTGTCGGTGAGCTGTTGGCGTTCTGTACAATCTTCGGCCCAGCCCACAAACCGCAAAGGCTGCTGCTGGGCATCGTAGATGATGTAAATCTGAGTATGAATCCATCGCAGCTCTCCATCCGGTCGGATGATGAGGTAGTCGCGGATAACGGGAACCCCTTCTTTCTGCTGTGCCAGAGATTCAAGCACCAGAGATAAATCTTCAGGGTAGATAGACTCCAGCCAAGAATCTGGATTTTGATAAAGGCTCTCGCAGCTTCTCTGCCAAATTTTCTCGTATGCCGGGCTAACGTAAAGGAACTGGCCATCTTCGGCATTGCGCACAAACAAAAACTGGTCCAGGTTATGAGTTACCAGTTGAAATAGCGACCCAAGGGTGTCGAGGCCATCAACCTGGTTGAGCCTATCAGTGATTCTCTGCAGCTGCTGATTCGCCTGGCAGAGCTGCTGCTCTAGAGACTGTCTAACGTCATGAAACTGTTGGCTGATCTGCTGTTGATAGGCCACCTGCCCCAGCTGGTGGGCCATTTGCCGCATGAGCTGAATATCCAGCGCCCGCCAATGCCTGGCCTGCCGACAATGATGGGCAATCAACAAGCCCCACAGCTCACGGCCACAAAACACGGGTACAACCAGGTTCGCCCTGACCTGAAGACGAACCAGCAAATCAATATAGCAGGGTTCTAAAGCACTGTCCTGAACATCATCGATTTGCCCAATGCGCCCCTGTCGATACTGCTCTGCCCAACCATTTTCAAAACAAGGGTCATAAATCAATTCCCCTAGCAAGGGGCGAAAGTCGGAGACGATGGATTCTGCAGCAACCACAGCATCCTGGTCAGACAAAAACCGATAAATGACGACCCGATCTGTTTTCAGGAGATTTCGAACCGTATCAATCGCGACCTGTAACAGATCATGTATGCCACAGCCCTCCCTAACGCAAGCCATCACTCTGTCAATGGCATCAAAAATTTGATGTTCTTGGATAGGCTCTTTGGGAGTTAGGGATCCGCTCATGTCATAGGGATAATTGGATAGATATAGTTAAAACTCTTTTTTGAACCCTTTACTACTGCTGACAAAGGGCGTTAACGTCAATTTTTACCCAGGTAGCTTTCTATTCTTATTTTGGCAGACTAAAGTTTTTGCGTCTATTCGAGATTCTACCAGGCTGGCATTAAGCAGATTTACACATCTCTATCAGAAAAAATCAGGTCTGTTTATATTGCCTATTCATGCCTCCTGAACCAATTCCAGCTCACAAATTTGTAGTTTTTCTACTTTGTAGTTTTTCTACTCAGAAGGTAACCCTACACTTCTAGACTTGGGTAAGGTTCAAAGTAGGAAAGTCCGATGTGGAGCGAGGGGAACTGATACCGAATCTGGAACTAAACCTGGTTCAAGCCCAGCAGTGGAGTTTCGCCTGAGGGAAAGCTCCAGTTTTCGAGCTGGACTTGGTATAAACCTGGTCCAAGTCCAGCAGTGGAGTTTCGCCTGAGGGAAAGCTCCAGTTTTCGAGCTGGACTTGGTATAAAGACCCTGAATTTAAATCGCTATGCCGTAGAGGTATAAAAATAGGATGCGGCAGGGGAGTGAGGGGAAGTCTGCCCCATAGATCGTCCATGTTGCGATGGCACTGAGGCTCTTGACCAATCGGTGTTAAGACTAAAAAGTCCTGCTGTCTTTACGTCAGCAGGACTTTAAGCACTAAGCAACTAAACTGTTACAAAACAATCGAAGTTGTTTAGAAGCTGAAGGTAGCGCGGACAGCACCGTAGAAGGTGGTGTCGTCACCGCCTTCACCATAGTCTGCATCACCGTAGATAATGGCGGGGGTAATGGTCAGGAATTCGTTGAAGGGGATTTCGTAGTAGCCTTCAACGATCCAGGGGTTGCTGTCGTAATCAGCCAGTTGAGGCAGCTGACCACCATAAACACCCAGCTGAGAACCTTCCAGGAACAGGTCGTTGAAACCTACACCGGCAGTCCAGTTGAAGTCATCACCACCGTCGAAGTCTTGCCATGCACCGTAACCAGCGACGAAGAAGTTGCCAAAGTCGAGGTTCAGCAAACCAGCGAAGGTATCGGTAGACCCCCCGTTGGGGAAGTCAGACACATCATTGTGCATGTAAGCAAAAGCCGCATCCAGGAAGCCACCGCTCAGATAGCTGAGCTGGGCGATGTAGCTCTGGCTAGAAGCAGAGAAAATGCCGACTCCAGGATCTCCAGCGCCGTCGTAACCAGCGGTATATCCAGCATCGATCACAAAATTATCGGTTAAGGCAAAGCTTATACCTGCACCAGCACCGTCGCTGGAACTGCCTCCAGAACTATAGAAACCGGGAGTAGACGCCGCGGCAACAGCTGGCCCATCGTAGGGGACAATCGAGCTGGTAACCCAGTCATCAGCTACCATACCCTTAGCCGCAACGGTTAAATTAATCCGGCTACCCAGGGGAAAACTGTAGTAAAAGTCATCAATTACGACATCAAAGCTTTCTTCACCGCCATTCGCAAGGTTTCCAACAGGCTCTAAGAAGCCACCCTGCCCTCCTTGTAGACGAACGCGCAAACGGTCTTCGCCAGTAAAGCTGGTGTCAAAGTTCAAGCGAACCCGAGAAGCGACTGAAGTGCTGTCTTCCTGAATGTCGTTAGCATCAAAGGTAGAGAAGGGAACACCCAGGTGCATGTCAACCTCACCACTTAGTTTGGTGGTGGTGGAGAACTGCTGGGCACGCAGTTCAGCGGTTTCAGCTTCGAGGGCATCCACGCGACCGCGCAGGGTAGCCAGTTCAGCCTGGAATTCTTCTTGCAAACGACGGATGGCAGCCAGATCGTCGGGGTCAACCCCCTGACCGGTCAGGCCAGCGACGACGTTCAAACAGGAGTTCAAACCGGCGGCGAACTCAAAACGGGTCAGAGCGCGCTGACCGCGAAAAGTACGATCGGGATAACCTTCAATACAGCCATAGGTTTCAACCAGGTTCTGCAGTGCCTGGAAGGCCCAATCAGTAGGTAGTACGTCGGTCAGCTCAGAAACGCTGGTAATTTGAGCCAGTTCAACGGGCTCTTGATCGAAAGAAACCTGCTCGAGGGCGTCAACGGTAGCGACCTCAGATACAGGAGCAGACTCAGCGGCAACAGCAGAGCCAGAAACAGCAAAGGCTGCTCCCAGGGCTGCTGGGGCTGCCAGCAAAGATTTCCAAAGTAGTTTAGACATGTCTTGATCTCTCCTCACACCTTATAAAAAGGCTTCAGTGTGTCACTTGAGTCGGGAACAGCAACGGCTGATTCCCTCAAAGAAATACAGAGCTGAGTACGGGTTTTACGATACCCAGACCCAAAACTGCACACTTTGCAAATCGATAGTAGCAGATCTAAAAAGCTACGGCTAGATAAATCAACGAGAACTTATCATGGGGCTCATGGGGCAAGTAGCTGCTTTGACGAGGGAACCGGCAGAAAAGTTCCCTGTGGGTTAAGCCTCTAAGCCTGAAATGGTTTTTGCCATAGCAAAGTCTTTGTCGGTCAATCCACCAGCATCGTGGGTGGTGAGGCTGATGGTGACCTTGTTGTAGGAAATGGCGATGTCAGGGTGATGACCTGCGGCCTCGGCGGGCTCCACCAGTTTATTCACAAAATCAATCGCGGTGATGAAGTCTTTGAAGTTTCGAACGGTGGTAATTTTTTTGCCGTCCTGGGTCCAGTTGGGGAGCTGGCTCAGTTTTGCCTGTACATCTTGTTCGCTGAGTAGGGTAGCCATAGGTATGAAGTGGGTAACAACGGTCTTGCGGACATTGGCTATGGCTTCAAAGGATTGGGAGTTAAACCTGATCCAGGTCCAGCGGTGGAGTTTTGCCTAAGGGAAAGCTACCGGGTTCGAGCTGGACTTGGTATAAATCACATCCAATGCTCATGGGGCAGGCATTTTGCCTGTCTAAGACAGCCGAGATGGCTATCCTCCACGATTGAATTTCCATTCCAATGGAGCTTTGCCATTTGAGCTTTGCCATTTAAAATTAAAAAACTATCCGCTCCTGTCAGGGGAAGAATCTATCTTCAGAGACAGGAGCGGTCTAGTTGGGTCTTAGGTCGAACCTGACTGCCGGAAGGAACCCTAGTCAGTCAGCTTCAGTAACTTAGTCAGGGACTAAAGTGACGGATGCTGAACCGTTTAGAGTACAGCCCCGGCGCACAGCCGGCTTACGTCAACCTGAAGACCCACGCGTTTACTACTCTCTTGCATGGGCATCACCTCCTTAAATCCTGAACGGTTTAATCTCTTAGGATTACCTGCTGTGCTTTGGGCAGCATTACAGGTAAGTTAGCACAAATTTTCGTGGGCGACAGCAATTGCCCCAAGTCGCTGCTGCATCGTTTGCCTGAGAGGATAAGAAGGCTGAGTACGCCTACCGGGTATACCCCTATGAACGCTATCGACTGGTCTGTGCCTTCAAATCTCGTCATTGATGATCACCTTAAAGCCTGGCTGCAGGAAGATATTGGCCGTGGCGACTGGACCACCCTGGGCCTGGGACCGGCTGCAGGAACGCAACCGGGTCAGGCCGTGTGGGTGGCAAAGGCCGAGGGAGTCGTGGCCGGGCTACCTCTGGCCGGGAGGGTGTTTGAGCTGCTGGAACCTGGGGCGGTATTGCATTCAGAAGTGGCTGAGGGTGCCCACTGCCAGCCGGGCATGACGGTTGCCACCATCGCAGCCAGTATGGCGACCCTACTCACGGGGGAACGAGTCGCCCTTAACCTGGCCATGCGCCTGAGCGGGATTGCCACCGTGACCCGACAGTATGTGGATGGTTTAGTCGGCACCCCTACCCAACTGGTTGATACGCGCAAAACAACTCCCGGTCTGCGGTTGCTGGAGAAGTACGCCATCCGTACTGGTGGAGCCGTGAACCACCGTATGGGTTTAGATGACGCGGTGATGATTAAAGACAACCACATCGCCGCCGCCGGGGGGATTACGGCTGCTGTGACGCAAATCCGCCAGCGCATTCCCTACCCGATGACGATTGAGGTTGAGACGACATCCCTAAACCAGGTGTCTGAAGCTCTAGCCTGCAAGGTCGACATCATCATGCTGGACAATATGGACCTGGAGACGATGAGGCTGGCCGTTCAGCGTATTCGTGCCATTAGCCCAGTCGTTAAAATTGAAGCTTCAGGGAATGTCACCCTGGAGCGGCTGCAGGAAATTGCAGCTACTGGGGTAGATTACATCTCTAGCAGTGCGCCCATTACCCGTTCGGCCTGGTTAGATTTAAGTATGCGTCTGGTCAATTAGCAGGACCAGGGTCGGGCCTTGGCGATGGCTCACTGGCGGTTCTCATCCACAAAACAGGAAAGATACAGCACCATGATTGTTACTACCGGACCCAAGGTTGAAGGCAGGCAGATCATTGAATACTGTGGCATCGTCAACGGCGAGGCCATTCTAGGGGCCAACATTTTTAAGGATTTCTTTGCCGGCCTGCGGGACATTGTTGGAGGCCGGTCTGGAGCCTACGAAAAATCTTTGCGGCAGGCTCGGCAGGTGGCGATTCAAGAAATGACCGAGGTGGCTGAGGAATTGGGGGCCAACGCCATCATTGCGGTGGATATTGACTACGAATCTATCGAAATTGAAAACGGTGGGAACATGCTGATGGTAGCGGCCAGCGGCACGGCTGTGCGGGTACAGTAAGCGGGTGCAGTGAGAAGGTTGGGGCTATTCAGTTGCCACCGCGTATTGCTTCAGCTCCTTCAGCGAGATATATTCCAGGGCTGAGGCGTGGGTCGACTCCAGCACTACGGGCGGAGCCACGCCAGCATCGAGGGCTTCTTTCCATCGAGAGGCGCACAAACACCAGCGGTCGCCGGGTTTTAGCCCCGGAAACTGAAAGGCCGGTACCGGGGTTGAGAGATCGTTACCCTGGGCCTTGGTAAAGGCCAGGAATTCTTCGGTCATTTGAGCGCAGACGATGTGGGCCCCGTAGTCTCCGGCCCCGGTATTGCAGTACCCGTCTCGGTAAAAACCTGTCATCGGGGATGTACAACAGGTACCTAGGGGTCCGCCCAATACATTGCTTGCCTCTGCCATGGTTGCTGCCTGGATAAACTTTTGCCTCTTCTGTTGTTGTAATACGGCAATTAGTTCCTGTCACGGTGAAATGGCCGTAACCGCAGTCAGCCTTTCTTCTGTCATAGACTGACATTGGCATGAGCCATGGGTTCAAACCGTTACAGTCAGTTCAACCTTGTCCAAGTCCAGAAGTGGAGTTTTGCCTTAAAAAAAACTCCAGATTTCGAGCCGGACTTGGCTTAGATTTGGATCCTATCAACGTCCATTATGAGTTTATGGCTAGTTTTTCTCCCATTCTCGTAGTTGTTCATCAGGCCACCTCTACCCCTGGTCTGGTCGGCCATTTATTGCAACAGATGGGGTTCGCGCTGGATATTCGTTGTCCAGCCCAGGGCGATACCCTGCCCCCCACGATGGATCGCCACAGTGCCGCTGTTGTATTTGGCGGACCCATGAGTGCCAATGATGACAACCAGTTTTCCTTCATTCGGGATGAGCTGACCTGGATTCCTACGGTACTGGCGGCGGAAAAACCCTACCTGGGTATTTGCCTGGGGGGGCAGCTACTGGCCAGAGCCCTGGGGGCCAGAGTCAAGCCTCATCCTGAGGGGGTTCGAGAAATTGGTTACTATCCGGTACAGCCTACGGCAGCGGGGCGAACGGTGCTACCCGCCCCCTTAATGGTGTACCAGTGGCACCAGGAGGGGTTTGACCTGCCTCATGGGAGCCGATTGATAGCACAGGGGGCAACGTTTCCGCACCAGGCCTTTTGCTACAACCAGCGGGCCTATGGTCTGCAGTTTCATCCTGAAATGACGACCCTGATGATGAACTTTTGGACCACCTACGGGGCGGAACAGCTGGTGTACCCCGGTGCTCAAAGTCGCTGGTATCAGCTGAGTCAGCACCGGTTGTATCGAGGTCCAGTTGAGCGATGGTTACGGCGGTTCTTAACCCACTGGATTTTACCCGCCACCACGACCGAAACCGCATGGGAACAATGCCACCATGCGAGTGCTGAGCCGACTGCCCTACACCTGATGGCCGTTGCCAAGCAATCGAGGCATGACCAGAACAAGCTGCAGCATTAGGATGCTGTGACGATGAAGAGGGCACCCATGGGAATGTGCTAATTGGGGCCGGCATTATCGGCACTCTGGAAAGTTTCAACATTCCCACGGAATCCATCCTGGCTGGGGGGGCCATTCTGGGTCTGGCCATTTCCTTTAGTTCCCAGAGCCTGGTCAAAGACCTGGTGAACGGCAGCCTGATTTTGCTGGAAGATCAGTTTGCGGTCGGGGATGTGGTCGATATTGATGGCGCTGCCGGGGTGGTGGAAAACGTGAACCTGCGCGTGACCCAGGTCCGCAACACCCAGGGAGAGCTGATCAGCATTCCCAACAGCACCATTAATCGGGTGAAAAATATGACCCGTCTCTGGTCGCGGGTCGATTTCACCGTTGAAGTCGCCTACGAAAATGACATCAACGCCGTCATTCAGCTGCTGGAGCAGATTGCCCAGGACATGTACCAGGAATATGCCTGGAATGCACTCATTCTGGAACCGCCCCAAATGCTGGGGGTAGACCAGCTCAGCCACACCGGCATGTTAATTCGCCTGTGGATTAAAACCGCCCCTATGCAGCAGTGGACGGTAGGACGAGAATTTCGGCGGCGGGTACGCTGTGCCTTTGACCAGCACAACATTCAAATTGGTCGCCCCGAATGGATTAGCCATAACACCGGCTGGCATAGCCCCAACGGCAATGGAGATGCTGAAGCGACTGGGACTAGGGCTTGAGGTCAGTAGATCAGCCTGGAGTCCAGATCCCAGGGTTCTTGGGCCGTAGCCAGGACTGCGGATGATTCCCAAGAAGAACCCTGGGATCTTCTGTACCGATTACCTGCCGATTAGCCCTCGTCCAGAATTTTTGGCACCTTGAAGAAGTCTTCTTCCCGATCGGGCGCACAGTCGAGGATATCTTCGCGACCCGCGAACATTTCTAGAGTATCGGTACGGGTTATGTTGCTGACCTCAATGGCACGAGTGGTGGGTTCTACATTCTCGGTATCCAGCTCGCTGAGCTGCTCAACATATTCCAAAATGCTGCTGAGCTGCCCGGTGAACTGCTCTTCCTCTTCAGGAGACAGCTCCAAACGCGCCAGAAGAGCAACTTTACGCACCTGTTCCAGATCAATCATGATGCCTTTAAGGGTTACTTCAAAAAGGTATAGCGGTTCTTGATGCAGTGGGATACAAACTTGATCAGGAATGGGGATTCAATACCGTGGGATAGCCGTCTCGGCTGTCCAAGAGCAGGCAGGATGCCTGCCCTACAAAAATTGGATGTTATAAAATCCTCATTCCTGAGTAGCTTCGGAGCTTAGAAAAATACGTCGTTCTTCATACGGCCAGTGTTTTTCAGCCAGTTTTGCGCCTCAATGTAGTTATTAGGCGCAATGTTGATGGCCTCCATCCAGTAGCGGGCGGCTTCGTCGAACATCGTTTCGGCAGTGTCGCTATCGCCAGAAGCTTCGGCCTGCTCCCCTTTGTAGTGGAAGATGACGGCCATATTGTTGAGCGCCTGGCACATGCGGGGGTTCAAATCGAGGGCTGCCTGATACTTTTGCAGAGCCGCCTCGTGCTCCCCGTTGCTGGCGTGGATAAGCCCCATATTGTAAAGGATGAAGCTTTTATCGTAGGGGTCTTCTTCCAGGGTTAGGGCTTCCCGGTAGTTTTCCATGGCTTCGGCATATTCGCCATCGGCCTGGGCCGACATGCCGTCGCGGTAGTAGGCGAAGGCTTCTTTCTCGCTTTTCTTAGCGGGCATCATCTTTAAGATCATGTCCGCCATAACGGTGAAAGACTTGTCGATGAAGTTATCGTTACGTTGAGTTCTAGGCATGGATGACGTCCCGCAAAAGCACCAGCGAAGAGTGTTTCATGAATTAGCGTAGCAAACTGTAGCAATTTAAGGATGAGCGTAACGCTCTGTTACAGACGGCTGAACGACATCAGGCAACGGCCACAGGAGCACCGGCTTGTAAATGACTCAGCAGCAGTTGGGCGAAAATACTTCTCTTCTGCCTCGGTCATATGTTTAGGAAAGAATGCAGTCCGCCCTATCTCTCTAGCGGGGTTTGCCCCATCCGGCTGAGACCGTCAGGAAAATCTTGGCAGCTGTCCCCGGTGTGGGATTCGCAGTATTTTTTGAACTGAGGTGAAAGTTTACTATTCCTCCAAACCCCAGTGGGGAACCGGAGTATACTGAAAGGTACTGCTATTAACCTCTCCTTTATCGTGGATCTTTCCTGCAAAAGCGAATACGCGCTGTTAGCTCTGCTCGAACTCAGTGATTATTATGCCAAGGGGGAGCCGCTGCAGATTCGTCAAATTGCTTCCCAGCAAAGCATTCCAGACCGTTACCTTGAGCAACTGCTCGCAACCCTACGGCGAGCCGGCCTGGTTAAAAGTCAGCGGGGCGCCAGGGGAGGTTATTTGCTGGTGCGCGAGCCCTGGAACATTACTCTCTATGACGTAGTGAGCTGCATTGAAGGGTTTGATGCCCAGGCCGAAACTGCCAAAACCCCAGGAACACCTGAGGCACTGGTGGTTCAAGATGTTTGGGGAGAGGTGCGCCAGGCTGCCGAGGCCGTCCTTCAGAAACACACCCTGCAGGATCTGGTAGACCGACGCAATGCCAAACAGCAAGTTGACATTATGTACTACATCTAGGCAAAGCCATGCGAATTGCAGATAACGTTACCCAACTTATTGGTCGTACTCCCCTGGTGCAGCTCAATCGTATTCCCGCTGCAGAAGGGTGCCTGGCTCGTCTGGTAATTAAGCTGGAGGGCATGAACCCCTCGGCCTCGGTGAAGGATCGCATCGGCATTAACATGATTGAGGCGGCAGAGGCCGCAGGATTGATTACCCCTGGTAAAACCACTCTGGTAGAGCCGACTTCAGGCAATACCGGCATTGCTCTGGCCATGGCGGCGGCGGCGAAGGGTTACCGCCTTATTCTGACCATGCCCGAAACTATGAGTTCTGAGCGTCGGGCCATGCTGCGGGCTTACGGAGCCGAGTTAGAGCTAACGCCGGGGATTGCGGGCATGTCGGGCTGCATTCAGCGAGCGCAAGAAATTTTGGATACCCTGCCCAATGCCTATATGCTGCAGCAGTTTCGTAACCCGGCTAATCCCGATATTCATCGCCGCACTACCGCCGAAGAAATCTGGGCGGATACCGATGGCCGGGTGGACATGCTGGTAGCCGGGGTGGGCACCGGGGGCACCATTACTGGCGTTGCCGATGTGCTGAAACAGCGCAAACCCAACTTTAAAGCTATTGCGGTAGAGCCGGTGAGCAGTCCGGTACTGTCTGGCGGACGCCCCGGCTCCCACAAAATTCAGGGTATTGGTGCTGGCTTTGTGCCCGAAGTGCTGAATATAAACCTGATTGACGAAGTGGTGCAGGTGTCGGATGACGAAGCCATTGACTATGGCCGTCGCCTGGCCCGAGAAGAAGGTTTGCTGTCAGGAATTTCTACCGGCGCTGCGGTTAAAGCGGCAGTGGAGGTGGGTCGCCGCCCTGAAAATGACGGCAAGCTGATTGTGATTATTCAGCCCAGCTTTGGAGAACGCTACCTCAGCACGCCCCTATTTCAAGATCTAGAACTGCTGGCTCCAGTGGCCATGAACTAGACTATTGGCGTGCAGCAGGTGAAAAGCCTATGAACTCCTCAGCGCTTACAATCAGGACTTTGCCCTGCGGCTTGATGCCACAGCGACCCAACTCAGAGCCTGTGACATTCAGGGCTTAGACTGGGACCATTTAGTTGAAGAAATTGAATCGTAATTAGTCACTGCAATAGTAGAGGCTTAATGAAAAAGCCTCTGACACTATGGACTTATCCTGGTAATACCGAGGGGGGTGAGCACCCCGACGAGGCGATGAGTTCGAAAAGGACATCTACGGCGTT
>Ga0208112_100286_pt1 | contig 60174 bp, 46 predicted proteins | sample HotLakConsoUCCLE_FD_184736 | JGI IMG/M metagenome (GOLD analysis project Ga0208112, IMG submission 184736) | Hypersaline microbial mat communities from Hot Lake, Washington, USA - Hot Lake Consortium UCC-LE (SPAdes) (version 2) ...
ATTCGGCGTGAACTAGGTCGCGTTTCAAAGAAGCTGAACATCCCAAAACGAGTCACCCCTCATACATTTCGTCATTCGTTTGCTACGCATTTACTCCAGGGTGGTTATGATATTCGAACGGTGCAAGGTCTCTTAGGTCATAAAAGCCTCAAAACAACCTCGATTTATCTGCATGTGCTCAACCGGGGAGGGCTCGCCCCGTTAGAAATCATGATGATATGAAGTACTATTATGTATATGTCTTGGAAAGTTTATCTGATGGGAATTGGTATACCGGGTATACTACGAATTTAAGAATAAGACTTAAGGAACATAATCTAGGCAGGAACAACTCCACTAAAAATCGTAGACCATTAAAGTTAATTTATTTCGAAGGCGGATTGAACTAACAAGATGCATTGGCAAGAGAAAAGTATTTAAAGAGTGGTATGGGGAAGAGATATCTTAAAAATAGATTGAAAAAGTATATAAATGATGCAGATTTCTAACGGGGCAAGGAGTCAAAAGTCCGCTGGATAGGTGAGGATAACAAATTTCAAATTCCAAATCTCATATCTCAAGACTCAGGACTAAGATTCACTCAGAATAAACCGCCATTACTCTTTCCCGTAAATTAAAGCCGCTGCTCATCACTTCACCATAGGCTCCGGCGCTTCGGATGGCAACCAAATCACCCCGCTGAATTTCAGGGAGTTGAATACCTTTTTGAAAGGTGTCGGACGTTTCACAGATGGGACCAACCACATCATACGTTTGAACCGGTTTGTTGGAAGTGAACACGTCTACCCGGTGATTGGCCTGGTAAAGGGCCGGGCGGATCAATTCGGTCATCCCGGCATCAATTACGGCAAAATTGGTAGTGACTCCCTCTTTGGTAAAAAGTACCGTTGATATCAAACTGCCGCACTGGCCCACGATACTTCGCCCCAGCTCAAAATGCACCTGCTGTCCTCTGCGGAGTTCAAGGTTTGTATCAAATACCTCAAAAAAGGATTTGAAATCGGGGATGGGATTTTTATCTGGAAATTCATAATCGATCCCGTACCCGCCGCCCACGTTGATGTGGTCGAGACGTACGCCATTCTTTTCAAACAGATTTTGTATCTCATTCACACGGTAACAAAGATCCCGGAACGGCTGAAGGTCGGTGATTTGGGATCCGATGTGGAAATGGATTCCGGTCAGGCTGATGTTTTCGAGATCCGGAAGCATCTCGAACAGTCTGGGTAGTTTGTCAGCGGTAATGCCAAACTTGTTTTCATTCAGGCCGGTGGTGATGTATCTGTGGGTTTTGGCCTCCACATTGGGGTTGAGACGAATCGACACAGTGGCCGTTTTTCCGTTTTTTTTGGCCAGTCCGTTCAGAACCTCCAATTCCTGCAGCGATTCGCAATTGAAGGAGAAGATGTCGTGATCGAGGCCAACCTGAATCTCCTCATCCGTTTTGCCCACGCCGGCAAACGCAATCTGCTCTCCGGTAAAACCGGCTTCAATGGCCCGTTTGATCTCATTCCCACTCACGCAGTCGATGCCCAGGCCCGCTTCGCGAACTACGTTCAGGATCGGCAGATTAAAGTTCGCCTTGATCGCAAAATGCACGTGATATCCCCTGGATAGTCCGTGGGTCTTGATCTCATCCAGCGTGCGGCGAAGCAGCCCGAGATCGTAGTAGTAAAACGGGGTTTTGTGGGATTTGAAAGTCTCTAAAGTCTGAGCGTCGAACATCGGTCTGTATTAATTACTAAAAGGGCGATAATGATACGGAAATCTTTAGTCAGTTTTCAGGCCGACATTTTGGTCATTCTGAGCCTGTCGAAGAATCTGTATTCTACCATAATGATTGAATGAGTCATCCTGAGTATAACGAAGGATCTGTATTAAAAATACTGTTCAACACCTGAGATCCTTCACCTCGTTCAGGATGACCGATTCGTCATTCTGAGTGAAACGAAGAATCTGTAGTAGAATACAGTTCAACACCTGAGATCCTTCACTCCGTTCAGGATGACCGATTCGTCATTCTGAGTGAAACGAAGAATCTGTATTCTACCATAATGATTGAATTAGTCATCCTGAGTGCAGCGAAGGATCTGCATAGAGTATTCCCAATGAACAACTACAGATCCTTCACCTCGTTCAGGATGACCAATTCGTCATTCTGAGTGAAACGAAGAATCTGTAGTAGAATACTGTTCAACACCTGAGATCCTTCACCTTGTTCAGGATGACCGATTCGTCATTCTGAGCCTGTCAATGACATTTAACTTAATCAGTGGTTAATAATAATTTTCAACTTCGTAATCATACAGTTCGATTCCCGCCTCTTCGTACTCGTCATCTGCCAGCCAGAATGGGGCTTTATCCAGGTTCCCAATCAGAGATGCCGCCATGACGTACGATCTCACATAAGCCGTTACATAATCGTAGTCGATGGTGTCCGGTTCATCCGCCGGGCTGTGGTAGTACTTGCTGATCTCATCATCGAAAGCGGTGAGCCCCATGCTGTAGGTCGGCGCGGGGATTCCGGCGCGTGCAAAGTGAACGTTGTCCGACCGGTTGAAGAGATTCTGCTCCGGAACAGGATCGGGAATTGCCTCAAGACCAAACGCTTCGGCAGAGGCTTTCAGTTCATCATCCGCTTCGGTTCGTCCAAGCCCGATAACCGTCACTTTGGTGATGTCGTTATATCCGGCTCCGTCAATGTTCAGATTGTAAACGGTTTGATTCAAAGGTACCGGCGGGTTTTCTGCATAATATCGGCTTCCAAGCAATCCTTTCTCTTCAGCCGTCCATGCGGCAACAATCACTGATCTTTTGGGTGGGTTTTTAGACAGATATTTCGCTGCAGCCAGAATTCCTGCGGTACCTACGGCATTGTCACGCGCCCCATTGTTGATGGTGTCCTCCTGCGACGAATCTCCGGTCGTTCCGGTGTGATCGTAGTGGGCGGTTAGCAGAATGTATTCATCTTTCAGATCCGGATCGCTCCCTTCGATGATTCCAACCACATTCCGGCTGTAGATTTTCCCGGACTCTTCACCCTGAACCGAAAGCGTAACGGTTTCACCACCGATACTGTTCAGAAATGTATTCATATCTTCCTTGGTTGCATCCATCCATACGTGGGGAATAGACTCTTCTGATGATTCGTCAGCTTGCTCACTATTCTCATCAAGTGATAGCTGATCCCGGCTCAAAAATCCGGCCAGTGACTGCCAAGGCATCTGCGGGTTCTCATACAGCTCAATCAGACCGAGTCCGCCGGCTTCGATAATTTGTGATCGTTTTTTGGGTGATGTCTGGAAAAGCTGTTGTGGATTTTCCATGCCCGGCAGACCGGCTTTTGCAACCACAATTTTTCCTTGCAGATCGTGTTCAGCAATCTCTTCCCCGGAGGCATACTCCAAAACAACAACCTCAGCTTCTGTGTCTCCTCGGAAAGAGTTAAGGGAAACCAAATGACGACTCATCGTGAATGTGGAGTCCAGTACACTCATCTGAACCGACTCGGGAGCACGATTCATGCGGAAGGGTACATTTTGGTAGTACTCATCCAGGCCGGGCGCAGATTTCATTCCGTACTGTTGAAACCGGGATGCGATGTAGCGGGAGGCAATTTTCAGTTCCTGTGTGCCGGTGTCACGTCCAAGGAATTCGTCGGAAGCGAGGAAATAGACGTCGAACTCAACATCACTTTTCTGAATGACCTGCCCGATATCATCCGGCGATACAGTTTGTGCTGAAACGGATGCGGGTGTAAATGAGATGACAATAATCAGTACTGTAAGTAAATGTTTCATAAAAAGATTTTGTTCAAAATATCATTTGGTAGACTTTGCAAAAGTCTCATTTCTGAGTTCGCTTACGGAATGTCTGTTGAAATGTTATCAGTTTTACGAAATGAGGATAGTAAATTCAAATCAACTAACAAATGCTGACAGGAAGTTTTGACATCTGTTTTAATGTTTTTTTCATCTCAAAGCGGTATTCTGCTTCTTCTCAAATGAGCCCATAAATTATTGATTTCATTAATGGACGAAATTTTTTCATATCCGCTGCCTTTTGAAGATCCGGTGATCATTTTTGCACTGGTGATGTTGATTATACTTTTGGCACCGATAATAGTTTCTAAAATTAGAATTCACAATCATTTAGCCTCATAAAATAATTATTTCATGAATGAGAATTTAAAGCTTTCGCTTCCGTTTTCTGATCCGGTGATGATTTTTGCCCTGGTGATGTTAATTATTTTATTGGCCCCGCTTTTTTTTAAAAAATTAAAAATACCCGGAATTGTTGGGTTGATACTGGCCGGTACATTAGTAGGCCCAGGTTTGTTGGGGTTGCTTGAACGGGATAGTACTATTGAACTTTTGGGTACGGTTGGTCTGCTCTATTTGATGTTTATGGCAGGTCTTTCCATTGATTTAAATCGTTTCGAAAAACTACGAAACAGAAGTATTGGTTTCGGATCTCTCTCATATACATTGCCGGCCATAGGAGCGTATTATTTGGGAATCCACTTACTTGACTATTCTTCATCCACATCTCTTTTACTAGGCGCAATTGTTGGCTCTCATACGCTGTTGGCGTACCCCATTGTTGAGCGACTTGGAATTACAAAAAACACGGCAGTAACTATGTCCATGGGAGGGACACTGGTGACGGATACCCTTTCGTTGGGAATTTTAGCTGTTGTTGCAGGAACCGCCGGTGATGCTCATGGCACCGGTTATTGGGTTGCCTTTGTTACATCAATAACCATATTTGTAATTGCTGCCGTGGTGATTTTGCCAAGGCTTGGGCGATGGTTTTTTAAAAATGTGAAATCTCAGAATAACACAGATTTTGTGTTTATGGTGGCTGTATTATTTACGACTGCTTTTTTGGCTGAGCTAGCAGGACTGGCTTCTATTATTGGTGCATTTATTGCGGGTTTACTGCTGAATCGATTGGTACCGGAAAGTGGGACACTAATGAGCAGAATTCAATTTGTGGGTAATGCACTTTTTATTCCTTTCTTCTTGATTTCGGTTGGGATGCTGGTAGATGTTGAGGTTCTCTTGAAATATGACGTGTGGGAAAAGGCACTTGTATTCACGTTTCTTGTGGTCGCAGGAAAGGGATTGGCCGCGTTTATCATCAATTATATATACAACTATTCGGTGGAAGAAGGGCTTGTTGTTTTTGGATTGACTGTCCCACAATCTGCTGCAACATTGGCAGTTACTCTTTTAGGATTTGAACTGGGATTTTTTGGTCAAACAGCTGTTAATGCCGTTGTTATTTTAATTCTATTAACCTGTTTGATTGGTCCGTGGCTTGTAGAGAAATATGGGAGGATTGTGGCATCACACGAAGAGGATAAATCTTATAGTGCAGCAGATGCCCCTCAGCGAATTTTGGTTCCTCTTGCAAATCCCGAAACTTCTGATGCCTTGATGGACATTGCATTTATGGTACGTGATCAAAAGTCCGGTCAACCGATTTATCCATTAACAGTTGCACGAGATGGAAACAATGTAGATGGAAATGTAGCGAAAGGTGAAAAAATGTTAAGCCATTCCGTAATTCATGCAGCATCTGCAGAAGTACCGGTTAATCCTGTTACAAGAATTGATTTAAATATTGCGCGAGGAATTTCGCGTGCTGTGGATGAAAAACGGATCACAAATATTATAGTTGGGTGGAATGGGGAGGTATCGACCCGGCGTAAAATTTTTGGAAGTGTTTTAGACCAGCTACTCGAAGAAGTGGACGAGATGGTGATGGTGTGTAAAATCGAAAAACCTGTAAATACATTTCAGCGATTGATTGTAGCTATACCACCATTTGCATCACTTGAAATCGGATTTCCGGGAACCATTCGATCAATGAAGTTAATGGCGGAACAAATGGGGGTTGAAGTTATCGTTGTTTCGACGAATGAGCGTGATCCTTATGTTCGAAAAGGAATAAGTAAGGTAAAACCTGATATTAATATAGAATTCTCAACTATTAATTTATGGTCAGATTTACCGAATTGGCTTGATGAACATATTGAAGACAACGATTTGTTTGCGTTAGTTAGTGCAAGAGAAGGAACCATATCTTGGCGACCAGGGCTTGACCGGCTTCCAAGAGTGATCTCTCAGCGATATCCGGAACTTAGCTTTATTACAATTTACTCCTCAGAAGTTGAGGAAGAAGCAGATCAGGGTATGACGTACAGTCAAAACTATGATATAATCGACCAAAGTAGAATTCAGCTAAATCTTAAGAGTACTGATATTGAGTCTGCACTTGGGGAAATTGTAAGGGGTGATAAAGCATTTGCAGATATATCTACAGAAAGAATTACCAAACGATTACTTGAAAACAGTTCTGACTATTCGCCAGAAGTGATGCCCGGTGTTTTATTTTATGAGTCGCATACATCCAAAGTAGATAAACAGGTACTTTTTATCGGAACTTCGAAAGAAGGGATTAATGTATCTCAGACAGCAAACCAGGCTTACATTATCCTTGTGTTACTAAGTCCCAAGGATATGAAAGTACAGGATCATATAAGAATGCTTAATAAAGTAATCAAACTCATTCGGCCCAATAAAGATGTAGAGAGCATGAAAAATGCAACTGAACCTAAAGAAATTGTAAGTGCTTTGATGGCCAGATGATATTCAAATTATTAATATACGGCAGGGATAATTTTTTTGGTGTATTTGATATTTATGAATTGTGACCTGGCAAAAGTTTTATAAAAAATTGTGGGATTTTTATGTAGTGAAAATAGTACTGCTATTTTCACTACATTTTTTCTGAAATCCAATTCAATAGAACGAGGAGTTTTTTAGCAAGTATAGGCTTAGTTATTATAGTAAAGGTCTGATATATAATCAGATGTTTCGGTAGAATGAGGATAAGCAATGATAAAACTTGCGTCTGGATTTCCAGTAGACATTATACGAGGTACAAGATTTGTGCCATACGCCCACCCATAATTACCTGAACGTTTGTTGGTAACAATTAAAAGATCAGTTTTCTTTAATTCATTGATAACATTATTCAATAGCTGATCAAATGTTTCTATCTTATTAAGACTTATATCTAAAGTATGAGATAGTAAATGCAGGTTCTTTAATATCTGTTGTTCTTCTTCGGCTACAAAAAATAGTTCAAGTTGTGCATTCATATTGTCTGCAAACGTTATCACTTTCTCAAGTAATTGTAAAAAAGCATGTCCGGAGGCATTTTTTGGAGAGACAACAACTTTAATTTTTTTAAATGTGGATATGGGTTGATCAAGCTTACACACAAAAACTTGTTGATTTGTAGTTTGGATCATTTGATCAACCACACTGCCAAATACTTTCATAGAGGTTGAAATTTCACCATTCCAACCAATCACAATATCTGTGATAGCATGTGATTGTGCTGCAATACGTATTCCTTCTGCGACGTTCAGATTTGTTTGAATAATAGGATATGCTTTACTGTCTACTGCAAAAATATGTCCACTTGCCATATCAAGAATTTTTTGAGCCCTGTCCCGTTGGGCTTGTGCATCTTTGTAGGTGTTGATAACCGTTAATGGATAAATAGCATTATTTTGATCCATTCTAATATTTGATGCAAATTCTATTAGCCTTGCCGATGTGGTAGGGTTGGCAATTGGAACCAGTATACGTTGGTTAATTTTGGGAGTGGCTTTTTCTTCTTCAAGAGTGGTATCATCAGCTATCTTTAACCCGAAATGTTCAACTACGATAGGTCCAATAATACATGTTACAAGGATCATCATAATTGTACCATTTAAAACTTCATCTCCAATTAATTCTATTTCCATTCCAACAAATACGGCAGCAAGTGTTGCGGCAGCCTGAGAATTTGTCAAGCCAAAAATCACCCATGCCTGGTTATTGGAAAATCCGAGAAGTTTGGCACTTGTGAATGCTGCTAACCACTTGGTTATAATTACTGTAGCGGTCATTGCCACCATGATAATCCAAACATCTTTGTTACTTGTGAGTACTTCAATATCTACCTGCATGCCTACAAAGATTAGGAAAAGAGGAATGAAGAAAGCATCTCCAAAAAATTCTACTCTGTTTTTTAAAGAACCTTTATTTGATAATAAACGGTTAAAAGCCAATCCCGCTAAAAAGGCTCCTACAATTGCTTCAATTCCAATTACTTCCGCTAACCAGGCTGACATAAGCATCATCCCAATTACATAAACATATGTAAATCGGCCTTTCTCGCCGATAAACTGAAAAAATCTAAAACTGATTTTAGGAAGTACTATAAACATAAAAATTAAGTAGAAGGAGAAGAGGCTCGATAATGTAATCCAAAACATGGCATTTAAATCCCCTTCTATAGACCGGGCTATAACTGCTAAAACAAGAAGAGCGGCAATATCGGTAATGATAGTTCCTCCCACTGCTGCTGCAACACTTTTTTCTTTCATCAAGCCAAGCCGCGAAATAATAGGATATGCTACTAAAGTATGCGAGGCGAACATACTTGCTATTAGAAGTGAAGCGGGCAGTGAATAGCCCATCCAATAAAATAAAAGAGTACCTAACGTTTGAGGTATAAAAAATGTTAGGGCACCAAAAACTACGGTGTTTTTCCGCTCTTTCTTAAATTGATCGAGGTTAATTTCAAGTCCGGCAAGAAACATCAGATATAAAAGTCCAATCTTGCCTAATACATCAATTACTCCGGCAGCTTCAACTATACCAAATCCTTTTGGACCTAAAATAGTACCAGCCAAGAGTAACCCAACAATTCCCGGTAGGTTAATTTTTTGGAATAAAATGGGTACCAATAGTATTATTAATAACAGAATACCAAAAGTTAAAATGGGTTCGCTCGCAATGGATATTATTGAAAAGTTCATGCGTTAAATGATTTCTGAATCAGATGGGAACCCCTTACACTTTACTCTGTAGACACAGCTTTGCCACTTGCAGGCTGCAATGGTAGTATACAGTTGTGTTGAGAAAGTGTGTTAGCAGCTCCTCTGAAAACATGGATTTATATTTCAGAAGGCAAAGGAGCTACATTCAGAAAAGTCCTTTGTCTTCCCTCGAAGCCTGCGAAGTTAGCTGTCGGGTTCGGGCTGAGAGAACTCGCCCTACCTGATTGATCAGGATTCACCCCAAAAAAATGGGTCCTCCGCTCATACATTCTGTACGATTTGGCTGAACAGATAATAACTATTTTTTTAGAGAAACGAACTTTCCCATTGTAAATATTTATAAGGGAAGACATTGAATTTAGAACGTAAATATGTTAATATGTTTTTATGAGAACAACAATAGACATATCAGATTCTTTGATGAAAAAGGCAAAGAAAAAAGCCATTGAAAAGGGAATTACCTTAAAACAGTATTTTACTCAAATGTTGGAAAAGGATCTTCAAGAATCATCATCAAACAAAAGTACACCGTGGAAAGAGCTTCAGGGAATGGGTTCCGCAAAAAACCTCACCCCGGATGATTCCGGTTTTGAGGGTTATTCGGGTCCGGATTGGAATCATTCTGTACAGGCAAACGAACCTAAAAAATAGTGGTTTTGCTAGATACCCATATTTGGTTGTGGTGGCTGCTGGGTGATGGAGACTTATCAAGTAAGGAGCGGGAAGTACTTGAGCAACTTGCAGCTTCTAATATGCTGGCAATTTCGTGGGTTACCATTTGGGAAACGGAAATGCTGGAGAGAAAAGGGAGGATTCAGCTTTTGCCGGATTTTCAAACATGGGTACGCTTAGCGACCCAACCGGAAATCATCACCCTGCTTTCAGCTGATACGGAAGTGGTTCTGGCTCAGCGTCAACTCCCCGATTCATTTCATGGAGATCCCGCAGACCGACTAATCACTGCCACATCCATTCTCTCAGGGTATGAACTGGCAACTCACGACCAACGAATTGTGGAATCGGAAGCGTGTTCTATTTGGGAATTTGAATGACATCTGATGAATTTATAAAATACTACACTTTTTAATCTTAAGTATGAAGACTGTTTTTGATTGGTTAAAAAATCAATTCACCATTTTAAAATGGCTTCCGAACTATTCGAAAGAGGACTTGTCAGGAGATCTGAAATCAGGTGTAACAGTAGGTGTGATTGAAATCCCACAGGTGATGGCGTATGCGGTTATTGCCGGGCTTTCACCTATTTATGGTCTCTACGGCTCACTGATTCCCCTTCTGATCTACCCGCTGTTTGGAACGTCCCGTCATCTGGCATTGGGAATTGTGGCAACCGATATGATCATTATTGCTACCGGAGCCTCGCTTGTAGCCGATCCCGGTACGGACAAATATGTTTCTATCGTACTGCTGCTCACCATGTTGGTTGGCCTGGTGCATATTACCATGTCTCTTTTTAGAATGGGATTTTTGATAAATCTGTTGTCTAAACCGGTTATTTACGGATTTATGGTGGCCGCGCCAATCATTATCGGTTTTAGCCAGATGGGGAACTTATTCGGTGTGGAGCTTGAGCGTTCCCAATATGTGGGTGTCCTGGCCATGCAGCTTATAGAGCAGATTGAGATGATAAACCCGGTAGCTCTTGGGATAGGTACATTCGGCATGATTCTGCTATTTGTTCTGAAAAAAATTAATCCTCTTTTCCCAAGGGCATTGCTGCTGATTGCAGGCGGTGGTTTTGCTGTCTGGTTTTTCAATCTTGAACGATACAATGTAGATGTGATCGGTACAATTCCTTCAGGATTACCTTCATTTCAGTTTCACGAGTTTACCCTGGATGACGTCAGGAGACTTATACCTACCGTTACCACTCTTGTACTTATTCAGTTGATGTCGGTGATTTCATTGGGGAAAACTTTCGGAAATAAGTATAAATATCCGATTAATGCCAACCGGGAATTTTTTGCACTTGGGATGGCTAACTTTTTGGGCAGCTTTTTTCAGAGTCCGCCTGTATCCGGAAGTTTTTCAAGAACCGCTGTAAGTGATCAGTCAGGGTCAAGAAGTGCTCTCTCAAATATGGTGTGTGCCGGTATAATAGGTCTCACCCTCCTCTTTCTTACCCCACTATTTTATTTCATACCTGTACCTGCACTTGCGGCAATCATCATTATTGCAACAATTTCACTGATCGACTTCAGGGAGCTTCGATACTTTTTCAGAACCAAACCGGATGACGGCTATATCGCAATATTTACCTTCATCAGTGTTCTTTTTATCGGCATTCAGGAGGGGATCTTACTGGGTATCGGTGCATCGCTTTTTGCCATGCTGTATCGTACAAGTCGGCCAAACCTTGCCGTTTTGGGCCATATTAAAGGATCTCGAAGTTTCAGGGATGTCAAACGGCACAAGCGGGCCAAAACGATTGATGAGCTGCTGATTCTTCGCTTCGATTCGTCAATGGAGTTCAGTAATGCAGATTATATCAAAGATTTCATTATTCAACAGAGCGGAGAGCAAAACAAGCAGATCCGGGCGGTTGTGATTGATGCAAAAAGTATTAATGATATTGATACAACAGCCATCGAAACGCTTCAATCGGTAAAAGAGACGCTTGATGAGTGGAATATTGAACTTCATTTTGCAGGTTTGAAAACACCTGTTCAGAATCTGCTGACTCGTTCAGGGCTTGCCAGAAAACTGGGCGGAACCCACTTTCATGAGAGTACCCATGAAGCGATCATCTATCTTCTCGATAAGTGGGATCGGAAGGATGAACAGGATGATGACCATTCGGAAGAGGTTAGCAAGGACGAAACGCCGCATCGCCTGCAAGATTATCTCAGCGATACAGACTGATACCCCGTTAAATTCTATTTAACGTGCGTTCGATATAAGAATTTAGAAAAGAGTCTACCCACTTTCGCATGGAGGGTGTGGGGGTGGTTTTCATTCATTGCGAAAGGTTTATGGTTAGAAACTTGGCATCAGATTTTTTGAACCTCCCCTAAATCCCCTCCTTGAAAAGGAGGGGACTTCTTGGTTTACCAAATTCAAAGTATTTACATCGGACTCACGTTATTTGAGCTTTTGGATGATCTCTTCCAGGGACAAGGATTGTTCCTCACTCTCCCGCATATTGCGGAGCGTAAATTTGCCTTCCATAAGTTCATTGCTCCCAACAATCAAGGTATAGCGGGCATTTTCACGGTTGGCATCTTTCATCTGCGCTTTCATGGATCGTCCCATATAATCCATAGTGGCTGAAAGACCACTTTCCCGAAGCAGGGGGAGTTGTTTCAAACCCCATTTTCTTGCATCGTCACCCAATGTCACTACATACACATCTACCTCTTTTTCAGTGCCGAGCTGTATGCCCAGTTCTTCGCACGCAATGAGCAACCGCTCCATACCTGCAGCAAAACCAACCGCCGGCGTAGGCTGTCCGCCAATCTCTTCCACGAGCAAATCGTACCGTCCGCCGCCGGCCAGGGCGTCTTGGGCACCCAGGTCCGGACTGATCAACTCAAATGCTGTTTGTGTATAGTAGTCCATACCGCGAACCAGGTAGGGATCTTCCTCAAAAGGAATCTCAAGGTCCTGCAGGTACTCCTTCACTTTGTTGTAGTGCGCAAGAGATTCCTCACTCAGATAGTCTGTTATGATCGGCGCAGATTCAATAAAGGGCTGATCTTCCTCTTCCTTAGAGTCGAGAATACGAAGCGGATTGTTCTCAAACCGTTTTTGAGAGACCTCACTCAGCTTGTCAAAATTGGGTTTCAGGTGTGATTTAAGAGCTGATTTATATTTAACACGGCTTTCGGGGTCCCCGATGGAATTGAGCTTAAGTGTCGTATTTGTAATGCCCACTTTATTGAAGATGTGAATCATAAAAGCGATCACTTCCACATCGGCCACCGGATCGTCACTGCCGATAACTTCAACTCCAAACTGGTGGAATTGACGCTGGCGTCCTTTCTGAGGTCGTTCAGCTCGAAACATCGGGCCAATATAATAGAGTTTTTGTGAGCCTCCGCGCTGGTCGAGATGGTTTTCCACGTACGATCGCACAACCGGTGCCGTCAATTCAGGACGAAGCACATAGTTGTCATCTCCGCGACTGAATGAAAAAATCTCTTTGGATACGATATCTGTGAGCTGACCCAATCCGCGAACGATCAATTCGGTTTGCTCCATGATTGGAGTGCGGATCTCTTCGAGGTTGAATTTTTCAGCTTCCTCACGGATCAGGTTTTCCAGATATTGCCATTTGCGAACATCATCCGGGAGGATATCAACCATCCCGAGGTGCGTGGTGTATTTTGGTTGCGCCATTCTTCAGTCGCGGTATTTCAAGTTTAAAATTAATCCGGAGCTAAGATAAGGCTGATTTGTGAAAGATAGTAAGATTGATGTGTGAAGTTTGAAACAGAAAGGTAAAATCAAAAGTTGGTGATTTTTCTCGCAGATTTTCGCAGATCTATTGCGCAGAGATGCAGTGATTTATGATGATTCATAACCAAAACTAAATCCAATGCAATTCCCCTCTTTGCGGAGTTCTTTTGCGACGGAGGGAGGTGACCAGGGGAGGGTTGGGCGTTAAGAGATTGATTTATGAACAACATTTTTTTGTACTAAATAAACAAACATCAAGATTCTCGTAGAAAATTATGAGTGTCGTATTGACACCCGAACCAACTCCGGAGGAGTTCCCTGTTTATAGAAAACCAGCTCTGGACCAATCACAGGCTCCATCGGAGCCTCCTGTTTTGTAAATTAGTTTTTTTGAACCGTTAAAATTGATGGAGATTACCTTATAGGGACTAAGCTGAAATTTTCTATTTTGGCAAGAAGGAAAAATCAATAGGTATATTATGTTCAAAACGTTCACCCTCACACTTCTTTTTTCTCTTATTTTTTTGAATGGTTTCGCTCAAGACCGGGAACTTGTCTATGAATCAGGCGGAGAATTGCCGCCGGAGAAGTCGTCCTACGATGTACATTTCTATAATCTGGATTTAAAACTGGATCCGGCTGACAGTACGGTCTCGGGCAGTGTTGAAATCCATTTTGATATAGTTCACCCTACCAACGTTGTTGCTCTCGATCTCGACCCGCGCCTGGAAATCGGTGCGGTCAACTGGATTGGAGATGAAGAGCAGCGATCGGTTCGTCTTGAACGAACTGATAACTCCAAAACTTTCCATGTCTATTTTCCGGAAACCCTGCAGCCGGGACACTCCACATCCCTTGAAGTGGAGTATTCGGGTAAACCACGGGTGGGAGAAAATCCGCCCTGGGATGGCGGATTGGTCTGGGATCGAACTCCGTCCGACGAACCCTGGGTGGGAGTAGCGGTACAGTCGATCGGAGCATGGACCTGGTGGCCGAATAAAGATCACCCGACGGATAAAGCAGACTCAGTAGCCATCAACTTTACGATGCCGGAAAATTTGGTGGTGGCTTCAAACGGCCGGGACCGCGGTGTGACTGAGAAAGAAGATGGGTGGAAAACATCTCACTGGTTTGTTTCAAATCCGATCAACAATTACAACGTTACGATGAACGCTGCACCGTATGAGACGATCAGCGAAACCTACACCAGCACGGCAGGGGATGAGATGGAGATCACTTTCTGGATCTTGCCTGAATTCCGGGAACAGGGTGAGGAACTGTTTCCTCAATTTGCTGAACAGATCCGTTTTCTGGAAGAGATTGCCGGCCCGTATCCGTTCAGAGCTGACAAGTACGGAGTGGCTCATTCACCCTATCTGGGGATGGAACATCACACCATTATCGCCTACGGAGCAAACTTTGAGAACGATAATCTTTTTGGGCAAAATGCAGGTTTTGATGATCTCCATCAGCATGAACTGGCTCATGAGTGGTGGGGGAATTTGGTCTCGGTCTGGGACTGGCGAGACTTCTGGATCCATGAGGGAATAGGGACCTACATGCAGCCGCTTTATGCTGAATACCTGAACGGGGAGGAATCGTACCGGGAGATGATGGAGTTTCTGCGAACGCGGATTTCATCTCAAAGAGAAGTAGCTCCGAGGGAGCCAATGTCATCATTGGACATAAGAGAAGGGGAGCGCGGTGGTGATGTATATTACAAAGGAGCCTGGTTCATGCATACGCTCAGGTATGTAGTGGGAGATGAAAACTTTTTCAAAATTTTGAGGCGATTTGCCTACCCAACGGAGGAGCTTGAAAATACCAAAACGGGCGAGCAGGTCCGCTATGCCACAACGGATGATTTTCTGCACCTGGCGGAAGAGATTACAGAGATGGACCTGGACTGGATGTTTGAAGTTTACCTGCGAAGAGCCGAATTGCCCGAACTGAATGTGACCAGGGGTGGCCATCAGGTGGTGATGGAGTGGAAAGTGCCGGGTGATCTGGAATTTCCGATGCCGGTAGAAGTTCAAGTTGATAATGAAATCATTACGCTTGTGCCTGAAGGGAACCGGATCTCTTTTGAGATTCCCGAAAGTGCCGAAATGGAAGTGGATCCGGACCACTGGATACTCAAAGAGCTTTAATTCAAACGATACCAACTCATCAAACCAAAAAACCTATGAAATTACGACTGATACTTTTAACACTGATTGCAGGAATGGCAACTTCCCTGCATGCACAACAGACATACATCCACGCCGGTTCACTTTTTGACGGTACCGATGAGGAACTGCGTTCGAACGTGACCATTATTGTGGATGGAAACTCCATAGTGGAAGTTCGAGATGGATTTTTAGACCCGGACTCTGAAAGCGAGCTGATCGATCTGAGCGACAAAACGGTACTGCCGGGTTTAATTGACCTTCACGTTCATCTGGAGAATGAAACCGGACCGGATCGATATCTTGATCGATTTACAAAAAATCCGGAAGATGTGGCGTTTGAGTCAGTACAAAATGCAAAGCGAACTCTGATGGCCGGATTTACCACAGTTCGTGATCTGGGAGGATCGGGAGTGAATACCTCATTACGAAATGCGATTGCGGCCGGATACGTGGATGGTCCGAGAGTGATCAGCGTTGGAAAATCTCTGGCTACCACCGGCGGACATGCTGATCCAACTAACAGTTTCAAGCGGGAGCTGATGGGAAATCCGGGACCGGAAATCGGTGTGGTGAACGGTGTGGATGAAGCCCGGGAGGCGGTTCGCCAAAACTATAAACTGGGTGTGGATCATATTAAAATTACGGCTACAGGTGGAGTATTGAGTGTGGCAAAATCAGGACAGAACCCTCAGTTTATGGGTGATGAACTGGAAGCAATTATAGAGACCGCCCGCGATTATGAGATGCATGTGGCAGCACACGCACATGGTAAAGAGGGAATGCTGAGGGCGGTAAAAGCCGGGGTGCATACCATCGAACATGGAACCTACATGGATGAAGAAGTGATGCAGGCAATGGTGGACAACGGAACCTACTATGTGCCAACAATTACGGCAGGAAAATTTGTTGCAGAGAAAGCGGAAGAGGAGGGATATTATCCGCCGCTTGTGGTGCCCAAAGCCAGAGAAATCGGGCCTTTGATCCAGAACACATTCGGAGAAGCTTACAGATTTGGAGTAAAAATTGCTTTCGGAACGGATGCCGGTGTTTTCCACCATGGTGACAATGCCGAAGAGTTCGGATACATGGTAGAAGCGGGTATGCCACAGGTTGAAGCCCTGCTGAGCGCAACACAGACTGCGTCTGTGGTACTTGGCATGGAAGACAGAATTGGGTCCGTAGAAGAAGGTAAACTGGCGGATCTTATTGCAGTTGACGGCAATCCGTTGCAGGATGTCACCATTTTAGAAAACGTTCGCTTTGTAATGAAGGAGGGTAAGGTTTATAAAAGCGAGTAGAAGTAGATATCCCCCCATTATTGAAAAGCCCGGCACTAAGACCGGGCTTTTTCTTTTTATAACAAGGTTTAGATTGTTTAGTCGCCAAAGAATGCTCTGAGAAACTTGCTGTGTTTCTCCTTGTTTTTCTGAACCAGGAGTGGAACTCCAAAAGCGTAATCGACCATCTTATCGGTAAAATCATGGCTGACGATACTGTTCAGTTTTTTCGACTTGGAAGAAACGATGATAAAATCAGCCTGATCCGTAACAACCTGATTGTATACCTCATCAGCTACTTTTCCTTTTTTATGGAGAGTAAGCACGAAATTTATATCGTCTGATATTCCATGTTCGTTTTTAAACTCCTTCATCTTTTTCTCAATTTTCCGATCCACTTCCCTTTTCTCTTCCTCAGAAAGTGAATATGGAAAGAACTGTGCACGGTATCTGTAAATGTGTTGAGCTGTTACGTTACCACCGCTAACCAGTGTTTTAGCCGTGTGTAAGGATTTTGCGGACTGTTCTGAAAAATCGACCGGTACAAGGATTTTTTCAAGATTATAGCGGCTGTTTTCCGGGATAAACAGTACAGACGAAGGTACATATTTAAGAATTCGACGCGGTATTACACCTTCACCGGCATAACCGATCTTTTTCCCCATCAGAATCAAGTCGGGTTCCAGGGAGTTAGCTACATCAATAATCTGATCGGTCGGTTTCCCTTGTTTGAGGATAATTCTGATTTCGATTGAATCATCATCAAAGTGACCGCTCACTTTATCCTGCAGTTCACTCCTGATCAGATCCAGAAATTGCTCTTCCGTTTCGATTTCCGGAAACTGCTCAACAATTTCGAGTGCTGTCGGTCCGGACTCTACGACATGGAAAAACGTGATGGTTTTCGGTTTAACAATTGACGTTAAAAAGGCTGAATACCCAATCAGTATTTCGTCCATATTGGACAGGTCGAGGCTTACTAACCAGTGTTTTGAATCTTTCATATTATCCTCACTCCGATTTTCTTTGTTTTTGAATAGCATTCAATACGAGGTCTCTGTAAGATTGTCGTTCTTTGTCTCTGTCTTTTCTCATCAGATCCTCATGTTCTTGTTGAAGTCCTTTCTGCAAGCTATAACACATTACGAGTAGCACTATCACAAATGGCAAGCCGGTACTGATAGCTCCTGCCTGAAGTGCAGTCAAACCACCGCCTACGAGAAGTACAGCTGCTACAACACCCTCGGTGGTTGCCCAGAAAATCCGTTGTCCAACCGGAGCATCCAATTTGCCGCCACTGGTCAACCCATCAATTACAAGGGAGCCTGAGTCAGATGATGTGACAAAGAAAGTAAGCACCAGGATGATAGCGAGAAATGATGTGACCGTTGCCCAAGGGAACTGATCAAGCAGTATAAAGAGGGAAGTTGTCTGATCTTCCTCAACGGCGGCCGCAATTTCAGCAATACCGTTGGTTTCGAGGAACAGTGCACTTCCGCCAAAACCGCTCATCCACAGGAAAGTGAGAATGGTTGGTACGATTAGTACACCCAGCACAAATTGTTTTACTGTTCGACCCCTGGAGATTCGGGCAATAAACATCCCGACGTATGGCGACCATGAAATCCACCATGCCCAATAGAATACGGTCCAGGTGGACATAAATTCGCCCTCCTCATAAGACTGTGTCCAAAATGCAAAGGAAGGGAAGTTTTGAGCATAGTGACCAATATTCTGTACAAATGATCCGAGAATGTAAAGCGTTGGCCCTACAATCAGGATAAATAGCAGAAAGATTCCTGCCAGGCGAATATTGAATTCACTCAGTACTTTTACACCTTTGTCTATTCCAAGCACCACTGAGATAGTAGCAATGGCTGTTACCCCTATAATAATGATTATTTGAAGGGTGATTGAATTATCGAGCCCGAATACGTATTCAATACCGGCACCGGCCTGTGAAGCTCCAAGTCCCAGTGAGGTAGCCAGCCCGAAAAGCGTGGCAAGGACCGCTAAAATATCAATTACATCACCCATCCAACCTTCAATCCTCTCTCCAAGTATTGGATAAAAGACGGAGCGAAATGAAAGCGGTAGCTTTCGGTTGAAGGCGAAGAATGCGAGGGCTAATGCCACAATTGCATAGACACCCCAGGCGTGTAGTCCCCAGTGAAGAAATGTGACGCCCATTGCATCTCGGGTTGCGGCTACTGTTTCAGCTTCTGCATGAGGCGGATAAAGCAGATGCCACATCGGTTCGGCAACGGCAAAAAACATCAAGCCGATTCCCATACCTGCACTGAAGAGCATAGCAAACCAGGCCATGGTGCTAAAATCGGGTTCCGCATCTTCACCGCCAAGTCGTATTCCGCCATACTTACTGAAGGCAAAATAGAGAGCAAATCCGATAAAGATGTTTACAGCAGCAACAAAAAGCCAGCTGGCGTATTCTGTAATGCCTGTCTGAACGGCACTAAAGGTTTCTTCAGCAGCTTCGCCGGCAATAAGAGTTCCGGCAATAAGAATTGTGATTAAGATCACAGAAGGCCAAAAGACCGGTTTGTGAATATCAAAATATCGTTTAGTCCCGGTTTTTTTCGACTCCGGTTTGTCATCTTGTCCTCGTAAAGCCATACGTTAAATACCTTTAAATTAAGGTTGATGAACTTCGCGACCCTAAAATGATGAATTTGATTAGCAGTGCCAAATAACCAAATTAATTAAGGGTTAATCCGGGCAGTACGCGTTATCACCGAAAGGCCGCCAAGGTTTTTTCAGATTTCGGATTGTATTAGAAGTAGTATCCGATATTAATATTGAATCTGATGTTGTACTCCGAGTCTCTGCGGCCGAGATCTTCGTGTCCGGGGCCAACCCCAACACCAAAGTCATCGGTTAACCAGGGCTGATTGATACCCTGTGCAATATCAAAATAGGTGAAGACCGGTCCGGCAGTTACCATAAAGCCGGTGATATTCTGAATAGTGGATTCAAAATTGTCATCCAATGTAATATCATCACCTGTAGCCCGGGTGGTTGTTCCTTCACCAATCGTATTCTGCATGTAACTGAAATCATTGTAGAAATTAATGTTGGTTACCGGTCCCCATTCGACGTCATAAGAGTAAGAGAGTCCAAGAGTTGCAATCCAGGCTTCGGTCGACACTTCATAGGGAATTCCGTATGCACCCATATACACGGTACTAAGATCTGTTCCGGAATCATCCGCCACATCCATTCCGTAGTATAGAAATTGTGGCTTGATATTAAGGTTCCCCATGTTATAGTCAGCATGAACGGCAAAAGCATACTGGCTATCCATCTCATCGCGGACTGAATTATAGAGCTGACCGTACTGAACAGAAGCTCCAAACTCGCCGCTATCAAACTGATATGCACCGCGTACGTTAAATTGATTTCGCTCCGTCAGAGATGCATCACCGCCGGGAATCACATCATAGGAGTAACGTCCTGATCCGCCAACACCAAAATTACCATCACCGCCAACCGGTCCTTCCGGGTCAGCTGAGAAGAAGTAGGCAAAATCCCACTGCATATTATCAGTATTATGTGTGACTTTCAGCCCCATATCGTGGTCATCCTCAAGGCCTACATAGTATGGCAGGCTAAACCACCAGTTATTCGAGTTGTATTGAATATTACCGAATGGAACCTGAGTTACACCCAATTGTATCTGTGTTTGATCACTAAAATTGTAATCCAGCCACCCCTGTTTGATAAAATGAGTTCCGAATGTTGGATAGAACCGATACTCGAAATTTAATCCGATGCCCCCGGGGTTGTCATACAAAACATTGATTCTCCAGGTATCCCATGTAAATTGAGAGCTGTTCGCATCGATGTCGCTCTCGTAACTTTGAAGTAACAGATTGTAACGAAGTGCGCCCCCGACGTGCAGCGATGGTTCATCTTCTTCCTCATCTGATTGTGCCTCAGCAATAAGAAGTACGCCCGAAAATAGAGTAAAAATGATACCAATTAGAAGAGAAGTGATTAATGTATTTAATTGCCTCATAGTTAACTTATTAGTTAGCATTGATTTAAGTTCATACACATATATAAAGAGAATCGGAGAGATATAATTCCGGGAAGCTTTTGGGAATGTTCTGCTTAGAGATAGCTGTTTAAAAATCTGATACTTAGATATAATAAAAATTTGGATGAATACACTGATTTGGTACCGGAATGATTTAAGAATTGCAGACCATGAACCGCTCACAGAGGCTGCTGAGAGTGGAAAGATTGCTGCCGTCTACTGTTTTGATCCGCGACATTTTTCAAAGACATCATACGGATGGCCGAAATCCGGATCTCACAGGGCACAATTTCTGGTAGAATCCGTTCATCAGTTAAGAGGGAAATTCAGAGAGCTGGGAGGAGAGCTGATCGTACAATTGGGTAAACCTGAACTGATTATTCCTGAACTCGTCCGAAAGCTAAAGATTGATCAGTTGTATTTTCATGAAGAAGTTGCATCGGAAGAGAAGAGGGTAGAATTACGTATTCAAAACTCAGTAGAAATACGTATAAAAAAATTCAGTGGTCATGAGCTGTATCATCCTGAGGATTTGCCGTTTCAACCCGATAACATACCGGACGTATTTACACAGTTTCGAAAAGAAGTTGAAAAGCAATCACAGGTTCGGGAACCACTTCCGGCACCTGGTAAAGTCAAATGTTTGAGGGTGGATGACCCGGGAGATATTCCAAAATTGAGTGATTTAGGATTGGAGGAACCCATTGAGGATCCTCAATCAGTTCTGGATTTTAAGGGAGGGGAAGGCGAGGCGTGGAAGAGATTAAACCACTACTTTTATGATACAGATGAGCTCAGAAATTATAAGTTCAAGCGAAATGGTCTGTTGGGGAAAAACTACTCATCAAAATTTTCACCGTGGCTGGCACATGGATGCATCTCGGCCAGATCCATTCACCGGGAAGTGGAAAAGTACGAGGATGAGATCCATAAAAATGTATCAACCTACTGGATGAAGTTCGAGCTGATATGGAGAGACTATTTCAGATATTCTGCACGAAAATATGGCGACAGGATTTTCAAACTGGGTGGGATTCAGGAAAAGGATCTGGACAAAATTACGGATGAATCACTTTTCAAAAAGTGGAAGGAGGGAGAGACCGGCATTCCGTTTATAGATGCAAACATGAGGGAGTTGAATCGCACCGGATATATGAGTAATCGTGGGAGGCAAAATGTTGCGAGCTTTCTGGCACAAAACCTGAATTTTGACTGGCGCTGGGGTGCTTCCTGGTTTGAATCGACGCTGCTCGATTATGATGTTTGCAGCAACTGGGGGAACTGGGCATACAACTCGACGGTGGGCCACGATCCCCGCAACCGATATTTTAATATTGTAGGTCAGGCTCAAAAATATGATTCTGACGGGGAATATGTTCGCCATTGGCTGCCGGAGTTGAAATATGTGCCGGATGAATTTATACATGAGCCCTGGAAGATGAGTGATGATCAACAGAAATTGAATGAGTGTATTTTGGGAAAGGATTATCCTGAGCCGATGATTGACCTGGAAGCGAGTTATGAGGAGATTAAAAAGCGGGGGTAAAAGTTTTGGCCAGGTTCTTTTGGTATGATGAAAATGGTGTTAAAGATCTTTCTGTATCCATTTTGCAATCAGTCTGATCACTGCCTGCCGGGATAAGTAAAAAATTCCTGATCAAATAATGAGTATTTTTTGAAAAATCTACCAGCCTATTTTATCTGTCGACACATTTATAAAGAACAGTAACTTATACTCTATATTAAGATTTGAATTTGTTCATCAGACAACTTACTATTGGTGATGCTTAAATCAGTATTACAAATGGCACCTGAGTTTATCAGGTTGTTTTTGTTGGAGAAAGTTCGGTCACTCTCATTTGGAAGAGATCTGGTTTCTGGACTGCTGGTATTTATTTTTGTCGGTTTTATATTGTTCTATTTGATCGGGCTTGCCGTTTTTCTGGGGCTTATAATCAAGAATTTATTTAATGCAGAAGATGTATCGGCTTTCCTGAGTCAGGCTGTGATATTTTATCTGCTTTTGGAATTCCTCATTCGTTTTGTGATTCAGAAGAAGCCACTCTTTGATCTGAACAGCTATCTTCATCTTCCGATTAAGAAGTCCGGGATTATTCACTTCATATTAGCACGATCACTTTTTTCACCATTTTCTCTCTTGGTGATTATCTTATTTGTACCCGTAACTATTTCAGATATTAATCCTGTCCACGGACCTCTTTATTCATCACTCTGGCTGGTCACACTTTTTATCTTCAGTATCTCTTTACACTTTCTGGTACTCTGGCTGAAAGAGGTAATTGATGGGAATATTGTCGGTACAGTGGTACTATTTGCTATCACGATAATCCCATTTGTGCTTCTTTACTTCGATATAATGAATATCGGTATGGTCATTGGCCCTTTTTTCGCAATCTCCTTATCGGGGGCTGTTCCACTTTTCACGAGTCTGATTTTCTGCTTTATAAGTTACAGTCTAATCTATCAGCGATATAGAGAAAATGCGTATCTGGATCGCGTTATGAAACAGGAATACAGTTTTATGGGCGGTACTGATTCAAATTTATTCAGGAGGTTTGGTCTGGCCGGTAACTATGCCGACATGGAATTAAAGCTGATCCTTCGCCATAAAAAAAGCCGTGGATTTCTCTTATTATCGCTAGTGGCCCTTTTTTACGGTCTCTTTATGTATAGAATAGAGTCAGCGGATACAATCATGGAAAGTGCCGGTCTCTCACTATTCATTGGGATTTTCATGATTTCTATCTTCTTTATCAACTATGGCCAGTTCTTTCTAAGCTGGAACTCAAGCTCATTCGATTTTTTTATGATGAAACAGCACGGGCTGGAGTCGCTTGTTCGCGGTAAATTGATTGTTCTCATTACAATCTCATTCCTTCTTTACCTTCTTACTCTCCCGTATATCTATTTTGGCTGGCAGATTGTAATTTTTCATACAGTTGCTCTGCTCTATAGTGTAGGTATCGGCGTTCATCTTGTAGCACGACTGTCGTTTTGGGAGCCCAAACCTATGGATATCAATAGGGGAGCTATGTTTAACTACGAAGGAATTGGGTTTGCTCAGTTTCTGATGGCTATTCCGTTTTTTGTACTTCCATATGTAATATATGCTCCAGTGAGCATTCTTTTTGATCCCTATACGGCTTTGGCATCTATAGGGCTTTTTGGGATTGGCGGTATCGTCTTTTATGATAAAATTATCTCATACAACGTTCGGCAGTTACAGGCCAGACGCCATAAAATTTCATCACGATTCAGGCAGGGAACATGATAAAAATTGAGAATTTAAAAAAGTTATACGGCCTGGATGAGGCTTTGAATATTTCTGAATTAATGGTTGAATCTTCGGAGTGTTTTGGACTTGTGGGCAATAACGGAGCAGGTAAAACCACTCTCTTTCGTTTGATTCTGGATCTTATAAGAGCATCGTCGGGCAGTGTAACTATAAACGGGGAAGACGTGTCGACGTCAGAGGAGTGGAAGCGTGAAGTCCGTTCTTACCTGGATGAGAAGATGTTACTCTCTTTTCTGTCTCCGACCGAGTATTTCGAAACGCTCAGAAAGATTTACGGATTGAGTGAGCAGGACCTTGAGAGCCATCTGAATAAATTTGATCCGTTATTTAATGAAGAAATACTTGGGAAGAAAAAATATATCCGGGACCTTTCTAAAGGGAATATCAAAAAAGTGGGAATTGCAGCGGCTTTTATGGGAAATCCATCCGTTATTCTACTCGATGAACCGTTTGAAAATCTGGACCCCACTTCTCAGAACCGTTTAAAAAGAATTATTCTGGATGAGCGGGAGACCAACGGTACCACATTTCTTATTTCAAGCCACGATCTCATTCACGTTACCGATATCTGTAATCGAATTGTATTGCTCGAAAAAGGTCTCGTTATCCGGGATTTAAAAGATGAAAAAGAAGTAATGGCCGATGCTCTTGCTGACTATTTTGACCGGTAATTGAAATAGATCTCTCGATGCGTTTGCTCTGCTCTTTTGCTCGAGATGACATGGCATGGTATTAATTAAGACGGCGTATCAGTCGCTGTGGTATATCAATGCACGGAGTGACACAGCGTCAGGAATATGTTGTCTTCACGGCGGGCAGTAGGGAATTTTTTCCCATTTCCGGGTTTTATGCCTGCCAGTTACTTAACAGTGCACCATGTCATCTCGACCGAGCGAACGTAGTGAGAGAGTGGAGAGATCTTCTTCTTTTAAAAACGAGTTGTATTTCTTGGACAGATCTCAATTAAACAATTTCTTGAATTAAGATTACATTGTAATCGGAATCAATTATCATTGAATGCGGAGATACGATGTCAAAAAAGGAAGCAAAAGAGTTTAGGGTGAATGAGAAGAAAATAACCTGCCCGATTTGTGAGCATGACCAATTTTGGTCACGCAGAACATTAATGAATACACGGGGAGCAAGTTTTTTCAGTTTCGATTGGCTGAACCGGGACGCATTAAATAAGATTTGCAACAATTGTGGATACGTGTATTGGTTTTATCGACATCATTTAGATGAGTAATTAATTTTTGAAAGCTTATTAATAGAAAAAAATTGAATTTGAAATGAAAAGAGAGATAAGACGAGTCCTCATATTTACGGCTTTTGCGGTTTCAGTTCTGATTTTAATAGTTATAATCAATCAACTGATACAGTTTTCGGCAATCTTGGGTGATATCCATCCTGTGCTTGGGCAAATTTCACTGGTTACCTTTTTACTGATTACTGTGGCAGCGGTACTGGCTCCGGTATGGCTATACATAAAACTTCCCGGCCGATTGATTCCACCTGACTCAGATGAGGGAGCAGAGTATGACCGGTATATTGAAAAAATATCAAAGCGACTAAATAGTAACCCTATTGTGAAGAACGACTCGGTTTCAGGTGAGGAGGGAGTAAAAGAGGCGATTCGCCAATTGGATAAAGAGTCAGACAAATCGATCAAAAGAACTGCAAACCGTGCGTTTATCACTACGGCTATTTCGCAAAACGGCGCTTTGGATGCGCTCTTTATATTGGGACTTCAGTTCCGGCTGATTTGGGAAATTGCCCATATCTACGCTCAGCGGCCGACAATCAAGGATTTGAGCTATCTCTACACAAATGTGATGGTGACGGCTTTTATTGCAAGCAGCATTGATGAGGCAGAATATTATGAAATTGTGGAGTCGTCTATGTCGCAGGGTATCGGGTCGATGCTCTCGTTCGTGCCTGGGACGACGATGGTGATTAATTCGGTGATTACAGGAAGTTCAAACGCCTTTTTAACCCTTAGGGTGGGGAAAGTAGCCCAGCAGTATTGTGGCACTCTTGTGAAAAAGCGACGGCAAAGCATCCGGAATTCGGCAACGGCTGAAGCCGCCAAAATGCTGGCAGGGATTGTTTACGACGGCACCAAGATTGTTGTCAAACATATTGGCAAGGCACCCTTGAGGCTGGCATCCAAACCGTTTCGAAGAGATAAGAAAGACAAGAGTGAGTAGTGGAGTACCCACCCACGTCTGTGAAAGCATTTCTCCAATTATTTCAAAATACTAGAACACTGTCTACTGTAAACTGTCACATTGAAAAGTGACCCCGCCGGGACTTCCCGATAAAATACATCGGGACAGGCTTCTCGCCCCGGCTCTTTGGTAGATAACTATTTTTAAGGCTCGAATGCTGCCAAACTCTCACGATCTCAGATTAGGAAAAAGTGACCCCGCCGGGACTTCCCGATAAAATACATCGGGACAGGCTTCTCGCCCCGGCTCTTTGGTAGATAACTATTTTTAAGGCTCGAATGTTGCCAAACTCTCACGATCTCAGATTAGGAAAAAGTGACCCCGCCGGGACTCGAACCCAGATCTAAAGCTTAGGAGGCTTTCGTTCTATCCTGTTGAACTACGGAGTCATTTTACCGCAAAGGCTATGGAGAGGGTTTAAGATTCTAGGCTCTTGAGTGTAAGTGAGTCGTTCTTGGATTCAATAGCTTTGTTTTAAAATCAATATCAAGTGAATCATTTAAATGCTGTTTACGATCATAAAATCAATTACAGAACACCATAAACAAAACTCCGCGATCTTTGCGCCCTTGCGGTAAATGGAGCCGGAGATCGGATTTGAACCGACGACCTATTCTTTACGAGAGAATTGCTCTACCCCTGAGCTACTCCGGCTTGTTAGAATAATAAAGATAACAACAAATCGAAGTTCAAACCAAGAGCCGGGCTGCGATCAAATTATGGACTTATTAAAAATTCTCCGAATGATTGCGTACCATCAGCCAGTGGGCGGGCGCGGCCTGCGGCACAGAGATTGTACGGAAGGCCAAATCTTGTTTCTACACATTTCACGTCCCTGGCGTGACGTTAGTTTGAGAACTATGAAGAGTTTTATTTGTGAAGAATTTCGATTTTCATTGTTGATATTAGTGCATTACTACCTCAACTCATACAGATTAGTCTGAATATTTATTGTTAGGGAAAGCGTGTGGATAGTAGGACTAGATAAGGCTGAAAGCTTGAAACAATCCAGCCCGGGACATCGTCCCGTGTCAAAAGGTTTGGCACATTAGATAGCAGGCTGTAAGTCTGCTACAGGCTTACAGCCTGTCGGTTATTGGGTATTGTTTGTAACCCGGGGCGATGCCCACAGGTTGGGATAAGAAAGGCTTTCAGCCTTACTTTGCCAATAGATGAATGACGAAGGTATAAAAGAAGAGTTTCTATCCACTTTACGTCACTGACGGAACGTTAAATTTTAGTCTGTCTAAAGAATAAAGATGCTGCAATCTACATCCTGTTGAGTACCAGCGGAACGTTTGATTATGTTCTACATGGATTTTGATCTTCGGATTCCCACGCAACTTAGTGTTGAACCTGACCCGTCAGGGACAGCACATGGGTAGAAAAAAAAGATGTTTTAATTCTACCCAAAGCATCGCAGATGCGATCCCTGAAGTTCACTAAGGAATCACAAATTCAACCCTTTAAAATTGATCCATGGATTAAGCCTGTGCTGGTTCTGCTTCCGGATTCTTCCCGTAAAATTTCAGAATGAAATAGAGAATAACGAGTCCGGCCAGGAGTCCCCAAACCGGGTGAATCCATTCGAAAGCAGCCGGCAGCTCACCCACTACCAAAGCTACAAACGCTACTACCAGGGCATAGGGTAACTGAGTTCGCACGTGATCAATCAGGTCGCAGGCAGAAGACATGGCGCTGAGAACGGTTGTATCTGATATTGGTGAACAGTGATCCCCAAATACAGCTCCTGCCATCACGGAACTGACCGCTCCGAGCAGAATTCCGTAGTTTTCACCTCCGGCAAACCCAACTCCGGCTCCCATTGCTATTGCCAGAGGTACAACTACCGGAAACAGGATGGCCATCGTTCCCCAGGATGTTCCCGTTGAAAATGCGGTGACTGCAGCAATAAAAAAGACCAGTCCGGGGAGTAATGATAGCGGAAGGGTATCTTCAAGAAGGCTGGCCAAATAGGTGCCTGTACCAACTTCCTGTGTTACACCGCCAAGACCCCAGGCCAGAATCAAGATAATAACGGCCATCAGCATAGATTGCATGCCTCCCACCCAGGATTCCAATGCCTGGTTGATCGTCAATATTTTCTGGAACACCACCATTGCTATTGCCACAAGACACCCTGTAAAAGATGCCCATAGCAAAGCAGCAAACGGATCAGCGTTTCCAATAATAGCTGTCAATCCACCCTCACCCGGCTCTAAACCGGCACTTCCTGTACTGTAAAGTCCGTAGAGTGCGACGACAATGACCGATAAAACGGGGAACGCAGCATTCTGCCACCGTTTGGGTTTGTCCTCATTGGGCTGCAAACTTGAAAGGCTGGTATCTGTTGCGGGCATGGATCCTTCACGAATGACACCCCCACCGGATGCCGCTCGTTTCTCAGCATCATACATAGGGCCGAATTCCCGTTTCATGATGATGGTCATCAGAACAAAAGCGAGTGCTAGAATTGGATAAAATAAATAGGGCACAGAATGCAGGAAAATGGTAAAAGCATTGTCAGCTCCGGCCATCAATTGAGCAGAAAGCTCCGGGTCAGCGGTAGTTTCTGCGATGCCGGATAAGGAGTTTTGAATCTGAGTGATTTCAAAACCAATCCAGGTTGTAATAACGGCACTGACCGCCAGCGGAGCCGCAGTGGAGTCCACAATGTAAGAGAGTTTCTCCCGGGAAATCTTCAGGCGATCTGTCATTGGGCGGAGAGCGTTACCCCGAATCAGGGTATTGGCATAATCGTCAAAAAAGATAAAGAGAGCAGAAGCCCAGGAGAGGAGCTGGCCACGCTTACGATTCGTGGCAAATTTGCCCAAAATATCAACGGCACCCTGGGTTCCGCCACCTCTCGACATCACCCCTACCATTCCTCCCAGCAACATGCTGAAGACGATAATGGCAATGTGATCGGCGTTTACCAGTGCATTTACGAGCAGATCAAGAGATTCGGCTGTTCCTGCAAATGGATTCAGATTTACCAAAAAGAGCGCGCCTATCCAGATTCCTGCAAATAGTGACAAGACTACTTCACGGGTTATTAATGCCAGCCCGATAGCAACGATAGGCGGTATTAAACTGATCCAGGTTCCGTAGTAACCATTTTCTGTGGTTTCACTTTGCATCATCGCTTGAACATCAATCCAGCCGAAGAGCAAGGAGGAGAGAAGCATAAAGCCGATTAAATAACCAAATTTTTTCATGTCTGTGTGTTATGGGTAAACATTTTTTCTGCAATGAAAATAGAAGGATTAGCATTAAATACAATCCCAAAAATGAATTCAAAAAAACGATCAGTTTAAAAGCGGATCAAGTCAGTCGACACTCATTGCGATTTTTGATATGTTTAGATTAAAATGGCGAGGCAATCAGCTGAGCTTTAATCGGGTTTCAAAACAGGGCATTTCATTGACAAAAAGCAACAGATCCAAAAATCGATTTAGCCGGAGAAGATCTGAATTGGTGAAAACCATTGAAGAGAAAGGAATCAAAGATCAACGTGTTTTACAGGCGATACACGCTATTCCGCGACACCTTTTTGTTGATACGGCTTTCGAAAACAGGGCTTATGAGGATTCTGCTCTGCCTATCGGAAAAGGCCAGACGATATCTCAGCCTTATACGGTAGCAGCCCAGACCGAACTCCTGGAAGTTGAAAAGGGTGATAAAATACTTGAAATAGGAACGGGCTCCGGATATCAGGCCGCTGTGCTGTGTGAACTCGGCGCTGACGTGTACAGTGTTGAACGCCATGAAAAACTTTATCGAAGTGCGAAAGAGATATTGCAGGAGCTGGGTTATCGGCCAAATTTGAAGCTAGGCGACGGTACTCTTGGCTGGAGCGCCTACGCACCTTATGATGCCATTGTTGTGACAGCCGGAGCTCCGGTTGTGCCCGAAGACTTAAAGCATCAGCTCAAAATTGGCGGACGGCTGGTTGTTCCTGTCGGAGATCAAAAAAGCCAGGTGATGTACCGGATCACCCGTACGGGAGAGGATGAGTTCAGGGAAGAGAGGCTGAATCACTTTAAGTTTGTACCACTGATCGGGGAGAAAGGTTGGGACTAACTTAGCAGTTTTGAAAAAATATCCAGTGTTTGCACTTCATTGAACTGCCTTTAAAATCACTGGAAGAGTTTTACAAATCCTTCTGTTTTAATATTAAATGCAGGTTCAAATAATTGTAAAAACGTTCCCTGGCACAGCATAGGTTTTCGACTATTGACTACTTAAAAAGGTTGATTGTATACACTCAGGGCATAAAATGAGTATAAATCTAATCTTTGTTAAAATTTCACTCTCGCCTTTACTTCACTCTCTTGCAGCCACTTAGTGACTAATTCTGTCATTTCAAAAAAATCAGGGATAGGAACGAGAAGCCGCGATGGGGCTGTTGTGCATTCATTCTGATGAAAAATTTTAATGATTCAGAACCTTAACCCCAACAAATCAAAGAAAAAATGAAACGATTTAAAATGATGAGTATGCTGGCATTGGCTGTTTGCTTCATGGCAATGGCTCCGTACAGTACTTCAACGAATGATCACGATCACCACGATATTGTGAGCTTAGCTCAGGATACCGAAAACCTGTCAACACTAGTTGCAGCTATTGAGGCAGCCGGACTGGTTGATGTTCTGAAAGGTGACGGACCATTCACTGTATTTGCTCCAACCAATGAGGCATTTGAAGCACTGCCTGACGGAACAGTTGAAAGTTTACTGATGCCGGAAAACCGGGATCAGCTGGTTGAAATTCTGACCTATCATGTGATTCCTTCCGAAGTTATGTCAGGTGATCTGAGTGATGGAATGACTGCTGAGACTGTGGAAGGTTCGGAAGTAACAATATCTGTGAGTGATTCCGGAGTGAGTGTAAACGACGCAAATGTTGAAACTGCAGACATTGAGGCCTCAAACGGTGTGATCCACATTGTTGACGCTGTGATTCTTCCCCCGGAAGATAATTCAGGATACTAATTCGTATTACTGAATTGTTTTGATTGACCAAGCCCGGTTTTTACAGAGCCGGGCTTTTTTTATCTCAAATATCATCTTTTGGGTCAAATCCGCAGTTCACGATCAACGAGTTGTTTATAAAGATTTTCAAGAGTTTCGGTAAGTTGAGTATCTGTATTTATCCTGATAAGTCGAGAACCGGATAGATCAACGGGATCTTCATATTTAGCGGTGAGTTTTTCAAAGTCCTCCAGGCGGGCATCGGATACGGTTGTTTTCTCTTTTTCTCGCGCTTTTAAACGGGAGATAATGGTTTTGTCTGAAGCCTGAGCTTCTATAAACATATAATCGACCTGCGTTGAATCCAAAAGCTCAGCCAATCTTTGTCGGTTTGATCTCATACTGAATGTTGCATCGAGGATTACGCTTTTTCCTTTTCCAAAGTGGGTTTTGACATTCTCAAATAGATATTGGTATGTCTTTTCAGACATCTCAGCAGAGTAAAGTTTCTCTCGTTTTGATGAAGTTGGGCGTTCATACAATGGAAGACCCGCAAGGTTTTTTCTTATTCGGTCAGATGAGATATAATCGATGTTCAATGTTGCTGCCAGGTGTTCGGCCAACGTGCTTTTTCCGGTCCCAATTCGTCCCATAAATATCAATACAATTGGTTGGGATCCCAGAAGGGCATATCGAAGGGAGAGATGGAAATAATCAGTAGCCGTTTGTTGTAATTTGGTTTTTCTATCCGGTGAATTCTCTTCCCCGGTACTCTGCAGGCTCTTCACCTTCCCCTTCACATAGCCCCGGTAACATTTATAAAAATCGATGATTTTAGACAAATCAGGGTCATTCAGTTTCTGCGCCATTCGATCTACAAAATAGCGGCTTTCATTCCGCCGGTCTTGAAAATCCAAGTCCATCGCCAGATAGGCCAGGTCGGCAGCCAGGTCGCCACAGCGAAATCTCTCGTTGAACTCAATGCAGTCGTAAATGCAGATACTTTCGGGCCTGATGTGAATATGTTCGAGGTGCAGATCTCCATGCCCGTCCACGATTCGCTTTTGAGAAATCCGCCGATGGAAAAGCGACTGATGCGTTTCAAAATATCGATCGGTAAAATATTTAATAGCCTGATACTCTTCCTTTTCGATCGTTTTACCGATGAAAGATTCCGTTTGTTGAAAGTTTTCATCCGTGTTGAACCGAATCTGTTCAATTTCTCCGTATTTAAGAACGTCATCGCCCGGTTCCTGCTGCAGGTAGAAATCTGCCAGTTTATCCGCAACCCGGTCCAGGTGCTGATCGGTGAGGGTATCGTTTTCGATATAGGAATACAGAAAATACTTTTGATCGAGCTTTTTCATTTTTACGGCATATTCTACAATCTCACCCGATGAGTCTGAACTGAATGTAAATGAATTGCCATCTCTAAAGATCGGAATGACTCCAAGATATATATCAGAACAAAGCCTGCGGTTAAGCTCGACTTCCCGTTCGCAAAAATGTTTTCGTTTATCGAGGGTGCTGTAGTCGAGAAAACCGAAGTCAACCGGCTTTTTAATTTTATAGACAAAAGGCGGAGCTATAAACACATGGGAAATATGCGTCTGAATGTGTTTTACACTTTCAGGTTCATGAGAGTAAGATTTGCGGTTATCTAAGAATTCCCACAACCTGTTTGTGGACTCTGACTCAATTCCGGATTTACTCATGTTTGTATCAGCCTGTTCTTTATCCTGAACTTATGTTACTTAATTTCACATATCTCAAATGGCCTATGTTTAAACAAATTCCAAAAAATCTGAGGCACTCACAAAGTTTAGTTCAACAAATAGATCAAAATACCGATAAGGGCTATATCTGAAATTTATTAATAAGACTTTGATGAATCGGTTTGTTTTAACTACTTCACAATGAGATCCATCTCCCAACCGCTGTCGATCAAGATGAGATTTTCGTCATTATTTTTCCGACATCGTTCGTGAAAAGAAAGACATACAAGGTTTACATTATAAGTCATTCTGAGCATGCGAAGAATCTCCAGAATCCGGAATATGTTCAGCCTCTGAAAATTATTTTGCATCTTTTGAATTTTAATTCTACACTTGTAGAAACAGTTCTAACAATGTAGAATGATGAAGCTATCAAAATCTGAAGAACAACTGATGCAGTACATCTGGAAGAGTAAAAAAGCGTTCATGAATGAACTGCTTGAGATGTACCCGGAGCCGAAACCTGCCAATACAACCGTTGCCACTCTTCTCAAGAGAATGAAAGACAAGGGATATATCGACTATAAACAGATGGGCCGATCCCGGCAATACTACCCCATCGTTAAAAAGTCGGACTATTTTTCACGGCACATTAACGGGTTGATTAAAAAATACTTTAATGATTCACCCTCCACGTTTGCCTCATTCTTTACCAGAGAGACCGATTTGACGAAAGAGCAATTGGAGGAGTTGCAGAATATTGTTGAGAAAGAAATTAAGAGGAGAGAAGCATGATCATCTATTTAGTTAAATCGATCTTGTTGCTTGGCCTGCTATTCGGGGTTTACAAGCTGTTTCTAGAGAATGAAAAAATGCACCGCATCAATCGGTTCTTTTTATTATTCGCATTACTATTTGGACTTACTGCACCACTGATCTCTTTTGAGGTTCAACCCGAACGATCTATTGCGGGACTCAAGATGCAGCAGATGAAACAGGTGGCCAATGCTCCGGCAGAAGTGGTGAACAGATCAGTTGGACCGCTTATCACTCCCAATCAGGAGGCTTTACCTGAGACTAAGATCACCCCTATTAGACCTGAAAGTGAGTCAGGCTGGTCGATAGGTGCATTTGAAGTGCTCATTGGAATCTATGGACTGATTACTCTTTTTCTTTTGATCCGGTTTGTGGTCGGATTGATCGAAATTCGGAATAAGGTCAGAGCCGGAACCCATAAAGAGCTGGAACAAGCCACTCTAGTACTGCTGGATGAACCGATCACACCGCAATCCTTTCTGGATTACATCTTTCTTGAAAAGCAAAGATTTGAATCCGGCGATATTGAACCCGAGATCCTCAACCACGAATTGACGCACGTCCGCCAGTTCCATTCTCTGGATGTATTTTTGGTCGAATTTCTTAAAGTCATCTTTTGGTTCAACCCGATGATGTACCTTTACAAACATGCGATTCAACTGAATCATGAGTTCCTGGCTGATGAAGCTGTGGTACGAAGTGGCTCATCCATCAGTGATTATCAGGAATTGCTAATTCGAGTCAGTGCCGGAAAAACCTCATTGAAGACCACCAGCTGTATTAATTTTTCCCTGACCAAAAAACGCCTCAAAATGATGGGTAAAAGTATTTCTAAAGTAAAAGTTGGGGCTGTTTGGCTTTTTGTTCTTCCATTATCTGTTGCCTTAGTTATTGTTTTTTCAATGCAACCAGATAATTATCCTCAAACCATGAGTATGCAGGAAATAAGAGATTCCCTGCCTCCAAATACCTATTACGATGTTGAATTGGAATCCGAGGGACCTACCGGTTTATATCACCCGCTGGATGAACGTACCGGTGTACTGATTGGCCCTGATGGAGAGCCATATACCGGAGAACGAAATACATACAGTGTCGATACAGACTCTATCACCCATAAGGAAACCATCGTTGATGGAAAGGTAACACGAACTGAGTTTCCCATGTATGACAGTACAGGGGTTTTTCAATACAGATCGGTAGTCATTCCTTCCATGGATGAAGATGGAAATCAAGTCACTTCTTATTACAGTGACCAGCATACTGATAGTCTGGTTCTTAGTCTGAAAAAAATTGATACGGATTCGTTAATAACCACTAAAGCATGGCACCCTAATGGGCAGTTGGCATGGGAGTTTCAGATGAAGGTTCAGGGCGGAGGCATGCATGGCTTAACCACCGTATATGATGAGAAAGGTGCAATTATTGAGCAGGAACGGTATGAAGAAGGTGAACTGATAGAAAAGATCAAATAGATTGCGATGAGAAATTTTAGTAATCAATCTTATTTATTACGAAGTGAAGAGATAAAAAGTGATTGACTGAATTTTACCGAACGATTACAGTATTTCCGTGAATCCACATCAGTTCGTCTTGCCTGGTTTTTGCCCGAATTTCAAAATCCCATTCACCCTTTGGAATTTCATGCTTCCATTGATTGCCGGATATGTACATAAATCCTGTCAGCAATTTTTCTTCCTCGGGTTTGAGGGTGAAGATGATTAGCTCATCCGTACAGATCCAATCTTGTGGCATTTGGTTGTGCCAGATCAAATCTCTGTCACTGTTAGATGAATCGTAAGCCAGAACCTGAAACGCACATGTACCGGCTTCGATCCGTGTTGTGTCGCTTGAAGTATTTTCAGCCCAAATTTCTGTTTCAAGTGATTGGCTTACTCGATCCCATTTGATATCTGCCTGTAGCTGAATGCTATCCTCTATCATAATGCTGTGAGTAGGCAGTCCCGGTTCATCAAGACTCTCTAAACGTTTTTCACAAGAGGCGAATGAAAAAATGAATAACAACGATAGAGAATAGACGGGAAGTGATATTTTTTGAAATAGAATCATCACTTCCCTAAATCTTAAAAATAGACCGACAATCCAAATCTTACTCCATCTCCACCTAAGCTAAATGAAGTAGTGTTGATCCTGTTAGTGTTTTCAACTGAGTTTGACTCAGTAGTCTGTTTTATACGCCTATGATTCACTTGAATTGCCCCATGATATTCGGCATGCAAGCTGATCGAAGAGTGGAAAAACCATTCAACTCCTGCATATCCAATTCCGGAAATACCATATAAGGCAGACCGATCTGTTATTTTTGAATTTGTTTCATCTCGAACCGATCGTTCATATCCAAAATTGACTCCTGGACCATAGCCATAGTAAAACTTAATCTCTGAGTCAGGATTAGTATAGTGCATTCGGGTGTATTCCATTCCCAGGTTTATATCTGCAATTGAATCATCACGATCGTTATTATTGTTTGGAAAATCACTTGTTGTATATCGAGAGTTTAAACTTAAACCAACTCGGTTAGCCCTGTCTTCCGACAGATGACGCTTGTAGGAGAAGAGCGTTCCGGAAAAGGAGCTAAGGTTAAAGTTATCGGAGATTTGAAATTGAAGGGCTTTCGAACCTTCTTGCAGTGGTAAAGTGTCGTCGCTATTCTGTGCTTGTAAAGTCGATAATGCGAAAAGAGGTGAGAGAAGCGCGATAGTGAGTAATTTATTAATCGAAGTCATAGTAGTTGTTAGCTTTGCTATTAAGTAATTGATGTGAATACAATTAAAGACGAGAAAAAGCGGTTCACAATAGCATGATTATGTGGGTTGTGAATGATTAAGACAAATTCGCTTTTGAGTTTTGCTGCGTGCCTTTTGCAGTCCCGAGAATTCGGGAAGTCCTGAGTCCTGAAACAAAAAACCCGAACCGGCTTACGCCAATTCGGGCTTTGATAAAATTCAATATTCAGTCCGGTTTACTTCGGATTCAGAATATTGTCAATTCTTCGTTCTGCATCAGCAAGGTGAATTCGGGTTGCGCGGTCACTCACATTATTGCGTGAGCTATTGATATCGCGCTGTAGTAGTTCAAGCTGTTCCCGGACAATCGGGCGAATATCGGACTGGCTAACATCAATCGATGTGAAACCTGCAAACTGACGGAATGCGGCCGGAACATTTGGCAGCTCTTCTGTCATCAGATACTCCATTCGTTCAATATATGCACGCTGTAGGTTTCTTCTGTAGACGGAGATCTCACGGTTTCTGTCGAGCTCGGTCCAGATAGTGCCGCGAACGTCATCCATAAATTCATACGGAGTGTACACATCTTCGTCAAGCCTGTTGTCGTACTCGATCAAACGTGCAATACGTTGCGGATCGATCAGGTTGTTCAATGCGGAAACTTGTCTTCCGCGGAAGTTATCAACAAAATCGGCCTGGTTCACACGGCTCAGGATATCCTGATTCAGGATCCAGGAAGGATCAGAGAAAGCGTGGGTTCTAAGAAAGTCCATCGCTTCTTTCTGAAGATCTTTCGGAGTCGGTTCGTAAACACCGCCTTCCTGGTCAAACGTTTTGTCGTTTTCATAAACCCCGCCCACATTCTGGGTAACGTGGCCCATATATCGGCTCCACTGTCCCAGAATTTGACCATAAAGTTCATCCAGCTCAGAGAAATCCTCACCGTACTCACTAATCCAGCCGATCAGATTGTCGGTAATTACCTGCAGGTTTGCAATGCCGTAGGTGCTGGCTTTCATGCTGTTGTCTCCCAGATCTTCATTCTGAGATCTTGGATCAATTTTGGAACTGGTCTGGCGTCCATAAAAGTAAACAGGATCGTCTGCACGTTCCTTAGTCCATTCGTGCAGCTGTTCTTTCTGCTCTTCAAGCGACATGTCACCGAACCAGGTGTATCCCCATTTCACGGCCCACTTGTCATATTCACCAACGCGAGGGAAGAAGTTTTCTACTCCGTCACCCGGTTGTGCAATATAATTGAATCTGGCGTAGTCCATAATGGATGGAGCTGTACCATGATCATCGGTGTACGAAGGTGACCGAAGTGAATCGACCGGTACGGCTGCACTGGAGCCAAAGTTATGCGGAAGTCCGAGTGTGTGACCTACTTCGTGAGCTCCAACAAATCGAATCAACTCACCCATAACCTCGTCATCAAACTGAACGGCACGAGCTTCAGGATTAGCAGCTGCTGTCTGGATGAAATACCAGTTTCTCAGAAGGCGCATCACGTTGTGATACCAGCCAATTGCTGAAGTCATAATCTGACCTGAACGAGGATCATGTACGTGAGGACCGAATGCATTTTGAATCGGGGAAGCAAAATAACGGATGGTTGGATAGCGTGCATCTTCCAGGCTAAAGTCCGGATCTTCTTCCGGGGTTGGTGCCATTTTTCCATAGATAGCGTTTTTGAATCCGGCTTCTTCAAAAGCAACCTGCCAGTCGTCTACACCTTGTATCAGATATTCTCTCCACTCTTTTGGAGTTGCAGGATCTATGTAAAAAATGATCGGTTCTTCGGGTTCAACCAGTTCACCTCTCATATATGCTTCTTTATCTTTTGGAACCAGTTTCCAGCGAGTAATATGACTTACCGGCTTTGCACGGTGCTCTTCAGTTCCAAAATCAGTCTGGCTGGCTGTAAAGTATCCGACTCGCGCATCGGGTGCACGTCGCTGCATTGGTTCTTCAGGAAGAAGGTGCATGCTATGGTTGATCTCCAGTGAGATTGTGTTGGCATCCGAATTGGAAGGGGGTTCTTGTGCTACATAAGTAAGCAGGTGGCGGGCTTCCACATTTTCAGGGAAACTGCGGATCTCTTCGATAAATGTTCTGTTGCCATCAACAGTTCGAACCTGATATTGCTGGCGGAGGTTCTGCTGTAAACCCAATGCCGGAACATCTGTGGTAAAAAGGCTGGTTACGTCAATTACAGATCCGGTTGAATCTTCATTGATTGCTGCGATATCGAATGTTGCAAGGATCGGCTCAAAATTTGAGTTTCTGACCGCTTCGTATACCGGAAGCGTGTCGGATGCAGTATTACTGAATGAAACCCGGCGAAGCAGGATTTTCTCCCCGCGTTTTTGCCATCGAAGAACCTGTGTATTATTCTTCATTCCACCGTAGTTGATGCCGTCGGCGGTTCGTGCGATACGCGATACCATCAGCATTTCCCTGTCAAGCAGATCATCGGGAATTTCGTAATAGTAAGTATCGTCGTCTTTGTAAATGTTAAACATTCCTTCGTCTTTCTCGAAGCTGTCTTTAATTACTTCAGAAAAAGGTTTTGGTCCTTCGTCAGAGGATTGGGCAGGCCCAGAAGGTCTCTCACCTGATGCTTGTGAGTCCTGAACATTATCGGTGCTGGCACAGCCAACAACCAATAATGCAGCAAGGATCAAAGCAGATAGCTTTTGTATGAAATGAATCATATGGAACGGTTTTATTGGTTTATGTTAAGTGGATCTAAATCTAATTAATAAAAATATTCATCACGAATGTAAAATGGTGATAATAATGAAGTTTTAGAAGTAATAAAGTATGAACGGTTTCCATCTGAAATTCATTAATCTATTTAACTTGAACGCAACGAATTACCAGAATGGCTACAAAAAAAATAGAATTTGAGGGTGCGCTGGGTGAGACACTGGCTGCAAAAGTGGATATGCCGGAAGGCGACCATAACGCGTGCGCACTTTTTGCTCACTGTTTCACTTGTTCCAAAAATCTGAAGGCAGTCGGGAATATTGCAAAAGCGCTAAACACGAAAGGGGTTGCCGTTTTTCGTTTTGATTTTACCGGTTTGGGAGACAGCGACGGAAGTTTTGAGGATACGAATTTCAGCTCAAATGTTGATGACCTCGTTGCTGCTTCGAATTATATGGAAAAAGAGATGGGAGCTCCTTCAATTCTCATTGGTCACTCATTAGGCGGAGCTGCGGTTATTCAGGCAGCTCACCGAATGGAGTCGGTAGACGCAGTAGCCACAATTGGGGCGCCCTCAAGCCCGGAGCATGTGGCTAAACATTTTGAATCGAAAAAAGAGGAGATTGAAAAGGAGGGTTCAGCCATTGTTAAGCTGGCAGGCCGTCCATTTCGAATTAGGAAGCAGTTTCTGGATGATCTTGCTGAATCAAAAATGGATGACTACATCAGTGGTTTGAACCGGGCATTGCTGGTCATGCATTCGCCTGTTGATGATACGGTGGGAATAGACAATGCTGCTCATATTTACAGAACTGCCAAACATTCTAAAAGCTTTATATCACTGTTTGAGGCGGATCACCTTTTGATGGACGAATCATACAGCCGGTACGTAGGAACGATCATCGCAGAGTGGTCATCCATCTATCTCTAAACTTTGTTACATTCATTTGAAACAAATCATAATCAGAAATCAAAAACTCTCTTAAGCTTATGAATAAAGTACTTTTATCAACATTTGCGGCAATGTTTCTGTTTGCAGCCTGTAGTGAAGTTGAACAGGAAGAGACGGAAATGGAATATCAGACACAAACGATTAACCAGGCTGTTGCGGTTATGCATGCAACCGATGGGAATAGCGTTGAGGGAACTGTCGTTTTTACTCAAACCGAAGAAGGAGTTCGGGTGGAAGCGGACATTTCCGGATTGGAAGCGGATTCCATGCATGGATTTCATATTCATGAATATGGAGATTGCCGGGCAGATGACGGGACTTCAGCCGGTGGACACTATAACCCTGAAGATGCTGAGCACGGCGGCCCGGATGACGACATGAGACATGTTGGTGACCTGGGAAATCTTGAGTCTGATGAGGACGGCAATGCCACTGCAGACTATGTAGATTCAAAACTGCAGCTTTCAGGTATGACATCCATACTTGGCAGAGGAGTCATTATTCACGCCGGTGAGGATGACCTGGAAACGCAGCCGACTGGTGACGCGGGTGGACGACTCTCCTGTGGTGTGATTGGTGTAGCGAACATGGATGACTGATATTCTCAGACCAAAATTTAAATTGATTTTAAACCCCGTAGAAATACGGGGTTTTTTGTTATAAAGGAATGTTTGAATTTATTACATTCCCAACATGAAATATCTACTCCTTGCGCCCCTTTTACTGCTTTTTCAATCTGCTTCCGCCCAGGACCTTGCAACTGTTGCAGGTAAATGGTCTGGTTCTGTAGAGGTTACGGGTCAGGATCTGAGAACTGACTTTACCTTCAGCTATCTCGATAATGAACTGGATGGAACCGTCGACATTCCCCAGCAGATGGCATTCGACTTACCAGTCGAATTTACCAAGACTGAGGGTGATTCTCTTGTATTCCAATTTCAAACCGGTTCAGGTCCGGCCGTTTTCAGAGGCAGGCTTGATTCTGAAACAATGACGATTTCCGGCATGTTTCATCAGATGAGTATGTCTTTTCCTTTCTCGATTCAAAAAAGGGATGGCGAAACTGCTAGTGAGATTGATGGTCGAAAAGGAACAGAGTTGCTGATTGATGTCAGGTCCGGTCAGGCAAGCGGAACATTGCTGCTTGCAGATAAGCCGGCCCCGCTGGTCGTTCTGCTGACCGGTTCCGGGGCTCAGGACCGGGACGAGACAGTAGCCGGATTTAAAGTGTTCGGTAAACTTGCCGAATCGTTGCACCAAAATGGATACTCCTCTTTCCGGTATGATGATCGCGGAGTTGGCCGCTCTACCGGAGAACCTGATGCAACACTTCAGGATTTGTCTGATGATTTACTCGATATTCTAGTCCATCTCGAAAGTGAATATGATGAACAGATTACGCACACGATTTTACTGGGTCACAGCCAAGGCGGTCTGGTTTCTGCCATTGCTGCTAAGAATAAAGATGTGGACGGTATCATTTTTATGGGGGCTCCCTTTCTTTCTGGTGATGAAATCATCAATAGCCAGATAGAAACGATTTCTGAAGCGCAGGGAATTGCTGAAGATATTGTGGAGGAGAATCTGGAATTTCAGGAGAGAATTTATGATGTCATTCGAAATGAAGAAGACTGGCTTGATGTGGAGCAGGATCTCTACGACCGCCTGGAAACACAAATCAGTAATCTTCCAGAAGAGCAGCGTGAGGGACTTGGAGATATGAGTTCGTTTATCCAAAGCCAGATTGATCGGCAGCTTTCAGCGGCTAAAACTGATTGGTTTAAATCATTTATTGAGTATGATCCGGAATCGGATATTGCCGGACTTCAGATCCCGATGCTGGCACTTTTTGGTGAGAATGATACACAAGTTGTAACAGAGCCTAATATGGAAAAAGCAGAAACGCTTCGGGAAACTGCCGGACTGAACCTGGTTATTCAGGAGATTGAAACGGCAAACCACCTGTTTCAGAGATCAAATTCCGGACTTCCCAGCGAATACGGTATGCTCGATAAAGAGTTTGCGGATGGGTTTGTGGAGGCAATGATCGAGTGGCTAAACTCACTTTAATTTCTGTTTACCGCAGTGACGCTAAGTGTTAGGAGATTATTTATGAGTTCTCGTGGCTAAATTGATTAAAACGGCAATCTTCGTCAGACCGCTAACTTCACGTTGCTTCATCAGCCCAATCTTGATTTGAATCTGATTCTTAAACGAATAGCCGAAACTGAGTCCTCCTCAGGGGACAATTTTATGAGGTAACGTACTTATGAAAGGAGTAAAGGCTATTTTTAAAAGCAGACCGTTTTGCTTAGGCTGATAGCGGTAAGCAAGGGTACCAGTGGGAAAAATCCCAAAGTGGGGTTCTTCTGTGTCTTCATTATTGAATAAATCAAAAGAATTGTCTTTGACATACATAAATGTTGCTCCTAAGCCAGTTTCAAAATAATTCCCTTCTCTTCTTGTCTGATAACTGATTCCGGACAAAAAGGAAGCGATAGGAGTAAAAATTAGATAACCAAAAACACCTCCAATCCACCCCCATAAACTACTGTAAATATTCCACTCATATTTCAGGCTATAGAAATAAACGCCGTTCCCAAACAACTCTATATACACTACATTTCAAACAGTATTCGAATTTTTTAAAGAATTTTGAGTATACTGTGCCGCCGACAAGCTACTCAGTGCAAAAAAAATAGACAGAAACAAAGCAGTTATTCTCTAACCAAAATGCATGGATAGGATCATTTTTTAAGTCGTCGAAACGCTTAACTGGATCAATCCATCGTGAACAATACCCCCCCCCACAGGAAGGAAGTTCTACAATTAATTCTGCACTTATATCCTTCAAGAATAATTCAAGAGCTACTTAATTCTAAAATGAATAACCGATACTTAATCCGCCGGACGGTACAAATGTAGTTTCAAGTGTAGTCAATAATGGCGTAAAGGCAAGTTTAAAAAACAAGTTCTTTTTTTTCTGGGGTTGGTATCGGTAACCGATGGTCGGGCTTAAAATTACACCGAATTCTTCATTTTCAGATGCAGAAAATAAATCAAATTTTGATTCAGCATAAATAGGTGTTATCACCAGTCCCAGTTCAAAAAATTTTGTTTCCTTTCCCATCAAATAGTTCAGAACTACTGGTACTGCTACAAGCGCACCAAATGGCCCCGGAAAATAACCAACACCGATACGACCCCAAAATCGATTACTTACTCTTCGCTCGTAATTAAAACTGTAAATGCCGGCATTACCCAATAACTCAACGTAAATCGTATTATTAACGAACTCCTTATTTAAAACTTGCAAATTTTCTGCTTTTGACCAGTTCTCAGTTTGAGCTACACAAGGATGAAAGCACACTAAAAGAATAAATATTATTAATTAATTTGTAGAAACATCCAACTCAATCAGGCCATCACGATCAATGTCTCCACAGGAGGGCAGAGCTACATTTAAAACAGCACTCACATCATCCTGAAGAAGATCCATTATAGCTTGGTCAAGCAAGGGAAGTATATTTGCAAGTTCAGGAAAATCGAGTAGCGACCGGAGAAACAAGTTAGGACTATTTCGATTCAAATCATCTATAGTATCTGTAATTTGGTTTTTTATTACTGTAACAGCTCTGCCTTCTAATTGAGAATCTGTTGCATTTAACAGTAGACGAGCGAAAGAAATAAAAGGATCTACTACAGGTCCTAAGTTCGAATCTACGTCAACATCGATATCCAAGTTTTCAAATGTAATTTCTGTGAAATTAAAATTATCCTGTGCAATGATGTAAGCGCCTTCCAACCGAATAGCATCTGAAGTAGCTTTGATTCGTGCATTAGAAACCGCAAATGATGTACTTGTATAGTAAAGTCTCAAAATCATATCATACATCGTAAGTGAAAAACTAAGTTTTCCATTGGGTGTTAACTTTGTTTCAATCGTTACCCGGCGTTCTAAATCAAAAGTTTTATGATAAGGCAGTTCTCGATGGTAAGGTGAATCAACATTTGCATTTTCAAGCACCTCTGTTACTTCCTCGATAATGCCACCCCAGAATGGAGTCAACCGCCATGTGGGAATAGTTGAGTTGTAAATATATGCTCCATAATCATCTACTGAGGCTTCAAGCCTGTATTGATTGGTGGGCGTACATAGCGTGGGATCCCCATCCCCAGGAGGGTCTATACATGTAATGCAATCCGAAGTCGTTTGAATATCCAGTGAATCAGGATCCGGCAAACTATCAGAAAATGCATTGCTTACACCATTGAAATTGATACTTCCCCAATTAGTGTGTCTGCAGGGTAGAATAAAAAAGTCTTCTTGTGTAGGTTTGGCAGCGTCCAAACCAACCAAAACCAAAAACACAAGAAGACCAATGACAGCAAGAAAAGTACTACTCAAAGATCTAATTGCCAACCATCTTAAACAAGAAAACGGACTCAACGAGGTGCTCGAACTTACCCTCAATGCCATGATGAGAAATGAGCGTAGTATTCACCTGGAAGATGCTGGCGACAACAAAGCAAACGGGTATCGTCCGGGACGCGTGTACGGACACGGAAAGCTTCTGGAGCTTCGTATTCCCCGCAATCGCAACGGAGAATTTTATCCCAAGGTGTTAGCCCTGTTGCGCAGCCAGCAGGCCGAAACGGATAAGCTGGTGAGTGCTCTGTACGGACAAGGGCTCACCCAAAGCCAGGTAGGTGAAGTATTTGAACGGCTCTACGGGCGCCACTACAGTTCCTCGCAGGTCGGGCGAATGATCGAGTGGATGCGCACCGATGTAGCTGAGTGGAACAATCGCCGGTTAGAGACTCGTTATCCGGTGATCTTTATCGATGCCTTGTGGGTAAACGTTCGTCGCGACAGCGTTAAAAAGGAGGCATTCTATGTCGTTTTGGGCGTCAAGGAGGACCGCACACGGGATGTATTGGCTATCTCCCATCAACCGGTTGAGAGTGCTACCGGGTGGGAGATGCTTCTGGAAGAACTTAAAGAGCGAGGGCTGTCCTCGGTTGGATTGATTGTTGCCGATGGACTCAGCGGACTGGAAGAGGCTGCTACCAAAGCCTTTCCGGGGTCTGACTTTCAGCGATGTGTGACACATGTTAAAAGACGGGTCCTGGCTCGTGTTCGAACCGAAGATAAACCGTTGCTGGCCGAGCAGCTCAGGCAGGTCTTTGCCACCGACCGCCACGATGATTCCCCAGAGGAAGGCTGGAAGCGCTGGCAAGCGTTATGCCGGCAATGGCAAGGCAAGTACAGGCGGTTCTCCAGGCTGGAAACCGACCCGTTGTATCGGGCCTGTTTTACCTATTTGAAGTATGACTGGCGGATGCGAAACATGATCTACACCACCAATTGGATCGAGCGATTAAACAAGGATTTTCGAAGGGTACTAAAAGCCCGAAATAGTATGCCGGACGAGGATTCGGTCATCACCCTGTTGGGACATGTAGCAATGAACAAACGGGCCTACAACCGGAAGGTGCCCAAACTGAATTACGAGCGGAGTCTATTTAGGGATACTTCACATGTGAAGTATCCCTAAATATTCCTAAGTTGTCAGCCTGCATAAGAAGACTCCCAGACACACTACTTGGGTAAGTACCTTGAAAATTCTGACTTTGGTAAACAGGATCTGGTTCATCAGAACTTGAAATAATGGGAATTGTGCGTTCCGTACAGCCAAAAAGAAACACACAAAACAGGAATAGCAGGTTATATCTCATGTAATTCTCTTAGTGTATATTTAAGAAAATCATACATATATTATTAATTAGGATCAAGTTAAAATTAAACCTGAAGCAAGTTAAGAATGCTTTGTTCAGTCTCTTGTTCTTCTCTTACCGATGCTGACCTCTGATGGTTTTGGATTTGAATTTGATAATAATTAAAAAGAATATCCCACACTTAAACCACCTGAGGGTAACAACCTGGTTTCGAACGTTGTGAGCAAAGGTGTGAAAGCTATTTTAAAGAAGAGATTATTTTCGCTCGGCTGGTATCTATAGCCTATCGTTGGACTGAAAATCATACCAAATTCTTTGTTGTCGTCTTTGGAATCAAAAGAGAATTCCACCTCGGCATAAGCTGCCGTTGCCACCAATCCCATTTCAAAAAAATTGACTTCTTTTCCTAATAAATAACTTATGCCAATAGGTAACGATATATATTCAACAAACGGCCCCGGTAAATAGCCCGCTCCTACACGGCCCCAAACATTTTTTCTTACTCTGTATTCATAATTCAAACTGAGAGCTATTCCACCACCGCCTAATTCCATGTATAAAGAGTGTTTAACAGGTTCAATATCGGTAGTTTGATTCTGATCCTTTCGATCTTGAGCCTTCAATGGAATCACAAACAGAATTACAAAAGTAATTACTAAACACCCTCTCATGGCACTCAATATTTTAATTTTCAATTACTTGTAATTTAATCAATCCTTCTCTAACTATATCTCCACAGGATGGAAGATGTAAATTCAAACTTGCACTTACATCATCTTGCAACAATAAGCTAACAGCTTGATCAAAGAGTATTAACAAATTTGAAATTTCCGGATAATCAACAAGTGATTTTATAAACATATTTGGGCTATTTCTATTTACATTATCAATCAATGAATTAATTTCATTATTTATCTCAACTTCAATAATTCCTTCTAACTGTGAATTATTTATTCCAGCAATACTCCGCCCTACATATACAAGGAATTCTCCAATAAGACCAAAATTCGTATTTGCATTTACATAGGTATTTAGACCTTCAAACATAACATTAGTGATAGAAAATGTATCTGAAGATAATTGGTACATACCTTCAAATATTATTGCTTCAGCTTCAATTTTTATTCTGGCATTACTTACAAAAGCTGAATTACTTGAAAAAAACACCCTGGCGATTAAGTCATAAAGTGTGATTGAAAAACTTAATTCACTATTTGGATTCAAATTTGTTTCCACCTTTAAACGTCGATCCAAATCAAATGATGGAGCATAAGGGGATGGCTCGTAAAGAGAAGTATAATCTTGCTCAAAATTTTCAACCTCATTCATAACTCGTTGTATAATCCCACCCCAAAAAGGAGTCAACCGCCATGTGGGAATAGTTGAGTTGTAAATATATGCTCCATAATCATCTACTGAGGCTTCAATTCTGTATTGATCGGTGGGCGTACATACAGTGGGGTCGCCATCACCCGGAGGATCAATACATGTAACACAATCCGAAGCGGTTTGAATATCCAAAGAGTCTGGATGGGATAAGCTGTCTGAAAATACCTTGCTTACACCATTAAATGGTTGATTCTGATACGTAAGATCTGTTTCACCGGCATATGACGTAGGTGGAATAGAATTTTCTGTACATCCAAAAAACACAATAAAGAATAGAATCGATATGTAGTATTTCATTTAAACCCTCTTGATTTATTATTGAGGCTTAGTATAATAAACATATACTATTGATACTAATCAAGATATAAATAAATAATAACGGGTAACTTTATATATTACTGTTTAGTGATTCTATTGCTTAACATGAATTTTTCAGCAATTGGATGAAAAAGCCTAACCTATTAGTCCGCTTAAGGTGGTCGGCGGGGATTCTGTCGTAAGGAGAAAGCTCAAAGCAAAAAAAAGCCGTCTGACCGGATCTAGCAGTCTGACGGGGGTATTCTCTGCGGTGAATGCCTATTCCGGCTTCCAACTCTTCATTCCGTCGCGAATCACATCGGCCAGTTTGTCAACAGATACACGCTCCTGCTCCATATTATCGCGATAGCGGATGGTTACGGTATTATCCTCAAGACCATCAAAATCAATTGTCACGCAGAACGGAGTTCCGGCTTCATCCTGACGACGATATCGCTTACCAATGGATCCGGATTCATCGTAGAGTACGGTAAATTCATCTCTCAGATCGTGCTCAATCTTTTTGGCCAGTTCCTGCAGCTCCGGTTTTTTGATGAGCGGGAAGATTCCCACTTTGGTTGGAGCCAGTTTTGGATGAAGTTTCAAAACAGTGCGAGTGTCGCCGTCCACCTCTTCCTCGCGATAAGCGTCACAGAGAACCATCAGCGTGCAGCGATCCAACCCGATTGAAGTTTCAATCACATAAGGTGTATATCGTTTCTGCTGTTTCTGATCGTAATACTCCATCTTCTTGCCGGAGTACTCCTGATGGCGGGAAAGGTCAAAGTCGGTTCGGTTGTGAACTCCCTCCACTTCCTGCCATCCAATCGGGAACTTAAACTGAATGTCGGCAGCGGCACGCGCATAGTGAGCCAGCTTATCTTCGGGATGGGGTGCGGTTCTGAGATTTTCTTCACGAATACCCAGGCTCTTGTGCCATTCAATTCGTTTGTTCAGCCAGCTGTCATAGCTCTCTTCATCGGTGCCCGGTTCAACAAAATACTGCATCTCCATCTGTTCGAATTCACGCATGCGGAATACAAACTGACGGGCAACCACTTCATTTCTGAAGGCTTTTCCAACCTGTGCAATTCCAAACGGAATTTGAACGCGGGCGGTATCAAGCACATTTTTGTAGTTTACAAAAATTCCCTGGGCAGTTTCCGGCCGCAGGTATATCGCATCGTCATCTCCTGATGAGGTGGCACCGTAGTGCGTTTTGAACATCAGGTTGAACTGACGCACTTCGGTCCAGTCGAACACACCGGAGTCGGGCGCCTTGATCTCTTCCTGCATGATGATGTTGTAGAGATCTTCGCAAAGTCCTTTCCGGGTTCCTGTGGTATCAAGCTGTTCCTGAAGTTTATCAGCTTCATCATCTTTTCCCTTGTCCCGAAGCTTCTGAATGTGCTGTTCAATCAACATGTCAGCCCGGTACCGTTTTTTGGACTGCTTGTCGTCAATCATCGGATCGTTAAATCCTTCCACATGGCCTGAGGCCTCCCATACTTTCGGATGCATGAAAATAGCGGCGTCAACGCCCACAATGTTGTCGTGATACTGAGTCATCGACTTCCACCAGTTCGCCTGAATATTTCTCTTCAGCTCCACGCCAAGCGGGCCGTAATCATACACGGCAGCGAGACCGCCGTAAATATCTGAAGATTGAAATATAAACCCTCTTGCTTTCGACAGGGATACAATTTTGTCCAGTGAATCTAAATTCTTTTCGGGCATAAAATAGGGATGGTTAGTCGTTTAAAATCAATTTGAATTGGTTTTCAGATCGAAGCTTGAAGATATGAAAAATCTGCCCTTTCATGAACCGATTGTATTCAGGATTTCTTATTTTTAAAGCCCATTAATTTTTGAGACGATAAAATTGCTCATCAAAAGCTGGAGCAGTTAGTAATAGATCGCTTTAGTTCCGTATGAATAGATTTTCAAAATTAAGTTTTGGAACTTCAAAGTGTTGTTAACGTTAAAATAGACTATGAAATCATTTAGAGTTGGAATATTAGGCGCAACCGGAGCGGTTGGCCAAAAGTTTATCAGAATCCTTGAACAGCACCCGTGGTTTAAGGTGAAAGCATTGGGGGCATCTAAAAGATCAGCCGGCAAACCTTACAGTGAAGCGGCAAACTGGATTGAGAGTACGCCGATGCCGGAGAGTGTAGCGCATCTCAACGTTTCAGAATGTGAGCCGGAACATTTTGATGATATTGACTTTGTTTTTTCAGGGCTAGACTCATCCGTAGCTACAGATATTGAAGCAAACTTTGCAAAAGCCGGGTTTCCGGTTATCAGCAACGCGAAAAATTACAGAACAGATCCTACCGTTCCACTTTTGATTCCGGAAGTGAATCCTGATCATATTGAACTTATCAGGGAGCAAAAATTTTCAAGTGACGGCTCGGGGTGGATTGTAACCAATCCCAACTGTGTTGCAATACCGCTCACCACTTCTTTAAAACCTCTGTACGATCAGTTCGGAATTAAATCTGTGGTAGTTACATCCATGCAGGCGATCTCAGGTGCGGGGTATCCCGGAGTTCCCAGCTTGGATATAATGGGCAATGTTATTCCATTTATAGGAGGAGAGGAATCCAAAATCCGACAGGAGCCTCTTAAACTTCTCGGAAAACTAACAGACGGTGCCGTGCGATATGCCAACTTTTCCGTTGAAGCGACGGCAACCCGTGTTCCGGTAATTAATGGCCACCTTCTATCCGTAACGGTTCAGTTGAAGGAAAAAGCGGATCTGAATACGATTCGGGAAGCCATGAAAAACTGGGAAAGTCCGATTCATGATCTGGATTTACCATCCGCTCCTGAATTTCCGCTTAAAGTACATGATGATCCGAGATATCCGCAGCCCCGCCTGCATGCCGACAGCGAAGGTGGAATGCAGACGGCTGTAGGACGCATCCGGCAGGCTCACGTGATGGATGTCAGTTATATTGCCATGGCTCACAATACGGTTCGCGGAGCTGCGGGTGGAGCAATTCTGAATGCCGAGTTGCTGGTGAGGAAGGGATTTTTGAAATAGTCAGGGTTGCACGAAACCCCTGATTTATTTATGCTTGGTGATCTTTAAACAAAAAAGGTCATTATGCGTAAATCACAAATTATATCTCTATTTGTTATTTCTTTCCTGTATCTCAGCTGTTCTTCAACCAGGGAAGTAAGTACATCAGCTTCAAATTATGAAGAGGTTCCGATGCCAGACCAGGCAGTATCTGATGATTATCCTGAACCGGATATGTGGGCAAAGTATCCGGGCGGAAATGAGGCCTTGCAAAAGTATATTCAAATGAATACCCGAATTCCCGAAGCGGCCAGAATAGAGGGATATAATGGACGACTGGTGATTATGTATGTTGTTGATAGAGAGGGAGAGGCGAGCATGGCAGAAGTGTTGATGAGTCCACATAAAGCAATCACATCCATGTATGAAAAGCTAATTAAAAACATGGAAAGATGGGAACCGGCTGTTTTAAATGATGAACCTGTTGAGCAGAGATATATCATCACTGCGTTATTTAATGATTCAAATAGTCAGTAGGTAAAACCGGATGTCTCACAAAAAACCTCATTTGCCCGAAAAAGTATGTCCGGTTTGCAAAAGGCCGTTCAAGTGGAGAAAAAAGTGGGAGAAGAACTGGGATGAGGTGAAGTACTGCAGCGAGAGGTGCCGAATAGAGAGAAAGAATAATTAGTGTATCACCGACAGACCCTTGTCTTTTCGATCAGACGGATTTAAGCTGAAATAGATGACCTGACAGCACCTTCAGGATCTGTCAGCGTCAGGAATTTTGTTTCTCGCAGAGTTACGCAGATGGAACCGCAGATTATCGCGGAAAGAGCTTTGTGAAACTTCGAGTGTATGAGAGTTTGTGGTAGGAGGGGTGTGCCAACATAAATTTGTTAATAAAAAAATAACTCGTGGCACGACTCTAAGGCGTGCCACGAATGATGCGATGATCTAACTGTGAGAAATCTTGGTTCCCAATACATTCAGGAATTCTGCCAGCCATTTTTGATGTCCCGGCCATGCAGGAGTTGTTACCAGATTCCCATCTCTGACCACTTCCGTTGGCTGAACATCTTTGTAATCAGCACCGGCTAGTTTCATCTCAGGTCCGCACGCAGGGTAAGCCGTCAGTGTTTTCCCTTCGATTCCGCCTACAGCAGCGAGAATTTGAAGACCGTGGCAGATGGCTGCAATTGGTTTATCCTCCTCGACAAAGTGGCGAACCATTTCAATTACATTATTATCGAGTCTCAGGTATTCCGGTCCGCGTCCACCCGGCAGTACAAGAGCGTCATATTTTTCAGCTTTTACATCATCAAATGAGTAGTTGAGTGTAAAGTTGTGCCCGGTCAGCTCTTTGTATGTTTGATCCCCGACAAAATCATGTACGGCAGTCGGGCATGTTTCTCCTTTCTTTTTATTCGGGCAGACGGCATGAACGGTGTGTCCGACCATCTGAAGCGCCTGAAATGGCACCATAATTTCGAGATCTTCGCCATAGTCCCCGACGATCATCAGAATTTTCTTTGCTCCCATAATATCTCCTTGTCTTAATTTGTAGTTGTTGATGAGTTCATCTATAAAAACCTGAATAAAATAGAGATCGTTCTAGATAGACTTCCGTCAGACCGTTGCTTTTTCGGTCAGACGGATAAAAGTTCTCGCAGTGTTAAAAAGACCTGTCAGCATCCCGACAGCCGTCGGGTTCTGACAGCGTCTGGTGCCAGTGTTTCTCGCAGAGTTACGCAGATAGTACCGCTGAGGTTCGCTGAGTGGAATCTCAACTCAATTTATTGGTCTGTTTGAAAGGATTTGTGCAAATATTTTCCAACTCCGATAGGAGTTACCTGTTTATAGAAAACGATGTGCCAACGAAAAAAAGGCTCCATCGGAGCCTCCTGACTGTGAGCCGAGGACTGTAATAAATCATTCGCCCAGCTGAAGGCCGCACCTAAGGAGCGATAAAATTAGGTGCATTATTTCTCTATAAACAGAATACTCCTCCGGAGTAGTATTTGAGCTCCGGCCGAGGTTGATCGCCTGGAATTTAACTTATTACGATGGGGATAAATCCCTCGATCGTGTGTTTAACCCATGAATGGGTTTTTGGTGGATTGGATCATAAAACTAGTGGCACGTCTCAGAGGCGTGCCACGAGGACTTGTTTTTTTGCCAGTAGACCTGTCAGGTTTTCAAAACCTGACAGGTCTGTGAATTTCACATCATTCATTCGCAGGATTGCAGACAAACTCTCCCTGATCCCCATTCTGCTCTTTCACAAAAACGGCAGCGGTAAGTCCCGGAACGGTGAACGTACCGTTTTCAACCCGGCTCTCTTTTGCCAATTCATCCGTGCCGTTTTTCTGTATCGAATGTAGGGTCATATCGGTAAAGGGAAGTTCAATGGATTGCTCTTCCAGGCTGCTATTGAAAATGATCAGAACTCCATCCAGGTTCGAGTCCAATTCCTCTCCCGCACACGTTCCATCCGAATAACTTACCGCGATGATTCCCGGTACCTGATCCGGCCCGGTGTTGTGATAAGCCACTCGCTGATTGATCTCTTCAGCATTTTGCAACCGGAAAAGGGGGGAGCTGTAACGGACCTCAAGCTGCTCCCTGAAAAGTTGATGAGCCAGTTCCATATGTTCCTTTCGAACTTGGATGTTCGGATTGGTCAGAAACTCCTCTTGTCCATCCCAGAGATTGTCATTGTCCCATCCGGGCGGCAGGCCAATTCCCCAATTATTGCTCTCGAGAGTGAAATCGACGGTGTTGTACCAGTCTCCGGAGTCGTAGCTGTTTCTGTCCATCGATTTGGATCGAAGGATATCGGTTCCCATCTGATAGAATGGAACTCCCTGCCCGAAATTAATCATCGCCTGACTGAGCATGTGAACCCGAATACGCTCGTTCATATCCAAATCATCCGGCAGTTTCGACTGTGTGTTATCCCAAAGCGTCTCATTGTCGTGCTTGTCGATGTAGTTGACGGATTCCTGAGGCAGGTCGGCATACCCGATCATCTCATGACCGCCCTCAACTCTTTCGCCGGTTCTGTTGATGTATGGATACCCTGCAAGATTTCCCGCCATTCCCACGCGAATACGGTCAGCATGATCGAGCAGTACGGCCAGTTCATTTTCAGATTCATCCGCATCCTCATTCGGGAAGAGATAGTGGCCATTGGTAAATCCCTGATCGCGTCGATTATTCGTATAATTTCCTCCACGGATAGCATCCCGGCTTCGGTCGTTGAAATTCCCGATTCCGGTGCCGCCCATCATAAACTGGGTAGCCTGATCAAAAATGCGGTTGTCGGCAACTTCACCGAAGTTCCATCCCTCACCGTAGATATAGATATTCTCTCCATCAACGCCATCTTCCTCGAGTGTGAGTTCGGCAAGTTCCTCGGTCAACCGTTCCATCACGTAGCGGGGATGGTGTCCCATCAGATCAAACCGGAAAGAGTCAATTTTATACTGTTTGGCCCAGAGAATTACAGAGTCGATGATCAGATTCTCCATCATGTTGAATTCGGCTGCCGTGTTGGGACAGCAGGTAGACATTTCAACATCTCCAGAGTCAGTATTTAATCGGTGGTAGTAGTCAGGTACAACCTTGTCGAGTACGGAAAACCGGGATGAGCCGGTGGCATGCGTGTGGTTATAAACCACATCTACAACAATATTCAGATCAATCTCATCAAGAGCCTGAACCATTTTTCGGGTTTCCAGAATTCGCTGTTCACCTTCCGGATTTGTGGAGTAGCTTCCCTCAGGCGTGTTGAAATGGAATGGATCGTATCCCCAGTTAAAACCATCGTAGTCGGCTAGTTTATTTTCATGTTCCGGCGACCGGTAGATGCGCTGAATGTCCTTCGTTACGGGATCCTCTTCTGAAAGCTGCTCAAAAACTTCGCGGATCGGAGTGCTGCCATATTTTTCACAATCTTCGTCCAGCTCTCCACCGGATCCGATGACTTCACATATTCTGCTGAAGGGATCATCCAGGTCAACCCGGTCATCTTTATCCTCTTTCACGGATGCGATGTCGTTTATTGGAAGGAGATGGAGGTGGGTCAGGCCTGATTCTGAGAGCCGTTTCAGGTGAGCCATTGCATTCGAGAGTTCACTACCGTTTTCGCCGTTGTGCGTAAATGCCATGTAGGTTCCGCGATGTTCCTGAGGCACAGACTCGTCAGCTACACTGAAATCACGCATATGAGCTTCATAGAGTGTAATGTCAGTGGGAAATGGGAGCTCTTTTTTGAGATCATCCCAGCCTTCCGGTTTCAGATCGGGATCACTCAGATTTACAAACTGGCTGTAGCGGCTGTCCGTGGAAAGGCTGACCGAATAGGGATCGGTCACTTCAAACGTTTCGATTTGATTGTTTTCCGGATGGTAAACGGTGACGTTAAACCTGTAAAAAGATCTGTCCCATTCACTCAATTCATCGAATTCCCAGACTCCGTTTTCCGGGGTATTGACATCCGGCTCGATCTCTCTGATTTCGTTTTTATCATCATCAAAAATAGTGAGGGTCACGTTTTGAGCCGTGGGTGCCCACAGTTTTGCTGAAAGATCGTCATCAGAATAGACAGGCCCGAGTTGTCCGTCATAAGTAAACAGATCATCGATGACTCCGTGTGTTTGAACCCTGGTAGCAGATACCGGAATCCCGTTTGAATTGTAAGCAACAGCGATGAGCTGTCCTTTCAGAGCCTCACGAACTTGATCCCGATCAGATTCCACTGAATAAACGGGGCGATCTGAGATATGCCTGAATTTATCTGCCAGGTAACCTGTCAACATTCCATCCGGTTGGAGTGAGATCGATTCACCCGAAGAAATATTGAAACTTCTTATCTCAATATCGGCATTCGGGCTGTATCGAATTTCAAAACGAGAAGCTTCTGTACCCGGATCCCAGATTAGCAGGCCGGATGAGACCCAATGGGCAGCAGCTCCCTCAACTTTAATTTCGTCGGTTATATCTGAAATCGGTTCCTGGGTAGAACAGGAACTTAACATCAGGCTAATAAAGATGAATAGTATTAACTTACTGAGTCTCATATTTGATCGGTTATTTAGAGATAATATTTTGAAACCATTCTCAATGATAAGGTGAATTTATGAAGCTTTTGTAAGGTTAAGAAATATGTGACAGATTCAATTTTTTTACAGGTAAAATGGATGTATTTATTGTTGAGTACATTAATCAATGGAATCAAAACAATTTTTATTTACCAACGTAGAGTATAAATGCATGTATTAACAGACCCATCCCAAAATGAAAAGGCTTAATTGGAGTATACTTTTTCTGATGCTGCTAAGCACAGGTTGTGTTAGTACCTATGAGGTAACCCTGGACGACATTCCGGAAACCGACCCCTTCTATACATCGGGCTACCCGATCGCCGATATTTCTGATCAAATTGAAAAGATTCAGCAATCAGTTATAAGAATTACATCAACTGCCAGATACAGAGTATATCTGCTTGATAGTGATGTGAACATGACTGCAGCGGAAGCAGATACCATTAACGCGGCAGAAATTGCTGTTGACCGGACCTCTGTTGAGGAAAGTACCGCCGGCAGTGCAATTGTCATTCGAAAATCTACCGACAGGGCTGTGTTGCTAACGTGTGCGCATACCGTTGATTTTCCGGAGCGGGTTTACAGCTATAAAACAGGCGATGATATTCCGGAAAATACATATGTGAGAACAATTGCTGTGAAACAAAGTCAGTCAAATGTGGCTCTTTCAAACAGAACACTGGCGCCTTATTCGCTGTTGGAGGAAGACAAAGTCAAGGACTTGGCTCTAATCACTATCAATATTAGGGATTATGAGGATATTGCTGAAGATCTCATACCGCTCGAAACCCCTATGGGTTATTCAGAGAATTTGCGTTCCGGAAGCGTGATCTATGTGATGGGATATCCAAAGGGATTTGAAACGGTAACCCGGGGAATTGTAACACAGGCCAATCGAAATACAGGAGGCGATTTTCTGACGGATGCGCTCTACAACCGGGGAATCAGCGGTGGAATTATCGTTGCTTCGAAAGACAATTTTAAAACGTTTGACTGGGTTGGCATGTCGAATGCCGGTATTGCAACAAGAGAATATTTCCTTGTTCCGGATGAACAGCAGCTGGATCCGGACCTTTCCTACCAGTTCTATGAAGGGAATATCATGGCCGAGGAGATGGCCTCGTTGGATTATGGACTTACCCAGGCCATTTCAACCGGGTCAATTCGTGAATTCCTTAGTGAAAACCGCAGATTATTACGGGAGCTGGATAAAAGTTATCGAATGATATACGGAACCAACTGAGCTAAGATCCAACATAATCCAAAATCGTAGTGATAATGCCCGTCTGACCGCTTTGAGCGGTCTGACGGGTGGTTTGATGTACAAGATTTGATACGATATACTCATCTGACCGTGGGAAGCGGTTTGACGGGAACTTCAAATTTCTCTCAATCTTTACGGCTGAAATCAATAGTTTGTGAACCGGATGAAAAAACAGTTTGCAGACATAGCTTTTCCCACAGCCGTACGGCAGGTTTTTACCTACGAAACCCGCGATGATTCCATTAAGCCGGGAATGCGAGTTTGGGTGCCGCTGCGCAATGAGTTCGCCATCGGGATGGTGGTGAGGGTTCATTCCGAAAAGCCGGATTTCGAGACACGTCCCATCGAGCGTATCCTGGATTCGGAGCCGATCATGAATGGGACCATGCTCAAACTTACCGCCTGGATTCATCGGTTCTACTACTGCAGCTTTGGAGAAGCGATTCAGGCCGCACTGCCGGTGGGATTGAACTTCTCTTCAGAAAAAAGGCTCAGGGTGAAAAAGGGGTTCAAAGGGGAGATCACAGAAGAAGAGACTGCGATTTTGGAAGAGATCGAGGAGAAATCGATCACCCTGAAAGATGCCGAAAAACGTTGGCGAGACGGCAAGGGCAAAACCTTTTTTAAAAAGGCATTGAAGCAGGGGTGGATTACCGTCTGGGAGGAACCGAAACAGAAAGTTGACTACAAGAAGATCAAACACTGGCAGCTCAAGGATGGAATTGAGCCCGATGCTGTTCTGGATGGGATGACCGAAAAAGAGCGGGAGACCAAGTGGGTTCAGGCTTTTGAGAAATTAACTACGCTTGATCTGCCGCTGCCGAACAGTGAACTGCAGGAGATGGATGAGCTGTTTACGACCTACTCCCTGAACAGGATAGAAGAGGAGGGGTGGATTGAGTCGATCGATCTTCCGGTGAAAGGTGATGAGATTTACAAAGGAGAATTTGAGCCGGATCGGCTGAACGAACTGATGGGCGAGCAGGAAAATGCTTTTGAACAGATCCGGGAAGCGCTCGATTCAAAATCCTTTAAGAGCTTTCTGCTGTTTGGCGTGACCGGTTCGGGAAAAACGGAGGTCTACATTCACGCGCTGAAACATGCCCTGGATCAGGGCCGTGGCGGATTGGTTCTGGTTCCGGAAATTGCGCTCACGCCTCAAACCGTGAAACGCTTTTACCAGATCTTCGGGGATCAGATTGCTGTTCTGCACAGCCGGCTGAATGAGCGTGAGAAGTATGAAGCGTGGCAGAGTTTGAAATCGGGAGAGAAACGGATTGCCATCGGTCCGCGCTCTGCGGTTTTTGCACCGGTCGAAAACCTGGGGCTGATCGTGGTGGATGAGGAGCACGACAACTCCTACAAGCAGCAGAATCCCGCACCGAGATATCACGCACGCGACGTAGCCATTATGAGGGCTCACATGGAGGGTGCGGTAACCGTTTTGGGCTCGGCAACTCCTGGAATGGTTTCGGTTCAGGCTGTAAAAGAGGAGAAGCATACGCTACTGCATCTGCCCATGCGCCCCACCGGCACGATGCCCGAAGTGATCATTCTGGATATGAAGCAGTACAAGTCAGCCATGCGAGGTCCGCTGACCGTGGAGCTTTATGAAGAGACAAAAAAAGCCCTCGACCGGAAGGAGCAGGTTATCTTTCTCTACAACCGGCGCGGATTCGCCTCGTTCATGCAGTGCGAAGATTGCGGGCACATTCCAGAGAGTCCGGAGAGCTCGACCAGTCTGACTTACCATAAGCGGAAGAATATTTTGCTGGATCACTACAGCGGTTACTCCCGCCGGGCTGATACACGATGCGAAATGTGCGGTTCATCGGAACTACATACCAAGGGAAGCGGTACGCAACAGGTGGAGGAGCAGGTTCAGGAGATTTTTCCGGATGCCCGTCTGCTGAGAATGGACATGGATACCACCTCAGGAAAAGATGGTCACCAAAAAATTTACAACACCTTTTTGAATGGCGAGGCGGATATCCTGATCGGCACGCAGATTGTAGCCAAAGGCCTCGATTTCCCGAATGTGACGGTTGTTGGGGTGATTAACGCCGACACCGAGCTGGCGTTTCCGTCATTCCGGGCCGGAGAGAGAATGTATCAGCTGCTGAGCCAGGTGGCGGGGCGTGCAGGCCGTGCGGAAAAACCGGGCGTGGTGTATGTGCAAACCTGGAAACCGGACCACCCGGCCATCAAGTGCGCACGCACACACGACTTTAAAACCTTTGCACGGTATGAACTTCATCAGCGGGAGATGCTGATGTTTCCACCCTATTCACGGTTGATTGTTTTTCAGTTTAAGAGCCCGTCGTGGAGTAAGGTTCAAGCGGTGGCTGATAAGTTTTGTGACGCGATGCGGATGGTAGTAGGTGAAAATCCGGTGATGGGGCCGTCGCCGTCGGTGATTGAGTGGATGAGCGGGAAATATCAGTGGGAGGCCAACATCAAGCTGGACCGGAGCTTTAATGCCCAAAAAATTGAGAAGCTGCTGGATACAATCTTCAAAAAGTACGATTCGATCAAACCAAAAGGGGCCGGCGCGGTACGTATCAATGTGGATGTGGATGCTGTGGAGTAGAGGCAGATTTGAGATGTGAGATTTGAGTCTTGAGACACTAGATTTGAGATGTGAGAACGGATTCTTTTACTCATTGAACAGGCTTAAATGTATATAACGGATTCTTTTACTCATTGAACAGGCTTAAATGTATATATAGAATCAAACTCAAAATCGATTTTTCCTGTCTTTCTTTTGAAGCAATTGTGTATCCCCCGAGGGATTTTTATCGGCGTTTTATTCGGACATTTCAAATTGATCTACATGTCGTTTATCCGGCAATACCTTGTGTTTACTTGCTTTATGAGAATGATTGGAGTATTATCGGACAAAGTCGGTGTCTAAAATATTGCCGATAAATACATGTTGAACTAAACCGCTTCGCGGTAGCCCTACCTACATAGATTTTGCTCATCATTTACAGATTTCTTTCCAGCCAGTTAGATTGTTCATTCAACCTTAATCCACTCTTTGGAGGAATCTGTTATGAGC
>Ga0208112_100288_pt1 | contig 60092 bp, 56 predicted proteins | sample HotLakConsoUCCLE_FD_184736 | JGI IMG/M metagenome (GOLD analysis project Ga0208112, IMG submission 184736) | Hypersaline microbial mat communities from Hot Lake, Washington, USA - Hot Lake Consortium UCC-LE (SPAdes) (version 2) ...
CATGAAATGCAGCGTCGCGCAACCTCACCAATGGTGAGTTTTGACGACACCTGCAAAAAGGCTCTCAAATGCCCATGGTTATTGGCTTTGAGCGCCTCAAAGTCCGGAGTTTATGCAACAGTAGGGTGTAGATGACGATAAACACCGTTTCGTCCTGGACTCCAAGATAAACACCCCGCCCGGCATCATTGGGATCCCAATACATCCCGTCCTCTGGATAAACCGCCAAGAGAGGTGCAGAAATCGCCAGCAGAACAAGCATCGAGCAACAGTCGATCGAAGAACGTCCGAATCGTCGTGTTTTCATGTCACAGGCATCCTGATGTGTAAGTGGCAGTCGTACTGCCGTTGCCCCAGCCATTGCACCCCAGGCTGTTACAGGCGCGCGCCCGAACCCAGGTGGTCGAGTAGACCGATAGGTGCAGTGAATTCTGGACACCCCGGTAGAATGTGGACGGACTCGAGAAGCTGGCGTTGTCGTCCAACTGCACTTCATACCAGCCGACCAGCCCGGTCGGGGCGCTCCAATCGATCCAATTGTCACTGAAGCAGTAGCCACGAGTCACCGTGACCGTACCCATGGTCCCCGGAACGCTGCCCGACGGGGTGCGATAGTTCGCGACAACGGAGCGCATCAAGTTATGAGAAGCGACGTTGTTGGATTCGCCAACCACTCCGAGATTCTCAGCAAAGTAGGAGGCGCCAGGATCAGACCACCGATTCAATCGATCGCAGGCGTTGACATTACAGCCGTGCTCGGTGCCCATGATCGTGCGAAATGCTGGTGTCGATGTATCACCCGCAAAGGAGCGACCAAAACTGTAGCTATATGCTGAAACTAAAGCAGGATAGTCATGGTTGGCCCCGAGGTTATGACCGATTTCATGAGTAAAATTGTTGAACATAGTGCTACAGGAGTCACCGACGCTTGCCGTGAAGCGGGTTTCTGGGCCTCCCGAACTCGAAGGTATCATTCCGGCACCGCAAGCATCTCCAACTTTGCTTCCGTCCCATAGCATCATTGCAAGATCCGCGCTATGCGAATTGCGCAAAGTGGGAACGTCCTGAAAATCACCCGACCCCCATCTCATGTGCACACGAACCATTTCATCCATTTGAGGCTCGAAGTCCATTACAGCATCCTCGGTATATCCACTCACCAAACTGTAGTGCACGATCCTAGCAACAGCATTGATGCCAGCCACGTCAAAAGTGGTATTCGTAGATGCAATCAACGAGTTTTGCCAAAGCTGCGATATCGTAGTTGCTCGCTGCCGCGCTCGAGTAAAGCAGAAGGATGTCGATCACGGAGGTGGAACCGCCGCTCAATGGTGCCGGATTGGCGTGGAGATCATCCGCAGTGGTGCGAGTGATTGCATTTCTGCCATTGCGAAAATCCACACTTGTCAATCCTTGCTTGCAGGCGCTTTCAAGACCATAGCTAGCGATATCCGGCTCATGAATGTAGGCGTTGCCGTCGCTGCCGGCCCGTAGTTCATAAACGACCGGCCCAACGCGCAAAATGCCGAAATACGATTCGTCGGTTGTCGCGACAATGAATTCAGCGTGCTCATAGCCTTCTACCGTTCCAACCCAGGTCACGGATCCATCGGTCCATTGTTCAACATAGCGCCCCGAAACGACATACCACTCCTCCTCAAAAGGCTCTATTGTGAAATCGCCGAAAATCCGTGGATAGGTGGATCTGAATTCGGAGTCGAAGGTCGATTCGACCCCAGGCCTTGGAGCGTCGCTCCATAACGCTTCGGGGTCGAAGTTCACTCGCGCTATCCGCCGCGAATGACGATTGCGGATACCGACGGACTCAGCGCTACCAATCGGCAGGTCGGCCGCCCAGCTCAGAATTTCTAAAAAGGGGGGGGGTCGCTTTCCTTCAGTTGCCCGCTGGCGTTTGCCTGGGAAACTGGGAAACAGCCAGCGGCCAGCATGAACAAGGCCAGTCCACCAGAAATCGGTACTGCTTTGCTTACCATAAATATAACTCCAACGCCGGCCAACCCCTTGAAAGGACACTACAGCGATTGCGTCCCGCTGTCAATTCCGTTGCTGATCAGCTACAGGTCTCAGCCATAATCCTATCGGCGATCGGAGCTATTTTGCGAAGCGCAGCGATCTTGCATCTTGCCGGACTCGGGCCCTCGCCGTCGTTTCGGCGGTTGGTAGTGCTGTGAGCTGGCGCTTGCCAGTTATCGCTACTCATCAGGACGTAGGTTTACGTCTCCGAGACCAGCTCGAAGGTCAGTCCGGCATGTTCGACCAGGCGCGGCAGGAGTGCCTCGGCCAGCGCGGTCGACGGGGTCCAGAAGCCGCCAGGCACGGCATCGGCCGGCAGGTCCGTGGCCAGGGTCACTGCTGCTTCCCCGAGCATCTTCGAGGTCGAACCGTAGCCGGGATCGCGATCGCCGGTCACGCGCGCCTGAAGGCGTTGCCCATCCTCGGTCTGGCCGTCGAACAGCAGCCGGAAAAAGCCCTTCTCGCGCTGCTCCGGATTCGGACCCTCGCCCGGGCTGGGCAGGACCCTGGACGCCATCAGTTTTCGCGTCGGCCCGAAGCTTGCGCCGACGGCGAAGCCGCCGAGCGCCAGCGACCAGGTCCAGGCCCTGCGGCGACCGGAAAAGCCGCGGCCGGTCATCATCGCTTCGTCGTACTCGAAATTCTCGCCCCAGGCAAGGTCCTGCAGCGCATGGCTGCGGTGCACGATGCGGGTATTGATCGCGGCCATCACGAACGGCGCCAGCCAGCTATCGAGACCGTCGTCGAACTGCGGGCTCTTGACGTAGGGCTGGCGCACGCCCTTGCGATGCTCCGGAGGGCAAAGCGAGTAAGGGTTCTGGGCGATCTTCGCGACGCTCGGATCGCGCCGGGTTTCCTCGATGATATTGAGCATGCTGGCCGCGGTGCCGCCGCTCATCGTGCCGCGCATGCGCTCGACGCCCATGCGGATTCGCACCAGGGGCTGGCCGAGACGTTCGATGGCCGCGCGCTGCAGAAACCAGACGCCGAGATCCGATGGTATCGAGTCGAAGCCGCAGCAGTGGACCAGGCGGGCGCCGCTGCCGCGCGCGGTCTCGGCGTAGGCATCGAGCATGCGCCGCATCCACGGCACTTCACCGCTCAGGTCGCAGTAGTCGGTGCCCGAGGCGGCGCAGGCGGCGACCAGGTCCGAGCCATGCAGCGCGTACGGCCCGACCGTCGAGCAGACCGCGCTGGTCTTCGCCACCAGGGCATCGAGTGATTCGCGATCGTGGCTGTCGGCGATCAACAAAGGCAGCGAGGCGGCGACTTCCCCCAGCTCGGAACGGACCTGTTCGAGCTTGTCCCGGCTGCGGCCCGCCAGGGCCCATTTCAGGTCGCCGTCGGCGCCGTGGCGACCGAGCAGGTGCTCGGCGACCAGGCGGCCGGTAAAGCCGGTCGCACCCAGCAGCACCAGATCGAATTCTCTTGAATGAGCCATGTCGTGATCGGCATTGAAGTGAGCACCCATTATGCCTGCGATCCCGCGAACCCCGTCCGCGGGTGGGCTAAACTGTGCATGCAGACCATTGCCCCGAGGGACCCCATCCATGGACCCGGATCGTCTCGAAATCACCCGACCCGATGACTGGCATCTCCACGTCCGCGACGGCGCGGTGCTCAAGGCCGTTCTGCCGGACACCGCGCGCCAGTTCGCCCGCGCGATCATCATGCCCAACCTCAAGCCGCCGGTCGCGACGGTGGATCAGGCGCTGGCCTATCGCGAGCGGATTCTCGACGCCCTGCCGCCGGACAGCGACTTCGAGCCGCTGATGACCCTGTATCTGACCGAAATGACCACGCCGGAGGAAATCCATCGGGCCGCGGCCTGCGACCATATCCACGCGGTCAAGTACTATCCCGCCGGTGCGACCACGAACGCCGACTCCGGCGTCACCGACCTGAGAAAGGTCGACGATGCGATCGCCGCGATGGAGGAGGCCGGCCTGCCGCTGCTGATGCACGGCGAGGTGACCGACCATGAAATCGACATCTTCGATCGCGAGGCGACGTTCATCGAACGCGAACTCACGCGCCTGGTCGATCAGTTCCCGAAATTGTCGATGGTGCTCGAACACATCACCACCGAAGCGGCCGTGAACTTCGTCGCGGCCGGACCGGATAATCTCGCCGCGACGATCACGGTGCATCATCTGCTGCTCAACCGCAACGCGATCTTCGAAGGCGGCCTGCGGCCACACCACTACTGCCTGCCGATCCTCAAGCGCGAGCAGAACCGCCGGGCGCTGGTCGCCGCCGCCACGAGCGGAAACCCGAAGTATTTCCTCGGCACCGACTCCGCGCCGCACCCGCAAGGCACCAAGGAGTCCGACTGCGGCTGCGCCGGCATCTACACCGCCCGCACCGCACTCGAACTCTACGCCGAGGTCTTCGAACTGGCCGGCGCGCTCGACAGGCTCGAGGGCTTCGCCAGTCTCTATGGTCCGGATTTCTACGGCCTGCCCCGCAACAGCGACCGCATCACCCTGGAACGCGTCCCGACCTCGATCCCCGAACAGCTCGATTTCGGCGGCGAGCCCGGAGTACCGTTCCGGGCCGGCGGGGAGACCCGCTGGCGCTTGAGCTGAAGGGTTTTCTTGATTTCGCATCAATCTCAGCCGCTGTTCACCCTGATTGCGCGTCAAGAGACAGGACTATGGGCCGTCAGAGTTTGACGTCTGCATGGGTGGGCGTGGGCGAAACCCGATGTTCGATCAATCACCAGGTCGGTGAGTTTCCCACCCGACCACGAAAGGCTCAACCCAACACTCTCAATGCGCCCGGCAAGACTTCGACCTCGATACATGTCGCTCGGCGACCGAGAATCTCGCCGTCGCCGTGAACCATGCAGCCTTCCGGGCATTCGACCCGGATGCGCTCGACGCGCTCGGCGTGAACGCCCCTGCAGCCGATATGGCCGCCGCTGAACACGCGCGGCAGGATCGTCAGCAGGCGCCACAGCGGCAGATCATCCGCCCGGGTCAGCTCCAACCGGTGGTCGTCGATGCGCGCGTTCGGCGTCAGCTCGAAGCCCCCGCCGGCCCAGCGGCCGTTCCCGATCGCGACCAGGAACTGGCGTCGCTCCAGCGACCGGTCATTGAAGTGCAGGGCCATCAGCGGCGCCCGATAGCCGGGTAGCTCGCGCAGGGCCGCGACCAGGTAGCGCGGAACGCCGCGCAACCAGCGCAGCCGCGCCGCGCGATCCGCGACCAGGGCTTCGAAACCGATGCCGAGGCTGTTGATGAAGTGATCGTCCGTGATCGAGCCGTTGATCCCGGTCAGGCGAACCCGACCGATATCGCAGGCGCGGGGTTCGGCCGTTCGCAGCCAGTCCAGCAGCGCGTCGAGCCGGCGCGGGGAGGAGAGCATGCGCGCGAAGTCGTTGCCGGAACCGAGCGGCAGCACCGCCAGCGACGCGCGTCCGCCGATCAGACCGCCGGCGACCTCATGGACCGTGCCGTCGCCGCCGACCGCCACGACGATGTGGGCCTTGCGATCGCGTCGCGCTTTCGCCAGGGCTCGGGCATCGCCCGGCTGTTGCGTCGGCAGCCATTCGGCCGTCGGAGACTGGCGCACCCGTTGCTCGATGCGCCGGTAATCGGCCTGGCGTCGGTTCCCGGAGACCGGGTTGACGATGAAACTGACCGAGACATTCATCGTGCGACCGGTCGCGAACGACGGGCGGGCCGGTTCAGGACAGGCCGGGCACGAATCGGCTCAGTCGCGGAAGTTCCTGAACTGCAGCGGCAGACCGAAGTCGCCGTCCTTGATCAGCGCGATGGCGGCCTGCAGATCATCGCGATTCTTGCCGGTCACGCGCACCTGATCCCCCTGGATACCGGCCTGCACCTTGAGCTTCGAGGTCTTGAGGTGTTTGACGATCTTCTTGCCGAGCTCGGCATCAATGCCTTCACGGATGACGACGTTGCGCGTCGCGGTCTTCGCCATGATCACCGGCTCGTCGGGCTCGGCGCTGGCGAGGTCGACGCTGCGCTTGCTGAGCTTGCCGTAGAGCATGTCGAGCATCTGGTCGAGCTGGAACTCCGACTCGGTCTTCAGCGCGATCGTGCGATCGGTCAGGGTGAAACTCGAGTCGGTCCCCTTGAAATCGAAGCGCGTGCTGACCTCGCGGTTGGCCTGGTCCACGGCGTTGGCCACCTCATGGCGATCGATTTCCGAAACAACGTCAAAACTGGGCATGGCAATGGATTCCGGTCCGGACCTCTTCCGATAGTCTAAACCCGCCCGGGTCCGGGTGCCGGCTCGATTCGGATTAGAATGGAGGTCGTCGAATCAGCCTTCCAGCCCTTCGCCACCATGCATGAAACCGCCATCGCCCGGCTGCCCAAGGTCGAGCTGCACCTGCACATCGAGGGTTCGCTGGAGCCGGAACTGATGTTCGCCCTGGCCGAGCGCAACGGCATCAGCCTGCCCTATCCCTCCGTCGATGAGGCCCGAAAGGCCTACGATTTCACCGACCTCCAATCCTTCCTCGACATCTACTACACCGGCGCCTGCGTGCTCCTGACCGAGCAGGATTTCTACGACCTGACCTGGGCCTACCTGCAGCGCTGCCAGGCCGACAAGGTCCGCCACACCGAGATCTTCTTCGACCCCCAGACCCATACCGACCGCGGGGTGACCTTCGACACCGTGATCCGGGGCATCACGCGCGCGCTCGACGACGGTCGCGAGCACCTCGGCATCAGCTCGCACCTGATCCTGTGCTTTCTGCGTCACCTGAGTGCCGATGCCGCGATGACCACGCTCGAGCAGGCGCTGCCCTGGCGCGAGCGGATCATTGCGGTCGGTCTCGACTCATCCGAGGCCGGCAACCCGCCGGAGAAATTCGCGGCCGTCTTCGAGCGCGCGCGCGCCGAAGGTTTCCTGACCGTCGCCCACGCGGGCGAGGAAGGGCCGCCCGCCTACATCGAGCAGGCCCTCGACCTCCTCGAGGTTTCCCGGATCGATCATGGCGTGCGCTGCGTCGAAAGCCCCGAACTGGTCCAGCGGCTGAAACGCGAGCAGATGCCGCTGACGGTCTGTCCCTTGTCCAACGTCAAGCTCTGCGTGTTCGACCACCTAGAGGACCACAACCTCAAGCAGCTGCTCGATGCCGGGCTGTGCGTGACCGTCAATTCCGATGACCCGGCCTATTTCGGCGGCTACATCGGCGAGAACTACCGGGCTACGGTCCGCGCGCTCGCCCTGAGCATCGATGATATCGAGCGCCTCGCGCGCCATTCGGTCACCGCCTCGTTTCTGGACGCCGAGAGCAAGGACGACCTGATGATCCAGATCGACCACTGGCGCGAACAGGTCGAAGATGGTTGCGGCTGACGGAAGATGAGCGCGCCGGGAATGCCTTCCTGGCTGCGCGCCGCTCTGGGTGCCGGCGGCGTCACCCTGAACTCGGTGGTCCATATCCTGCCGCTGTTGTGCGTGGCTCTGCTGAAGCTCGTGCTGCGCTGGTCGTCGGCACGGGCCGTTTTCGATCGCTGGCTGATGGCGATCGCGGCGAGCTGGATCGACGTCAATACGTTTCTTTTCGACCGCCTGACCGACACTCGGGTCGTGGTCACGGGGATGCCGGAGGCCATGCTCGACGGCCAGGTCCTCGTCATCTGCAATCATCGAAGCTGGGTCGACATCCCGGTGCTGCAGAAGCTGTTCAACCGGCATCTGCCGCTGCTGCGATTCTTTCTGAAGAGTCAGCTTATCTGGGTGCCGATGCTCGGCCTGGCGTGGTGGGCGCTGGACTTCCCGTTCATGAAACGCTACTCGCGTGAACAGATCCAACGCCGACCGGAACTCGCCGGCCGCGACATTGCGGCCACCCGCAAGGCCTGCAAACGATTCCGCGACATTCCGGTGGCGATCGTCAATTTCGTCGAGGGCACCCGCTTCAACGAATCCAAGCGCCTGGAACAGGAATCGGACTACCACCATCTGCTCAAGCCACGCGCCGGCGGCACCGCCTTCGTGCTCGACGCGATGGGCGACTCGCTCGATACCCTGGTCGACGTGACCCTTGTCTATCCGCACGGCGGGGGCGAATTCGCCGATCTGCTCGCCAATCGCATTCCAGAGGTTCGGGTTCATATCCGCACGCTGCCGATCCCCGAGTCGCTGCGCGGCCGCGACTACCGTGAAGACCTCGAGTTTCAAGCCGAGATCCGCGACTGGATCAACCGCTTGTGGCAGGACAAGGACGAGCGCATCGCGCGCATGCTCGAGGAATCGGATTGACCCGTCGGGCCGATCCGCCTTTAGAATGGCCGGTCGCTGACCCGACACCTCGCCACACCATGTCCGACCCGTCCAGCGCCGACGCCCTGAACCTGGCCGAGCAGCTGTTTCGCGAAGGCCGCGCGCGCGACGCCGAGCAGACCCTGCGCGCCGACAGCTCCCGACCGGCATCGGCGGCCCGGCTTCGAGAGTACCTGATTGCCGAAGGCCACCAGGACGAGGCCGCCGCGCTGGCACGGCAGCACGGCGATTCCGTAAATCGCGCCGTCGAGGCCTTTTCCCGCGGCCGATTCGAACAGGCGCTTGGCCACTGCGAAGAGGCCCTGAGGCTAACACCCGGTGACGTCCATGCGCGCCTGCACAAGGCACGCAGCCTGCACAACCTCGGCCAGCGCGCGGCCGCGCTGGAGGGTCTGCAGGCCCTGGTCGCCGATCAGCCGGAGTTCGCCGAGGCCTGGTATGCCTGTGGCCATGCGCTGCGCGCGAATGGGCATGAAACGGCGGCCTGCGAGGCCTACGAGAAAGCCCTCGATCGATCGCCCGGCCTGCGTTCGGCGCGCCTGAACCTCGGCATGACCTGCCTGAATCTGGACCGGGCCGATCAGGCGCGGGCCTGCTTCGAGTTTCTGCTCGAGCGCTCACCCGACGATATCGACGCGCTGATTCATCTCGGGCTGGCCCTGCATATGGACGGCCAGGCTCGCCTGGCCGTCCGACGGCTGAAGCGTGCGCTGGCTCTGGCACCCGAGCATCCCGCGGCCCATCGATTCCTGGCCACGATCTACAACCAGGCCGGCCAGGCCGACCTGGCTCGACACCACCTCGAACAGGCCCTCCGCGTCTTGCCCGACGATCCCGACCTCTGGGCCGAGCTGGCCGACATTCATGAGCTGTCGAGTCGTCTGGATGCAGCCCAACAGGCGCTGGAACGCGGGCTCCGCCTGGCCCGGAACCATCCCCAGCTCAATCTGATGGACGCCCGGCTTCAGCGGCGGCAGGGACAATTGGAGTCGGCCCTTCAGCGCCTGCGGGCAATCCCGGCACAATACCTGCCGCCCCGCCTCGCGCTGCAGCACGCCCAGGAGCTGGCCATCGTCCTCGACCGACTCGACCAGGCCGACGCCGCCCATGATCAGATGGTGCGGGCCAATGAACTGGCAGGTCGCGATGGTCGCCTGAAAAGCGTTGATCGCGGCGCGTTCAGGCGCGAACTTGACACTATCTCCGAGTGGCTGCCCCGAGCCGCCCGCTGGCCGGCCGGCTCTGATCGCGGCGATGACCTGGTCTTCCTGATCGGCTTCACCCGCTCCGGCACGACCTTGCTCGACACCTTCTTCAAGCCCCATCCGGGCGTCCACACGGTCGAAGAAAAGCCGACCATCGAGCGAGTCATCCAGGATATGGAGCGCGGCGGCGCTCGTTATCCGGCAGATCTCGACACGCTTTCGAACCGCGACCGGGACGCGCTGCGCCAGCGTTATCGCGAGTCCCTCGAGCCCTGGCTGCCGTCTGGCTGGACCGGACGGGTCGTCGACCGCATGCCCCTGCGGCTGATCCATGCGCCGTTCATTCGGCGCCTGTTTCCCGACGCCAGGCTGCTGCTGGCCGTGCGCCACCCCTGCGACGTCGTGCTGAGCAACTTCATGCAGATCTTCGAGCCCGGCAATGCCCTTGTCCACTGCAATACCCTGGCCTCGACGGTTGACCTGTACGACCGGGTCATGCAATTGTGGTCGCGGATTGAAGCGACGCTCGACGACCGACTGGTCAGGGTCGGCTACGAGTCAGTCGTTCATGACCCGCAGGCCGAGCTCGAACGACTCTGCCGGGTGCTCGATATCGAATTCCTGCCGGCGATGCTCGAGCAGCGACGGGAGCGGGTCGCCGCCGAACGGGTTCGAACGGCCAGCTACCAGCAGGTCGACGAAGCGCTCTACACGCGCGCCTCCGGACGCTGGATTCGCTACCGCCGCCACTTCGAGCCGTTTTACGATCGGCTCGATCCACACGCCCGGCGACTGGGCTATCCGCCGCTGTCGGCCGCCTGAGCGCGCCCGTCCACTACCGGGGGACCGAACCATGACGCCGGATCGTCCACTCAGTCTTCTCGGGCAACGTCGCTTCGGCCCGTTTTTCTGGACCCAGTTCTCGGGTGCGTTCAACGACAATCTGTTCAAGAACGCCCTGATCCTGCTGATCGCCTATCAGGCTGCTCAGCTGAGCACGGGACTGGACAACAATGTCCTGATCAACCTGGCCGCCGGGCTGTTCGTGCTGCCGTTCTTTCTGTTTTCGGCCACCGCCGGACAGATCGCCGACAAGATGGAGAAGAGCCGGCTGATCCGGGCGATCAAGGTGCTCGAGATCATCATCATGCTGGTGGCCGCGCTCGCGCTGGTGCTCGGCAAGGTCTGGCTGCTGCTCGGGGTGCTGTTCCTGCTCGGCAGCCAGTCGGCGTTCTTCGGGCCGGTCAAGTACGGAATCCTGCCGCAGCAGCTTCACGATCAGGAGCTGATCGCGGGCAACGGCCTGGTCGAGATGGGGACCTTCGTCGCCATTCTCCTCGGCACCATCGCGGGCGGCCTGCTGATCGCGTTCGGTGCCAGCGGGCCCTGCTGGGTCGCCGGCGCGGTGCTGCTCGTGGCCGCGGGCGGCTATCTGATCAGCCGGCGGATTCCGTGGACGCCGGCGGTCGACCCGGGCCTGAAGATCAACTGGAACGTGCTGTCCGAGACGGCCCGGATCGTCGGATACATGCGCGCGAACCGGACGGTCTTTCTCTCCATCGTCGGCATTTCCTGGTTCTGGTTCTTCGGCGCGCTTTACCTCACCCAGTTCCCGAACTACACGCATCTGATCATTGGCGGCAACGAGCTGGTCGGCACCCTGTTGCTGGCGACCTTTTCGGTCGGCATCGGCCTGGGCTCGCTGCTGTGCGATCGCATGGCCGGACAGAAGGTGGAAATCGGCCTGGTGCCGTTCGGCTCGATCGGGCTCAGCGTGTTCACGATCGATCTCTACTTCGCCGTGCCGCAGGCGGCCATCGCGACCGAGAATCTGATCGGACCCATGGCCTTTCTGGCCGAGCCCTGGGCCTGGCGCGTGGTCGCCGATATCTTCCTGCTGTCGCTGTTCGGCGGCTTCTACATCGTGCCGCTGTACGCACTGATCCAGCAGCGCGCCGAACGCTCGCAGCTTTCGCGAATCATCGCGGGCAACAACATCATCAATGCCCTGGCGATGGTGCTGGCGGCCGTCGCCGGAGCACTGTTTCTGAGCGTCGCCGAATTGAGCATCGCCGAGACCTTCCTGGTCGTCGCCCTGATGAACGTGGTGGTCGCGGTCTATATCTATCATCAGGTACCGGAATTCCTGATGCGGTTTCTGGTCTGGCTGCTGATCAACACGCTCTATCGCGTCCGCGCCGACCATCGCGACCGATTGCCGGACGAAGGGCCGGCGCTGCTGGTGTGCAATCACGTCAGCTATGTCGACGCCCTCATTCTCGGCGGAACCTGCCCGCGCCCAGTGCGGTTCGTCATGTATCACAGGATCTTCAGAATCCCGATCCTGCGGTTCATCTTCCGGACCGCGAAAGCCATCCCGATCGCGCCGAAGAAAGAGGATCCGGCCATGCTCGAGCGAGCGATGGACCGGATTGCCGAGGAACTGGACGACGGCCAGATCGTCTGCGTGTTTCCCGAAGGCGGCCTGACGCCCGACGGCGAGATCCAGAGCTTCAAGCCGGGGGTCGAGCGGATCGTCGAGCGTACCCCGGTTCCGGTCTATCCGATCGCCCTGCGCGGCTTGTGGAAGAGCCTGTTCAGCCGCTCCGAGGGCCGGGCTTTCCTGAAGCTTCCGCGCGGATTTCGCCGCCGGATCGACGTGGTGATCGGCAAGCCCGTGGATGCTGACACCGTCACAGCGCCGGGTCTGCAGCAGAAAGTGCTCGAGCTTCGCGGCGAGGCCGCGACATGAACGGCGCGTCCACCTGGTCACTCGACGGTCGACGCGCCCTGATTACCGGTGCCAGCCGGGGCATTGGCCTGGCCATCGCCCGCGCGCTGGCCGAACGGGGCGCCCATATCACTCTGGTCGCGCGCCACGAGGCCGATCTGGACACGGCAGCGTACGACCTCAGAGCTGCCGGTTACCGGGTCGACCGTGTTGCCGGCGATGTCGGAAAGAGCAGCGATCGCCGGCGGATCGTCGAGTCGCTCGACGGGCGTCTGGATATCCTGATCAACAACGCAGGCTTCAACATTCGGAAAACAGCGCTCGACTACGGGCCCGACGAGCTGCGCAGCATCCTCGAGACCAACCTGATCGCCGCGTTCGAGCTGGCCAGAGCGACGCACTCGCTGCTGGCCGAGTCCCCGGCCGCCAGCGTGGTCAACGTCAGCTCGGTGGCCGGACTGACGCATCTGCGAACCGGCGTGCCCTACGCCATGAGCAAGGCGGCGCTCAACCAGATGACCCGGAACCTCGCGGTCGAATGGGCCGACGACGGTATTCGCGTCAACGCGGTCGCGCCCTGGTATATCGACACCCCGCTGGCCCGCCAGGTGCTGTCCGACCCGGACTACCTGGAAGCCGTCATCGACCGGACCCCGCTGAAGCGCGTCGGTCGCCCGGAGGAGGTTGCCGGAACGGTGGTCTTTCTCTGCCTGCCGCTTGCCGGCTACATTACCGGCCAGGTCATCGCGGTCGACGGGGGATTCAGCATCCTCGGCTTCTGAAGCCCCCTTGTCGTGACGACGGGGTGCACCCAAATCCCTGTTACACTGAACATCTGCTTTGTTTGTCTCTTTTTTAATCGGCCGACCCTGCTTTCCTGATCGATTCGACCCGTTAGTCATTCAACTGGCGCGCGATCGCGACCTCCGGGTTTGGCCATGTCATCCGGCCCGGAGGCCGAGCGAACATGAAAACCCTGTTTGTCCGCAACATTCATCCCGAAACCAGAGAGAGCCAGCTTCGCGAGCTGTTTTCCCGCTGTGGCACCGTGCGCGGCCTGAAGATGCCCATGGACATCTTTACCCGTCGCTGCCGCGGCGTGGCGATGATCGACATGGAAGGTCACGAAGCGCGCGCGGCGATCGCCGAACTCGACGGGACCGAACTCAACGGGCAGTCGATCCAGGTGCGCGAAGAACGTCCGCGCGGCAAGAAACGCGGCCGCCGGCGCTAGCCGCGATCCCGTCAGGTGTGTGCATAATGATGACAGACACCCTGCGGCGAAGGTGATTCGATGAACATGAGCAAGGTCGTGTTCGGTTTCTTTGTGCTGCTCGCACTGACGCTCAATTTCGGGTTCTTCATCGGCGACATCGACAACCCGGACCATCACAACGTCTACGAACTGTTCGCGGCGCTGGTCGTCGGGCTGATCGCGACGGTGATGAAGCTCGGCGAGCGCAGTCAGATGAGCGCGATGCTGCTGGCCTCCAGCCTGGTCGTCGATCTGCACCTGATTGCCGCCGCCCTGGTCTGGGTGATCGCGGTGCACGTCTCCGATGTCGGTCTTACTCCGGCCGTCATGGCCACCATCGTCTCGCTGTCCGGGGGCGCGCTGCTGGCCAATCTGCTCTCCGTTGTCCTGCTGAGCCTGGAAACGATCGGCATCGGGCGCTGAAGTCCAGGGGCGGCGCCTTGAGCGATTCAGTGCTCTTCCAGTTCTTCCAGCGGATGCGCGTTCCGCTGGTGGTTCTGATCTCGGCCTATGCGATCGCGACGGCGGGTTTCACCTTGATGCCCGGGGTCGACGATCAGGGCAACCCCTGGCGCATGACCCTGTTCGAGGCGTTCTATGTCGTCAGCTACACCGGCAGCACGATCGGGTTCGGAGAAGTGCCCTACGACTTCTCCCCGGCCCAGCGCCTTTGGACGATCGTCAGCATCTATCTGACCGTCATCGCCTGGCTCTATTCGATCGGATCGATCATTTCGATGCTGCAGGACCCGGCTCTGGTGCAGGGCCTGCGGCGGGCCCGTTTCCGGCGCGCCGTCGATGCGATCCGCGAGCCGTTCTATCTGGTCTGCGGCTGCGGCGACACCGGCCGGTTGCTGACCCGGGCGCTGACCGCGAGAGGCCACACCGTCGTGGTCATCGACCACCAGGCGGCCAAGATCGATGCCCTGGCTTCCGAAAAGCTGCGGACCCCGGTCGTGCCCTTCTGCATGGACGCAAGCCTGCCCGATCATCTCGCCATGGCCGGACTTCGCCATCGCTGGTGCCTGGGCGTCATGGCCGTGACCGGCGATAACCAGGTCAACCTCAAGATCGCGGTCGCGGCGAAACTGCTCAATCAGAACTGCACGGTGCACGCCCGCGCCGACACACCGGAAGTGGCCGACAACATGCGTTCGTTCGACACCGATCACGTGGTCAATCCGATCGAGCAGTACGTGCTGCGCATGCGCCTGGCCATCGAGCAGCCCATGGCATTCCGGGTTCATCACTGGCTCCAGTCCGGTCCCGACGCGCGCGTGCCCGAGGTCGAACGCCCCCCCCGCGGCCGCTGGATACTATGCGGGTTCGGTCGTCTCGGAAGAGTGGCTCACGCGATGCTCGTAGAGGCCGGCCTGCAGGTCACCGTGATCGAACACGAGCCGGATCGACCCGATCTGCCGGCCGATGCGGTCGAAGGCTATGCGACCCAGGCCAGTACGCTCGAGGCCGCCGGCGTGAAGGACGCGATCGGCCTGCTCGCGACGACCAGTGACGACGTCGACAACCTGTCGATCCTGATCACCGCCCGGGCGCTCAACGAATCGCTGTTCTTCGGCGTCCTGGAAAACGGCTTGTCGAGTCACGCCTTGTTCACGGCAACGCGGCCGGATTTCATCGGGCAACCGAGCCGGGTCGTCGCCGGCACCATCCTCAGCCGGATTCGCTCGCCGCTGGTCCCGGTATTCTTCGAGCGGCTGCTGGCCGCCGATGACGCGGTAGCCGAGCAACTGCTGGAGCGCCTCCAGTCCTTCGGGCGGCCCGAGCCCCCGGAATTGATGACGGTACGGATCAGCCAGCGGCGCGCACCGGCATTGACCGAAATGCTGGAAGGCAACCGGCCTGTCGAGCTGGCCGCCCTGCAGCGCGATCCGGCGCGAAGCGACGGCCGCCTGCCGATCGAGGCACTGCTGCTGCGCCGCGACGGCGAAGACCGGCTTCTTCCAGACCCCGGCACGCGGCTGGCGGTCGGAGATCAGCTCCTCCTGGCCGGGCGCGCCGGGGTCGCTCGGCGCCTGATCGGCCTGCTGGAAAGCGAGAACCTGCTCTTTCGGGCCCTGACCGGGCGCGATCGCCACCAGGGCTGGCTCTGGCAGCGCCTCTTTCCGGATGAGTCGAAGGCAGGCCTCGATCGCTGAGTTCGGTCGCTACTACGCCTCTTCGCGGGTCGCGTGCTCGGTGCCCGGTTCATGTTCCGGCGGGCTGTAAGTGGTATACAGCTTGAGCATGCCGGAACCGGTATTGCGGAAGTTGTGCCAGGCACCCGACGGCACGATACTCAGATCGCCCGCCGCGACCGTCATTTCGCGCGCACCGATCGTGGCCTTGCCTTCACCGGCGACGAAGAACAGCAGCTGATCATGTCCTTCGTGGACCTCGCCGCCGATCTCTCCGCCCTCCGGAATGGCCATCAGAACCACCTGGGTCTGCTCGCCAGTCCAGATGACTCTGCGAAATTCGTCGTTGTCCTCGGCAAGTCGTACGATCGGTAGCGTGAGTTCGCTGGTCTCGGTCATTTCAGCCTCCTTGGGTAAGTGATCTGGCGTGGACTATAGCCGATCGGCCGCGTTCGCGCGGCAGCTTCCCGGGTCCGAAGCGATCGATAACGGCTCATCACTTACACTGGCGGTCTTGACCCGCACGGACTTCACGGCCATGATCATCGTTCACCATCTCGAACACTCTCGTTCCCAGCGGATTCTCTGGCTTCTCGAAGAGCTCGGCGCGGACTACGAGATCAAGCGCTACCGGCGGGATCCGAAAACCAGTCTGGCGCCGAAGTCGCTGAAGAAGATTCATCCGCTGGGCAAGTCGCCAGTGATCAGCGACGGAAAAAACACCATCGCAGAGTCGGCCACGATCGTCGAATATCTGGCCCGCACTCATGGCGACGAATCCTGGGCACCGGCGATCGGCGAGCCCGACTACTGGTCGTTCAGCTACTGGATGCACTACGCCGAGGGGTCGCTGATGCCGCCGCTGCTGCTCAAGCTGGTCTTCGACAAGGTCAGAACCGGCCCGATGCCGTTCTTCATCAAGCCGATCGCCCGAGCGATTGCCGATCGGGTCGACGCCCAGTTCATCGATGACCAGATCCGCACCCATTTCGGTTTCGTCGATCAGCACCTCGCCGACCGCGACTGGTTCCTCGGAGATTCGATCTCCGCTGTCGATATCCAGATAAGCTTCCCGCTCGAAGCGGCGCTGGCCCGCGGCACCATCGGCGACGACTACCCGAACGTATCCGCGTACGTCGAACGCTTTCAGGCCCGCGACGCGTACCTGCGGGCCCTGGACAAAGGCGGAGACTACGATTACGGGCCGGCAGGCTGATTCCTGTCAGGGACCCTCTGACCGACTCTGCTCGGGCACGATGAGAATCTTGCCGTCGCGCTCGCCGCGACTGGCCGCCGCGACCGCGTCGGCGATGCGCTCGATCGGGTAGGTCCCCGCTATCGGGGTCTTGAGCGTCCCGGAGGCGATCTTGCGGATCAACTCGCCGAACAGGGCCTGCTGTTGCTCGCTCGAAGCCCCCCGGAACCAGCTCGCAAGCCAGAACCCGGTCAGCGTGATTCCGCGGAAGATCAGATGGGCCGGAGAAACGTGGCAGTCCTGACCGCTCATCATGCCGTAGTTGACCAGGGTTCCGCCGGGTGCCAGACAGGCGGCGAGGTGGTCGGTCGCCTCGCCGGCGACGGCGTCGATGCCGAGCCGGATGCGGGTCCCGCCGGTCGCCTCGGCCACTCGCCCGGCCAGGTCCGGGCCATCGACGAGCACGACGTCGCCGCCGAGCGCCTCGACACCCGCTACCGCAGCCGGACGCCGGACGATGTTGACCGTTTTCAGGCCGCGCTCGGCGGCCAGCTGAACCAGGTAGTTGCCGACGGCCGAATTGGCCGCATTCTGGATCACCCAGTCGCCGGACGCCAGGTCGACGATTTCACTGAGCAACAGCGATGCCGTCGGAGGGTTGATCGTCAACATCGCCAACTGCTGAACGTCGGCCTGACCGGGCAACGGGATCAGCTCCCGAGCCGAAGCGACCAGATGGGTCGTCCAGGTGCCGCAGCCGATCGGCAGCAGGACGGTCTGCCCGACGGACAGTGATTCAACCCCTTCACCCAGGGCGCTGACCCGGCCCACGCCTTCGTTGCCTCCCACCGCCGGCAGATCCGGAAGGACACCATAGTCGCCGGTCAGCGTCAGCAGGTCGGAGGGGTTGATCGGAGCGGCCAGTACTTCGACCAGGACTTCGCCCGCAGCGGGTTCGGGCGTGTCGAAGGCGACTGCCCGAATCAGTTTGTGCGGCTCGCTGCCGCGCTCGTCGTATTGAGCCTTGCAAGATGTCATCGCATGTCCGTCGGTTGGATCGAGCCGCCAATGTATCACCGGCGCGAGTGCCGCCCCCCTCTACTTGCCGTCGATGTAATCGCGATCGTCGAAGCTTCGCACCCACTCGGGCTTCAGCGCGATCAGCATCGTCATGACGGCACCGTTCATGAAGCCTTCGGGCAACAGCACCATCGGCGCGAAGAGCAGGTACTCGTTGACGATCCGATCCATGTCGTGGGCACCGAGCAACCAGGTGACGACGGCCCCGGCAAGAATGACCGACCCGATGACCAGCATCGATGAGAAATGCGCCGAAACCAGCACGTAGACGAAGAAATGGCGCGGCAGGCTGGCGTAGATGAAGGCATGCAGCCGCCGCGCCAGCAACACCGGCAGCACGACACCGATCAGTCCGTTGACGCCCAGTGCCATCCAGTCGCCGAAGCCCGCCGCGCACAACAGCACGAGCGCGACGGCCCCGGCCACCAGCGCCAGTCGCCAGCCGAACATCAGGACCGTCGCGCTCAGGCCCAGGAGATGGAATTCCAGCGCCGGGTGGCCGCCGACGCTCAAGGCCCACAAGCCGGCCAGGCCGACGCAGGTCAGGCTGAAGAGCGGATGCAGCCCGTTCAGCGACAACAGATTCCAGGGTGCGCCGACCAGATTCCAGGCGGTCAGGGCGGCGAAGCTGGCAAGGCTGACCAGTGCGATCCACAGCGGAAGAATTTCAGCGGTCAGATTCATCCCGGGATTATCGCCCTCGGACCATCCACGCCGGGCGAATCGACGTCAATGCCCCAAGGCCGTCCGATATGGCAAACTGGCGCCATGATGACGCCAAGCGAGAACGCCCTGGAAATCGAGCTGCTCGAGCCCTACTCGGGCGATCAGCAGGATCTGCTCAAGCAGTTTTTCGATCGCCACCGCGATCAGCTCGATATGGAGTACGAGGAGGTCGTCGGCTTTCTCTTCGCCGCCGACTGCAGTCCGCTGTCGCTCCTGCCGGCGCAATGGCTGGAACGGCTGCTGGGCGAGGTGTCGTTCAAGACACGCGAGGAGGCCAGCCGGATCATCGCCGCGCTGGTGGCGCTCAAGGCCTGGATCGGCGAACAGATCGACGCGGGCCGTTCGCCGCTGCCGAACCCCTGTCGGCGGGCGACCGAGCCGATGGCCAATTTCGCGCCCGGATCCCCTTTTTCACGCTGGTCGCGCGGCTTCGTGATGGGTCATGGCTGGCTCAAGGAAAGCTGGCAGGCACTGGTACCCGAAGACGACGACGACGCCTCCGGCCTGGCCCTGATGGCGTTGACGTTCTTCAGCTCCCGGCGCGTGGCAGAGAGTTACCACGCCGACCTGTTCAGCGACGAGATGTCGTTCGAGGAACTGGTCTCGACCGTCGATGAGATGCTCGACAGCGCCTTTCGCGACTACGCGGCGGCCGGCCATGCGGCTCGCCGCAGCTCGGATGCGGTCAGCCGCCTGACGCGCTCGCACCGCCACTGACGGGCCGTTCGCCTGGTCGGTCAGCGCTCGGAGTCGCTGCGCGGGCGCGGCTTGCGCTGTGTCGTCTGAGGGCCTAATCTTGGCTACAGATTTTCGCGGCCGTGGCCCATCGTGGATGGGTCACTCTCCAGGGGAGAATTCCGACCATGCCTTCGTTCGCAGCTGTGCCATCGGGTGCCCTGGCTCGGACAGGTCCGGAAAACCCGACGCGCTCCCCTCGATGGAGTGAATCATGCCGTCGCTGCGTTCCAGTCTGACGCGCCTGTTCTTCTTGCTGGCGCTCATTGGAACGCTGGTGCTGGCGTGGTCTCTGGTCGATCTCTGGCAGACAATCACCGACCGGCACGAGACGCGCCAGCGAAGTCAGATCGCGACCCTGGCCAATGCAACCCGCGACGTGATGGCCAATCAGGAGGTGCTGCTGGAACTTCTGGGTCGCCAGCTCATCATTCACGGTGCCCTGGGCCGGAACGGCAATGAAAACGCTCGCCTGCTGGACGACCTGCTCGCGCTCAATCCGCGGGTGGCGGTCTATGTCCTGACGGATCCCGAAGGCGACATCGTCTCGATCAACTCGGGCTTCGAAAACGTCCCCATGCCGAATCTCGCCCACCTCGACAGCACGATGGCATCTTTCCAGGACGCCCTGGCATCCGACCGCATGGTCATCGGTCGGCCGTTCTACGTCGAAGTGCTCGGGCGCTGGGTCATACCCCTGGCCAAGTCCATCCGTTGGACCGACGGCGATATCGCCGGTGTCCTGACCGCCGGAATGTATCTGGATGGCACCGACCCCTTCTTTGCCCCCGAGACCTATCTGGGCCCGCGCAATACCCTGCAGATCGTGCGCGGGGAAGACCTCTATCCGCTGCACTGGGCGTCGCGCCTGGCCCAGCCCGAGGGCTACTTCAGTCGGCCGATACCGCGCGAATACTACGAACGCGCGGTCGCCTCGGCAGAACAGCGCAGCGGCCGCAGCATCGATTTGATCAAGGCCTCGCGCCAGCCGGTGTCCTACCGTGTGGTCAATGCCCTCGGACCGCATCTGGGCATGACCGTCTACGATCCGACCTATGGCTTCTGGGTGCTTTCACAGACCCATCTGAACCAGTTGAGGATGGAGTTCCTGCGTGCCGGAAGCCTGCACCTGGGGGTGTTCGTGCTCCTGCTGACCCTGATCCTTGTTGCCTTGGCCAGCGTCAGTCGATCGGAACAGCAACGTCGCGACGAGCTCATCCATCGCGCCGATCATGACGGCCTCACTGGACTGCCGAACCGCAGGCGCATGGTCAGCGAGTTTCGCAGGATGCACCACGAGCATCCCGATGGCGTGGCCGTGCTGTTCATCGACATGGACAACTTCAAGTCCTTCAACGATGGCTTCGGTCACATGATGGGCGATCGGCTGCTGCAGCTTCTCGGTCATCGACTGTCAGAGTTCGTCGGTGAACGCGAGCGCATCGCACGGGTGGGCGGGGATGAATTCGTCATGCTGTCGCCCGAGATGGATGTCGAGCGTCTGCGGGAGCGCGCCGATGACCTGATCGAGACCATGACCCGGCCGTCGCGCCTCGACGGCGTTCAGTGCGAACTGGGCTGCAGCATCGGCATCGCCCGGACCTGCGATGCGGGCAGTTCGCTCGACGAGGTTCTGAGAGCGGCGGACCTCGCGATGTACGCCGCCAAGGGTCAGCGCAACACCGCGCGTCTCTATGAGCCCTCCATGGGCCGTCAGTATCTCGAGAATATCGCGATCGAACAACGTCTCCAGATCGCGATGAAGCAGCAGTCTGTCCGGATGCATTATCAGCCGCAGTTCGACGCCGTCTGCCGTCTGGTGGGCATTGAAGCGCTGGCACGCTGGAACGATCCGGAACTCGGCGAGATCGAGCCCGAACAGTTCATCGCCATCGCCGAAGCATCCGGCCTGATCGACCGCCTCGGGGACTACATCGTCGATCACAGTCTGAGCGAGATCGACCAGCTCGCGGGCCGGCTCCATTCGCCGCTGCGCCTGTCGATCAATATTTCGGTGCGTCAGTTCATCGGGCCGGACTTCACCCAGCGGCTTCTGAAGAAGGTCGAGCAGCTATCGTCGAATGGTATTCGGCTGGTCATCGAGATCACCGAAAGCCTGTTCATGGAGGACCTCGATACGATCACGGCGCAACTCGAGGCGCTTCGCCTGGCGGAGGTCCAGGTCGCGCTGGATGATTTCGGCACGGGCTATTCCTCACTCGGCCTGCTGCGCCGGCTACCGATCGATGAGATCAAGATCGACCGCGACTTCATCAGGGATCTGACCGGCGACGAGTACGCCAGGAAGCTGGTCCAGAGCATTATCGGCATCGGAAAGACCCATGGCGTTCACCTGATTGCCGAAGGGGTCGAGACCGCGGAGGAACTCGAGCTGCTCAAGTCCTACGGATGCGACGCCTTTCAGGGCTTCCTGTTTGCCCGGCCAATGGCCCTCGCCGAGCTCGAACGATTCCTGACCAGTCTCCAGCGAAGCCCCGAGACGATCGAAACCTGAGGTGGCGGTGCTTCAGGCCAGCACGGCAAGGATTCCGACGCCGAACACGAACATGACCAACACCACAAAGCCCAGTATCAGACCCAGGTAGCCGAGAATCAGCCCGGCAAGGGCCAGGCCGTCGCCCTGCTCCGCGCCGCCCGCCAGACGAATCTGAGAGCGCGCGATATGGCCGGTCACGATGGCCACCAGATTGCCGACCAGCGGCAGCACCGTCCAGCCAAGCACACCGAAAATGAGGCTGACGATAGCCAGCGCGTTCGTTTCGTTCATCGCTTGCGCAGACACAAGGGCTCCCGCTTGAACAATCTTCAGGGTAGCAGGATCAGCACAGGACTTGCCGCCCCGCAGTCGGTTCTCGATCCCGCCCGATGCCTGTCAGCCCTTCAGCCCTTCAGCCAATCATTCAGCGTATCGAGCACCATCGGCCGGTGCAGCAGTTCCATATGGCCTGTCGACGTCAGAATCCGCTGATGAGTCGCAGGAATCGGCAGACAACGGGTCGGGTCGGAATGGCGGCCGAGGGCACTGCTGATCGGCACCAGTCCGTCGCCCAGCAGGCGCGCCCGGTAACCATCTAGTCGTTCGGCGGTGGTCGCGGCAATCGCAAGCAGTTCAGCCTGCTCCGGAAGGCCGACCTGCAGAGGTCCGAAGCCGTCACCGTCGGCGGCATCGATGACCCGACCCTCTCGAAGGTCGGTGATGCCGGCTGAGCGTATCCGGCCCAGTCGAGCAAAAGGGGCGCTGTAGGGGCTGATGCCGAGCAGCCGCTCGACGCCATGGCCGGCCTTTTCCAGCGGCGATCCGTGGTGCGGCGTGCCGAGAGTGATCACGCGCCCGACCCGCCGGGTCCATGCATGGCCGTGCACCAGCCCGTAATGGCAGGCACTTCGTGCGACCAGCCCGCCCATACTGTGTCCGAGCAGGGTGACCTCTTCGATCGGCACCGGCCAGTCGCCGTCGAGCCGATCAAGCAACACCGCCAGGTCACGCCCGTTCGCCGCGATTCGGCGACCGGTGTTGTATCTCAGCATCAGGCTGCTGTAGCCGTGGGCTCGCGTCAGTTCGAGCGGCAGATCGATGCCGGTTGACTCATTCTCGGGCGACCAGCAGCGATCGCTCTGACACAGACCGTGAATGGCGATCAGCAACTTCGGCGAGACCCGACCGGAAGGCCCGGACGGAAGATCGACGTCGAAGAACGGCGGCCCGGCAGGGCGCAACCGCATCGGAATCGACAGCGGGTTCTCGGTAGCCTCGAGATGGTCTCCGATGACGCCGTTGAGAATGGCCAGAAACGCATCGCGCCGCGGACTGGAATCGACCGGCCCGGCCGTGCGCGAAAATGGCTGGAAGCCCAGATCGAGCGCACCGCCGACCAGGCCGGCCACACCCCGGACACTTTGGTAGACCACACCGGTAATGCCCCGGGTCGGACCCGGACGCGACCGCCCGACCGGCGGACTGATTCGCGCGATACTGCGATGGACCTGCTCCACCAGGGAGGTCGTTTCGACCACGCCATGGACGGCCAGGCGGCTCAGCCCGTGCAGATCAGCAGCGCTCAGATCCTTCAGCATGGCACTCTCGGGGCCCGGAAACTGCCTGCATCATACGCTGATCCGGCCAGGGGAGCCTGGAGGCAGCTCGTGCCGGGCCATACTAATACCTTCATAAGTATTGCCGGTCAAACGAAAGACCGACCCGGTCGCCGACTTCAATCCGCGCTCGATCAGTCGCTCGTTCGCCAACCGCACCCGTTGGAGACGGTCGATGTCGAATCGACGGTCCAGATTCCGATGAACCTCCTCGTCGCTGACCGCGAATGGCGGGCCGTCGAAGGCCTGGTCGGGATAATCCAGGGTAATCATCAGGCCTCGCCCGCCCGGACCCATGATCTCGCCCAGACGCGCACAGTAGCGCTGCCGGACTGCCGGCGGCAACGCGATCAGGGCGGCGCGATCGTAGAACAGCTCGACGCCGGAAAAGCGAGCCCGCTGCAATTCGAAAAAATCGCCGCAGTAAAGGTCGATCCCGTCGTGGGCGAACTGGACGAAGCCGCCGGTTTCGGTCACCGTCGGTTCGACTCCGCGTTCGGAGAAAAAGGCCCGGCAGGCGATGTTGCTCAACTCGACGCCGAGCACCCGGTGTCCGCGCTCTCGAAGCCAGACCATGTCGAAGGACTTGCCGCACAGCGGCACGAACACCGTCTCGTCTCCGCGCGGCGACAAGGCCGACCAGTGTTCGGACAGAAATCGGTTGACCGTGCCTTCGTGGAAGCCGATTTCATCGTTCTGCCAGCGCTGTTGCCAGAAATCCGACTGCACGAGAGGTAACCTGCGGGTCCATGATCGACGAAGCAGTGACAGCATTCCACAATTCGACGCCTGAATGGGGTGGGCAGAGCCAATGATCCGGACTCTCGGCAGCCTGATCTTCTACGCCCGGTTCGTCCGGGAATTCAGCGTACTGGGCTACCGTCGCGCCGCGAGGGACTGGCCAGCGCTCGAAGCCGACTTTTCCGGCCAGACCTGGCTGGTGACCGGTGCGACCGGCGGCATCGGTCGCGCCGTCGCGCTCAGCGCGAACCGCTGCGGTGCCCGCGTGCTGGCTGGCGCGCGCAGCGACGCGAAACTGCGTTCTCTGAAGAACGAGGCGACGGCAGCTCGTCGCATGATACCGCTGCGTTCGGACCTGTCGCTGATCACCGATGGCGACCGAATGAGCCGAGAGCGCGCCGTCGTTCAGAAGCCGATCGACGTGCTGGTCAACAACGTGGGTGTCCTGCTCAACGAGCACTCGATCACTTCCGAAGGCCTGGAAACCTCGTTTGCGACCAACCTCCTCGGACCCTACCGGCTGACCGAAACCCTGCGCGACGGCGGCGCATTCGCCGATGACGCGCTGGTGATCAACGTCTCTTCGGGGGGAATGTACGGCACGCCACTGCGGCTCGAGCCGATGGCCGGACGAGACCCGAAACGATTCGACGGCACGGCCGCCTATGCGATGCACAAGCGGGCAATGGTCGTACTGACGCGCTACTGGAACGATCAATGGCTCGGCCAGCCCACGGTGCAGGTCATGCACCCGGGCTGGGTCGATACGGCGGGCGTCCAGTCTTCGTTGCCCCTGTTCCGCCGCGTCCTGGGAAAATGGCTGCGCGATGCCGATCAGGGTGCCGATACCATTCTCTGGCTCGCGGCCGAGCGCCCTGCGCTGCCGTCCGACGGCGGCATCTGGCTCGACCGCGCTCTGAAGCCCGAGCACGAATTCGCGTTTACCCGCAAGAGCGACCACGACCCGGAAGAGCTGGCCGCTTTCCTCGCTCGAATGACCGGAAGCGCGGTCCCGGACTGAGCCGGCCGGTCACGCCCGGTTCGCGGCGCGCTCGTTACGCTTCGCGACCTCATGACGAGCCAAGCTCCGATGACCGATTTCGACGGGCTGTCGCCCCATTCCCTGTTTCCGCCCACTCGGCGCGATGCAGAGGCTCGCCTTCGCCAGTTCCTTCCGCGCGCCGGACGCCAGTATGCGGCCACCCGCAATCAGGATCCCGGCCCCGAGCACCGAGACAACGTGTCGATGCTGTCGCCCTACATCCGGCACCGCATGATCACCGAGCAGGAAGTCTGCACCGCGGTGCTGGGACGTCACTCGTACTCTCAGGCCGAGAAATTCGTGCAGGAAGTGCTGTGGCGAACCTACTGGAAAGGCTGGTTGCAGCTTCGACCCGGCGTCTGGCAGGCATTTCTTCGCGAAAGAGCCGAGCAGCGCGAGCGCGTCGAGGCCTCCTCCGGTTGGCGAACCGCGCTCACCGCCGCCGAAGACGGCCGCACCGGTATCGAGTGCTTAGACGACTGGGCGCGCGAACTCACGGCGACCGGCTATCTTCACAACCATGTCCGGATGTGGTTCGCGTCGATCTGGATCTTCACGCTCGAGCTGCCCTGGGCGCTCCGCGCGGACTTCTTCCTCCGCCACCTCCTTGACGCGGATCCGGCTTCCAACACGCTCGGATGGCGCTGGGTCGCCGGACTCCAAACTCGCGGCAAGACCTATCTTGCCCGCCCGGACAACATCGAGCACTACACCGGCGGTCGCTACCGGCCCGGCGGCCTGGCCACCGAAGCGCCCGCGATCGAAGGGCCCGAACCGCCTGCGGCCGGTCGCCTCGACGTCGCGTGCTCGGCTGCCGATCTGCCTGATGAGCGGGTCGTACTGCTGCTCCACCCGGAAGACAGCCATCCGGAATCACTGCTGCCGGAGTCGGTCGACGTGCGGGCTGTACTGACCCTCAAGCAAACGACCGGCTGGCCATTCGGCGAGAAGGCTCGCGACTTCGTCGAGGGCGCCATGAACGATGTCGGGCGGCGCGCCGAGTCCCGATTCGGATTGCCGACGAGCGATGCCTCGAGTGCGCCAGCCGAAGCGGTCATCGAGCAGGCCCGGACCGCCGGAGCGGGTACCGTCCTGACGCCGTTCGCGCCGGTCGGACCGATCTCGGACGCGCTGGCCGCCCTGGAGCGCGAACTGACCGGGGCCGGAGTGGGGCTGCTCCGGGTTCGGCGGCGCTGGGATGAGCTGGCCTGGCCGAACGCCACGCGCGGGTTCTTTCCGTTCAAGAAGAAGATTCCGAGCCTGCTCGAGCAGACCGGGGTTCTAGACCGGGAATGACGTGACGGTCCGGTTCGGCGGGAAGCAGTTTTCATGAAACAGACATCGATCATTAACACAGCGAAGAAATAATTGCGGGTCGATATTCCGCTGACCACGCGCTCATGATTCGTTTCGCTTTTCTCCTGTCCCTTGTCGCCGGCGTCTGGGTGTCGACTCCGCTGGCCGCCGAAGTGGATCTGCGCCTGCACGGCTCCAATACCGTCGGCGAAGAGCTTGCGCCGGCCCTGATCCGGGGCTGGCTCGAAACCGAAGGTTACAGCCGGGTCCGCGTGGTCGAAACCGCACCGCTGGAACGCCTGATCACCGGGACCAAGCCCTCTGGGGAATCGCTGACCATCGAGCTCCACGCGCACGGCTCGTCGACCGGATTTCGCGGCCTGGCCAGCGGCATAGCCGATATCAGCATGTCGTCGCGCCGCATTCGCGAGCGCGAAGTGGATCAGCTGTCGGTGATGGGCGAATTGAGCCGGCCGCGCCACGAATTCGTGATCGGTATCGACGGGCTGGCCGTCGTCGTCCATCCATCCAACCCGGTCGATGCCCTGAGCATCGACCAGATTCGCGACGCGTTCTCCGGTCGCGTGAGCAACTGGTCCCAGCTGGGCGGCCCGAACAGGCCCATTCGACGCTATGCGCGAGACGACCAGTCGGGCACCTTCGACTCCTTCGATTCCATGGTCATGCAGGATGCCGCGCTCGCAGGCGACAGCGAGCGCTTCGAGTCTTCGAGCGAGCTTTCGGATCGGGTCGCCGGCGACCCTGGCGCGATCGGCTTCATCGGCCTGCCCTACATCAACGACGCCAAGGCACTGGCCGTCTCGGCCGGTGGCGAAGCCGTTTCGCCCGAACGCTTTTCTTCGGCCACCGAGGACTACCCGCTCAGTCGGAGGCTGTATCTCTACATTCCCGAGAACCAGGTCGACGGGCCGGGCGGACGTCTGGCGAAATTCGCGATCTCGAGCGCCGGACAACAGCAGGTCGACGGAACCGGATTTGTCGGCCAGGCCATCGAGATCAAGCAACTGGCCATTCCTGAGAACGCGCCGCAGGATTATCGCGACTACGTGCGCGGTGCCTGGCGCGCGTCGCTGAACTTTCGGTTCGAACCCCGACGCGCGTCGCTGGACAGCAAGTCGCAGCGCGATCTCGATCGCTTGATCGAGCATCTGAGCCAGCGCCGGGATCGAGCCTACGAAGTGCTGCTGATGGGCTTCGCCGACGCATCGGAAACCTCCCCCTATTTCAGCCTGTCGCTGTCCAATGACCGGGTCCAGTACGTGGCCGATATCCTCGCACGAGCGGGCTTGAGAGTCCCGATGGCGGCCGGATTCGGTGACGCGCTACCGCTGGCCGAGGGCACCGGTGAGAGCGCGGCGGCCAAGAACCGCCGGGTTGAAGTCTGGCTGCGGCCGATCGAGCGACGCGGCCGGAGCTGACAATATTATTAACCCGGCAGAAACCCCGACCCGCTTGCGGGTAGGATATCGTTCCGGGGCATGAGAAGATCATGCGAACGAGAGCGATAGTTGATGAAAACCATCATTTTTGGCATTGTCTTGCTTGTGCTGGCCGCTGTCGGGGCTCTTTTCTATCTCGGCCAGAAGTCCCGCGAGGGTGATCCCCCGGGCCTGGTCGAAGGACGACTGGCCGACTGCCCATCGTCCCCGAACTGCGTCAGCAGCGAGTCCGGCACCTCGACGGGTCAGCGGGTGGAAACCCTGCCTGTTTCGGACTGGTCACGGATTCCTTCGGTGGTCGCCGATATGGGCGGTACGGTCACCCGACAGGAGCACGACTACATCGCGGCAGAATTCACCTCCAGTCTTTTCAGTTTCACCGACGACGTCGAGTTTCGTCTCGGCCCGGACGCCGTCCATCTGCGCTCGGCCTCCCGCGTCGGTCATTCGGACATGGGCGTGAACCGCGAGCGCATCGAGAACCTTCGGGAACGCCTGCGCAGCGGCTGAGCGCTAAAGGGTGCAGGAAAATCGCTTTGCTGCTATCTTTACCCCGTATATAAGGGGTTGATAATGCACCGAACACAGTCCGCCGCCGTTCTGCCTCAGGATTCCGGGGAACGCCTGGAACTTCTCCGGATCATGACAACCATTCTGCGGCGCTTCGCCGGGCTCACGGACCGGGATATCAACCAGGGAATCAAGGATACCCTGGCCGCGATCGGTGATCACGTGGAAGTCGACCGCTGCTACCTGTTCATGGTCAGCGACGACGGGCTGGCCGTCAGCAATACCCATGAGTGGTGCGCCGCCGGGATCAATCCTGAAATCGACAATCTCCAGGATGTCCCGTTCGCGACCATCAGCTGGTGGAAGCCGCGGCTTGAAGCGGGCCAATCGATCTACATCCCCCACGTTCTGGCCCTGCCCGAAGCGCGCAAGGCCGAACGCGAACTCCTCGCCGCCCAATCGATCCAGTCTCTCCTCGTCGTACCGCTCGTGGGTCCGGACCGTCTGCGTGGATTCCTTGGTTTTGATTCGGTGCGTCACAGGCGGGAATGGTCGAAGGAAGCCCGATTGCTGCTGCGCGCCGTGGCCGACATCTTCGTCGGCGCCATGGCACGACAGCACTCGCTCGAGATGCTGCTGGCCAAGGAGCGCCAGTTCAAGGCCCTGGTGCAGCATTCCACCGATGTTCTGATGGTTCTCGATCGTCGGCGCTGCTTCAGCTGGCTGAGCCCGACCGCGGCGCGCCTGCTGGGTCTGTCCGAGCAGGCGGGTCTCGGTCAGTCTTTGCTCGATTTCTGCCACCCATCCGATCGCAGTGCCGTCGGCGAAGCGCTGGCGGCCTCGCGCAACACCGACGTCGAGGCCCTGCCGGATTTTCGTCTGAAGACCGGTCATGGGGGCTGGAACTGGCTGATGGGGACCGCGCGCGATCTGAGCAACGATCCAGCGGTCAATGGCATCGTCGTCAATGCGCAGCAAATCAACGAACGCAAGGCGGCAGAACATACGCTGCAGGTGCAGGCCACGCACGACGCGCTCACCGGCCTTCCGAACCGCTCGCTGCTCGGCGAGCTCCTCGACCATGCCATCGGGCGCTGTCGGCGCAATGGTGACGCCATCGGTGTTCTGTTCATCGATCTGGATCACTTCAAGCTGATCAACGATCGCATGGGCCATCGCGTGGGCGATGAGCTCCTGATCGAAGTCGGCCGGCGATTGGCCGCAAAGCAGCGCCAGGAAGACACGATCGCACGCTTCGGTGGCGACGAATTCGTCGCGATCCTGAACGCCCCCGGCGAACAACAATCCTCGCTGACCCGGGCGGCCGAGCGACTGCTCAGTGTTTTCGACGAGCCGTTCCCAATCGCCGGCGCCGAACGCGAGATCACCGCCAGCGCCGGGCTCGCCATCAGTCGCGGCGAACACAGCGCGGAAGAAATCATCGGAAGCGCCGATGCCGCCATGTATATGGCCAAGAGCAGCGGACGGGCGTGCCTGCGCTTGTTCGACGAAGCAGTGCGTGACCAGCTGTCGGACCGGATCGAGGCGAGAGATTGAGTCCAGCGTGGTCTTGCGCGGGTCGAGGCCGGATGGTGCCCGTTGACTCGACCGCGCTCACGACCGGAGCGACGTCCAGAAGGTATCATCCGGGATCGATGCGTCGCCGCCGCGGCCTCGGCCTCAGTCTCATAACGGTGATTCCGATCATGCTTCGATTCTCAACGCTTTTTGCCCTCGGCCTGGCCGGTGTCGGGCTCCTTGGTCCCTGCACACTGGCGGCGCAGGCACCCATCATCAAGCCGGGAGCGCCCGGCCAGCCCAGTCGCGAAATTGCAGCCGACGAGGCCACCCAGCTGGCAGCGTCCCGCTACATCGAGGCCGATGTGCGCTTCATGCAGGACATGATTCCGCATCATCAACAGGCGGTGGTCATGTCGCGGCTGGTCCCCGATCGGACCAGCCGCAACGAGCTGATCGAGGTCGCCGATCGCATCCTGACCACCCAGGCCGACGAAATCGAGTTCATGCAGACGTGGCTGGCCGAGCGCGGCGAGCGGGTGCCGGATCCAACGGCCCACCACCACATGCACATGAGCCACGACATGGCGGGCATGGCGACACCGGAGCAGATGGCCGAACTCGAAGCCGCCAGCGGTGACGAATTCGATCGTCTGTTCCTCACGCTGATGATCAAGCACCACGAAGGTGCCCTGACCATGGTCGAGGATCTGCTGGCCGAGCAGGGATCGGCCTACGAGCCCGGCCTGTTCGATTTCACGACCGACATCACCACCGACCAGTCGGCCGAGATCGATCGCATGAACGCCATGCTGGCCGGGTATTCGGCCGATCCGCGCGTCGGTCTGGCACCGGGTCTGCACGACGCCGGCCAGGCCGCACTGAACCTGGAACTGCGCGCGGCGCTGCCCAAGCCCGAGGGCTTCTTCGATCCCGAGAATCCGGCCGGCCTGCCGCTGGCCCAGCTTCTGGCCGAAGCGCGCGAGCGCGAAGACGCGGATGCCGAGGCAGAAAACGGGGCCGACGAGAACCTTGAAGACGCCGACACGACCGAGCGCGACGAAGAAGAGGACGACTACCGCTCACCGCCGCTCAACTTCGCCAACACCGACATCGCTTTCGATGGTGACCTGATGGTGGCCGGCAGCTATCACGGCTTCAACATGTACGACATCAGCCAGCCCGACGCTCCGGAACTGATCAGCTCGGTGGTCTGCCCGGGCGGTCAGGGCGACGTGTCGATCGTCGGCGATCTGCTGATCGTTTCTGTCGAGGACCGGCGCGCGCGCCTGGACTGCGGCCTGCAGGGCACGCGTGGCGAGGTCAGCGACGAGCGCTTCATGGGTCTTCGCATCTTCGACATCAGCGATCGCCGTCAGCCGCGCCAGGTGGGCGCGGTGCAGACCTGTCGCGGATCACACACGCACTCGGTGGTCGCGGCCGACGAGGATCGCATCATCGTCTACAACTCCGGCACCCGTCCGGTGCGCAGCGAGGACGAGCTGGCCGGCTGCATCGACGATGCGCGTTTCGGCGACCCGCGCACGGCATTGTTCCGGATCGACATCGTCGAAGTCCCGCTCGAACGGCCGTGGGAAGCCCGGGTCGTCGACAGCCCGACCGTGTTCGCCGACCCGGAGACCGGAACGATCGCCGGGCTCTGGCAGGGCGGCGACCACGGCGAGGGTACCCAGGAGACCAACGTCACCAACCACTGCCACGACATCACGGTTTTCCCGAGCAGGAACATCGCCGCCGGCGCCTGCTCCGGAAACGGGATCCTGTTCGACATCAGCGATCCGCTGAAGCCGCGGCGCATGGATGAAGTCGTCGACGAGAGCTTCGCCTACTGGCATTCGGCCACCTTCAACAACGACGGCACCAAGGTCATCTTCACCGACGAGTGGGGCGGCGGGGTGCGCCCGCGCTGTCAGGCCTCGGACCCGCTCGACTGGGGCGCCGACGCGGTGTTCGATATCGTCGACGGTCAGCTCGAGTTCCGTGGCTACTTCAAGATCCCGGCGCCGCAGAGCAAGGAAGAAAACTGCGTGGCCCACAACGGCTCGATCATCCCGGTACCCGGCCGCGATCTGTTCGTCCAGGCCTGGTACCAGGGCGGCGTGTCGGTCGTGGATTTCACCGACTCCGCCAACCCTTTCGAGATCGCGTTCTTCGACCGCGGCCCGGTGTTCGCCGACGATCTGGTCATGGGCGGCTACTGGTCGACCTACTGGTTCGACGGCCGCATCTACGGCACCGAGATCGCGCGCGGACTCGACGTCCTCGCGCTGCTGCCGAGCGAGCATCTGAGCGCCAATGAAATCGCCGCCGCCTCGGCCACGGTCGGTGGCGAGCGCTTCAACCCGCAGCAGCAGTTCCCGATCTCGTGGCGCGACGACCCGGTCGTGGCCCAGGCCTATCTCGACCAGCTCGAGCGCAGCGGCGCCTTGGACGACGCTACGATCTCCGACCTTCGCAGTACGTTGGAGAGCACGGCCGCTCGGATGGCCTCTGGCGATTCCGATCCCTCCATCGCCCGGTCCTTGAGCGACCAGGCGAAGGGCATGGCCGAAGCCGTGAATCGCCTCGAAGGCGTCGACCGCCAGCGCGCGCTGGCCCTGGTCGGAACCATCGAGGGAATGGCCGCGAGCCTGCGCTGAACCCGCAGATCGATCCGCTAATCCGACCATTAATCCAACCGTTGATCCGGGCCTTCGGCGCGCGCGGCCTCGAGCCGGGCGCGCAGCGCCTCGGACAGCTCGGGCTGCTGCTCGTCCAGTACTTCCAGCAGCGCCTCGGCGCGCTCGAACCGGCCGAGCTCGATCGCGGCCAGGATGGCATCTCTGAGTGAGGCCGAATCCTCGGCTTCGGCCGACGTCGGAGCCAACTCACTCGATTCAGCAAGCTCCGCACTCGGCGCGCTGAAACGCGCGGCGCTCGGAGGCTCGGCGGCTGATTGCAGGGCCGGGCGGTCGGCCGCATCCATGACCGGGCGCTCCTGCCGAGTCTGACCGGCCGCCCGTCTGGCCGCAGGCGCGGTCGATTGCAGCGGCTGCGCGGGCGCCTCTTCCCGCAGTGAGTCGACGGTTTCAGCCTGGCGGTCGGCAGCCGGTTCGAACGGGGCCGACATCGATTCGGGCGAGGGTGCCTGCTGTTGAACGACCAGGACGACAGCCAGCACCAGCGCCATCGCCGTGGCCAGACCGCCCACCCAGCGCGCCGGGCTATGGGGGCTGCGATCGGCCACGGCCCGCTCGGCGCGCGCCCGGATCATCCGGTCCAGACCCGCCGGCGGCTCGACCCGACCGTGCTCGGCGTAGCGTCGCGCGAGGTCGTCGCGATCGGGGTCGCGGCTGGAGGACTCGGAACGGCTCATGGTCGACTGGCCTCGGCAGCGGGCGACAGCAGGCTGCGCAGTTTGCCGACCGCGTAGCGCAGACGGCTCTTGACCGTTTCCCGGCCGACGCCGTCGCGCTCGGCGATTTCGGCCAGGGACAGGCCGGCCTCCTGCTGCAGCAGGAACGCTTCGCGTTGTTCCGCCGGCAGCGCCATCAGGGCCCGACGCAGCGCGGACGCCTGTTCGGCCTGCTCGGTGCGCCGCTCGGGTTGGAGTTCAGCGCGATCGGGATGACGCTCGAGCGCGTCGTCGGCGTCGACCGGCTGACGCTCGAGCCGGCGCCAGTGGTCGACAAGCCGGTTGTGTGCGATCCGGAAAGCCCAGCGTCGAAAACCGGTCTTGCGCCGGAATCGCCCGCGCGCGTCGATGATCCGAGACCAGATGTCCTGATACGCGTCGTCGGCCAGCGCCCGGTCGCCGAGCGCGTGGTAGACATAACGATAGAGCGGTTGGCGATAGCGTTCATACAACACCTCGAAAGCCAGCGAATCACCCTGACCGTAGGCCAGCATCAGGTCGTCATCGCTGCGCGGATCTTTCATGGACCAAAGGTACGAGGAACAAGGCTCAAGGCGCAAGGTTCAAGGTTCAAAGTTTCGGGTTCAGGGTTCAGGGTTTGGGGCTCTGGGCTGCGGGGCAAAAGGACTGACGGCTGTGCCACGGAGGCAGGAAGTCAACAGAGCGAAAGCATTATTGTTTTCTCTGTGGTGTCAGCGTAGTTTGGAAGGCAGGGTCGACTTGCTGCAAGCAAGAAGACCCTGCCTGGAAAACGGCCACGCGTGCCTCTGTGGTGATTCAGTTCTTCGCCAGGCTCTGGCTTTCGGCCAGGCGCAGGAGCTGGATGAACTCGGCGCGGTAGCCGAACGGGTCTTCGCCACGCGCCGACTGAGCGAGAGCCTGAATATCGCCGAGCCCGAAGCCCTCCAGATACTGCCCGCCGCGCAAGTGCTGCCCGAAGGCCGCGACCGAGGCTGCCCAGGCCAGTCGTTCACTCAATTCGGTATCACCGCGCTCGACGACCTGCTCGATCAGGCGGCTGCTGTCCTCGCCGGGCTCCTTGTAGCGCAGGCGCAGAAAGGCCAGCTCGCGCGACGAGCCGTCGATGGTCGTGGCGCGTTGATCGTTGCCGTATCGCAGCCCATCGATGCGTTCACCGCCGGAGCCGACCAGCGCGATCTCGTACAGCGCGGTGACGTGTGCCCGGCGCCGATATCGCCCGCGTCGACCCGGTCGTTGTTGAAGTCCTCGCGCTCGAGCATCCGGTTTTCATAGCCGATCAGGCGATATTCGGCGACCACGGCCGGGTTGAACTCGATCTGGATCTTGACGTCCTGCGCGATCATCAGCAGGGTCGAGGTCAACTCGTCGACCAGCACCTTGCGCGCCTCGTTCAGCGTGTCGATATAGGCGTGGTTACCGTTGCCGGCGTCGGCGAGCTGTTCCATCAGATGGTCGTTGTAGTTGCCCCGGCCGAAGCCCAGCGTGGTCAGGGCGATTCCGGACTCGCGCTGGCGCTCGACCAGGTCGACCAGCGAATCGAAATTCACCGTGCCGACGTTGAAGTCACCGTCGGTGGCGAGGATCACGCGGTTCACTCCGCCTTCGATGAAGCCCTGCCGGGCCTGGGCATAGGCCAGCTCGATGCCGGCGCCGCCGTTGGTGCTGCCGCCGGCCGACAGGCGATCGAGGGCGGCGGCAATCGTCGCGTGTTCGCTGCCCGGCGTCGATTCCAGCACCACGCCCGAGGCCCCGGCGTAAACGACGACGGCCACGCGGTCGTCCTCATCGAGCTCGCGAGTCAGCATCTTCATCGAGTTGACGAGCAGGGGCAGCTTGTCCGGTGCGTTCATCGAACCCGAGACGTCGAGCAGAAAGACCAGGTTCGAGGCCGGGATGCTGTCCGGATCCGGGCGATAGCCCTGCAGACCGATCTGCAGCAGCCGGGTGTTCTCGTTCCAGGGCGTGACGGCCTGCTCGACCTGCACGCTGAACGGCGCCTCACCGGCTTCGGGCAGGGGATAGTCGTAGCTGAAGTAGTTGATCATCTCTTCGACGCGCACCGCATCCTGCGGCGGCAGCCGGCCGTTGTTCAGCATCCGACGAACGTTCGAGTAGCTGCCCGTATCCACATCGATGCTGAAGGTCGAGACCGGCTCCTCGACCACGCGCTTGATCGGGTTGCTGTCGATCGCCGCGTAGTTTTCCCGGTCGACGACGGTCGAGTGCGGGAAAGGCATCGGCTCGGGCACGGCCGGCATCGGCCGGGAACCACTCACCTCGGTCGACCTCATCGCGGGCGCCGCATCCTGCATCGTCCGTCGGGCCAGCTCGGCGTCCTGCCGCACACGAGAGGCGGGCACCGTCAGCTGCGCTTCCTCGCGCAGTTGAGCGGGCACCGGCGCTTGAGTGCCCGGCTCGTTCTGCTGCTGCGCCTGTTGACGCGACGTGGCGTCGTTCTCGCCCGACTCGGTCGACGGGGGCGGCGCACAGCCGGCGGCGAAAAAGGCCAGGCCGGCGCTCAGCAGAACCAGACTGCCATGGCGTTTCCAGGTGTTCATAGGTCATGCTCCTGTTGTTCGTTGGACTGAAAAATGGGTCTTCAGTCGAAACAACGCGCAGGAGCGAAAAAAGGGGTTTGGCGATTTCCGCATCAACCCCCAAGTCGACTCGGGACCGGCAATGGCAGCGGCTGGCCCCGCCTTGTAGAGCTGCCCCGGCCATCCAACAGACATGTCGGAGGCGCTGTCGGAGACCGGTGGAGCTTGAAATGGTAAGGTTTTTTCCTTACATTAGGCTCTACATGACAACTTGAGCGTTTCAATCATGCCAGGTATCCAGCAAAAGGCGACTCTGACATCCAAAGGGCAAATCACCCTGCCAAAGGCAATCCGGCAATCTCTGGGCCTGGACTCCGGAGACAGCCTCCTGTTCGAACTTCGCGGTGATGAAGTCGTCATGAGCCGCGCGCGCTCGGAACATCATGATCCCGCTATAGGCGCTTTCCTGCACTTGCTGGAGCAGGACATTCGTAGCGGTACGAACCTGGCCAGTCTGCCGGAGGACCTGGCCGAAGCCATGCTGGCGAAGCTCGACCGATCGGTGAATCTGGATGAAGACATCGAAGGCGAAGTAGCGCTTTGATCGAGCGCCATGGCTGGACTCTGCTATTCCATGATTGCCTGATCGGGCAGCTCACGAAACTGCAAACGGCTGCAAAGCGGGCCCGAAAAAAGGACCCCGAGGGCTCGCTGCGCAACGCCAACGTCAAACTGTTTGAAGCACTCGCGCATCTGATTCTGGAAGTCATTCCCGGTAATCCGGGACGGGACGAATACCGGCAGGGGAAAACTCTGGGACCTGATCATCGGCACTGGCGACGGGCCAGGATTGGAAGACGCTTTCGACTGTTTTTCCGCTACGACTCGACTTCAAGAACGATCGTCTACGCCTGGGTCAACGACGCACACGGCCTGCGATCTTCGGGGAGCAAGTCCGACCCCTACGCAGTTTTCAGGAAAATGCTGGGCAAAGGCAATCCGCCGGATGACTGGGAAGCGCTGGTCGCTTCGAGTAGAGCCGATTGGCTCGAACCCTAGGCCAACTTGAGCGGATCAGGTCCCGCAGAATGTTGTCAGAACCTGCTCGGACGGCTTCGGAGGCCGGGCGAAATCGGCGTTCTCGGGCTGGTCCTCGAAGGGTCGGGACAGCACTCGGCCGAGTCGGTGCATCGGTTCGAAATCGAGTCGCTCGATCGCCGCGTCGACGGCCTGCTGGGCGAGGTGATTGCGCAGGATGAAGGCCGGGTTGATCGCGTGCATCGCGGCGCGCCGCTCGGAATCATCGCGCGCTTCAGCGGCCAGGCGCTCGCGCCAGCGAACCGCCCACGCATCGAAGGCCTCGGGCTGCTCGAAGCCGTCCCGAACGGGACCATCCTCGCTCGGATCGGTGGCCGAAAGATCACCGAGACGGCGGAAGGTCAGGGTCATGTCGGCTTTATTGGCAGCCATCCTGTCGAGCAGATCCATCGCGAGCTCGACGTCGCCTTCGCGGCGCTCGGTGAGGCCGATCTTGGCCACGAGGCCGGCATGGAAACGACTCTCGAAGCGGGCCGGATACTTCGCGATCAGCGCATTGGCTGTTTCCAGGGCCTGCTCCGGTTCATCCGCGAGCAGCGGCAGCACGCATTCGGCAAGCCGGGCCAGATTCCACTGCGCGATGCCGGGCTGCTGGTTGAAAGCGTAGCGACCCCGTCGGTCGATGAAGCTGTAGACGGTACCGGGGTCGAAGGCATCGACGTAGCCAAACGGGCCGTAATCGATGGTTTCTCCGGCGATCGAGCAGTTATCGGTGTTCATCACGCCGTGGACGAAGCCGACAAGCATCCACGAGGCGACCAGATCCGCCTGTCCCTCGATGACGCGCTCGAGCCACGCCGCATAGCGGGCGTCGGCCTCCCCGAGTTCGGGCCAGTGCCGATCGATCACGTAATCGGCCAGGGTCCTTACTTCGTTCCGGCGACCCTGGCGCGCAAAGTACTCGAAGGTACCGACGCGCACGTGACTGCTCGCGACCCGGCACAGAATGCCGCCCGGCTCGGGCTGGTTGCGAAACACTTTTTCGCCGGTCGAAATGGCCGCCAGGGCGCGAGTGGTTCGAATGCCGAGCGCGTGCATGGCCTCGCTGCCGAGGTACTCGCGGACCACCGGCCCGATCGAAGACCGCCCGTCGCCGCCGCGCGAGAACGGGGTCGGCCCGGAGCCTTTCAGCTGGAGATCGCGGCGCTTGCCGTCTCGATCGACGACCTCGCCAAGAAGCATCGCCCGGCCATCACCAAGCTGCGGCACCCAGTTGGCGAACTGATGCCCGGCGTAGGCCATGGCCAGCGGTCCGGCGGTGTCCGGAATTCGATTGCCGGCCAGCATCGCGACGCCGTCCGGGCCGGCCAGCCAGTCCGGATCGAGCCCCAGGCTTTCGGCCAGCGGTCGATTCAGGGCGAACAGCTCGGGTCCGGCGACGGGCTGCGGCTGGACGCGGGCGAAAAATTCGCCGGGCAGTCGACCGTAGCTGTGCTCGAAGCTCGGTGGAGTTGGTGTTGGAGGCATGGCCGAGAGAATATCAGTGCTGCTTGTCCGGCGGTCATAAAAAAGCCCGCCGAGGGGCGGGCTTTCTGTAAAGCGAAAGGGCAAAAGCCTCTTACGGAGTGATGACCGCATCGATGACGTGAATCACGCCGTTGCTGGTTTCGATGTCGGTGGCGACGACCGTGGCGTCATCAACCGAGACCGTGCCGCCGTTGACGCTGATCGATACGTCCGAGCCCTGCAGGGTGGTGGCTGAAGTCAGGTTGACGACGTCGGCCGCCATGACCTTGCCGCTGACCACGTGATAGGTCAGGATCGAGGTCAGGAGATCGGTGTCTGCGAGGATGGCCTCGAGATCCTCGGCCGGAATAGCGGCGAAGGCTTCATCGGTCGGCGCAAAGACGGTGAACGGGCCTTCGCCGGACAGCGCACCGGTCAGGCCGGCGGTTTCGATCGCGGTCAGCAGCGTTCCGAACTGACCGGCGTCTTCGGCGGTTTCGATGATATTCTTGCCGTGGCTGTCGGCAAGGGCCGGCGCTGCGATCAGGGCCAGGGCGAGCGTTGCTGCGGTGCAGAATTGCTTGATCATGGTGCATTCCTCTCGATGTGGGGGATGGGGAGCAGGCATGATGAACAACGCGTATGCACGAAAGATCAAGGTTTCATGCAGGCGATGTCAACGTCACATCGCTTCTGAGTGAAGGCGTCGCCGGAAACGACGCATCGAGCGGAGCTCAGAGCCCGCCCTCACCGTCGTCACTTCGCGCCATCGGGGCGAAGTCCGACTGACCGACCGTCTGCCGGAAGTGCTCCAGGGCCCAGTGCACGGACGGAAAGGCGATCTGGTCCATCGGGATCTGGTCCCAGGTGAACAGGCCGACTTCGCGCGATTCCGGTCCGGCCGCCACCTCGGGGCTGACCAGCCGGGCTCGGTAGATGAGCTGCACCTGGCTGATCCGGGTAATCGCGTAGGTCGCCAGGAGCTGCTCGATAACGAGCCGGGCCCGGGCTTCTTCCCAGGCCTCTCGCTGCGCGCCCTGCTCGGGGCTTTCGTTCAACTCGAGGTAGCCGGCCGGCAGGGTCCAGTATCCGTCGCGCGGATTGATCGCCCGCCGACACAGCAGGATCCGGTCTTCCCAGGTGGCCACGCTGCCGACCACGATCTTGGGGTTTTCGTACTGAATGATGCCGCAGTGATCACAGACCTTGCGCTCGAGGTCGTCCTTGTCGGGGACGCGAATACTGAAACTCGGAGCGATCGAAGGGTTGGGTTCGTTCATGAAAACGGTTGCATGATTCGACGTCTCCACAGCATAGTCGGTCGACGTGATCGATGGAGGCACTATGATCGAAGGTCGAAGTCCGCAAGGAAACCCTGAATGAACGCCTGGATCTTTCTGTCGATCGCCATCGTGGCCGAAGTCATCGGCACCTCTTTTCTCAAGCTGTCCGAGGGCTTCACCCGAATCGGGCCCTCCGTGGCGGTGGTGGCCTGCTACATCGTCGCCTTCTACATGCTCGCCCTGACGCTCAAGACCCTGCCGGTCGGTGTGGCCTATGCCATCTGGGCCGGCGCCGGCGTGGCGCTGATCACGCTGGTCGGAGTTTTCGCGTTCAAGCAGACTCTGGACTTCCCGGCAATCGCGGGGATCGTGATGATCGTCGGCGGCGTGCTGGTCATCCATCTGTTCTCGTCGGCCGTCGCGGCCGAGCCAGGCGCAGATCAGCGCAGCTCGATCGATGAGCAGCGTCCGGATTGACCGTGGTTTCCGATCGCCGGATCGAACATCGACCCGATTCGATGGCGCAAGCTACATTATGTTCTGCTAATATACTACGCTTCGTTGAAGAGAATGACAGATGACCGGTCTCCGAATTGCTGTGCTTGTCCTCCTGCTGCCGACCGTCCTGGTCTCACCCGCGCAGGCCCAGTCGGCCGCGATCGACTGGCGGCCGGTCGAGCGGGCGCCGCTGGTCGAGAAGGTTCGCCTCGACGGCCTGGTTGAGGCGGTCCGTGGAAGCACGGTCTCGGCCCAGACCGCCGGCACGGTCATGGAGCTGCCGTTCGACGTCGACGACGCGGTCGAGCAGGGCGCGCTGATCGCGCGGCTGGAGGATACCGAACAGCGCTCGCGTCTGCGCCAGGCGCAAGGCAATCTCGAAGAAGCCGAGGCCGGGCTGCTCGACGCCCGGCAGCAGTTCGAGCGGATCGAATCCCTGTTCGAGCGAAACGTGGTGTCCCGCTCCGACCTCGACGAGGTCCGCAACCGTCTCGACGGTGCTCAAGCGCGCTTCGGGCGGGCCGAGGCGGCCGTCGCCGAAGCCCGGAAGGAGCTGGAATATACCCGTGTGGAGGCGCCCTACACCGGCGTTGTCACCGAGCGCCACGTCGAGGTCGGCGAGTCGGTCCGCCCGGGCCAGCCCTTGCTGAGCGGATTCTCGCTCGACGAACTGCGGGTCGTGGTGGCCGTTCCGCAGCGATATATCGACTATGCCCGCGACGGATCGCGGCTGAGCGTGTCCGGCAGCAACGGCCGGAGACTGGCGGTGGAGCAGATCACCGTGTTCCCGTTCGCCGATGCCGAGTCGCACAGCTTCCGGGTTCGCCTGTTCCTCGAGCCGGACGCCGACGACGTCGCACCGGGCATGCTGGTCCGCGTCGATCTGGCCGCCGGCGAGCGCCCGGCCCTGTGGATTCCGGCCGACAGCCTGCTGCAGCGCGGGGAGCTGCGCGCGGTCTTCGTCCAGGACGAGCGAGGCCAGCCCCGATTGCGCCAGGTCCGGGTCGGCGTGCGCGAGGGCGATCGCCTGGAGATCCTGTCCGGACTGGATGAGACCGACGTGGTCGCGGCACGTCCCTACGCCGTGTTCGGGCAAGCTGGAGAACCGGATTGAGCGACACCGAACGGGTGGAGCCGGATCAGCTCCTCGGCCCGTCAGGGCGAATCGCCCGGGTCTTCCAGGACTCCCGGCTGACACCGCTGCTGGCGCTGGTGGGCCTGATCACCGGCGTGCTGGTCATGATCGTCACGCCCAAGGAAGAAGAGCCGCAGATCGACGTGACCATGGCCGACGTGGTGATCGCGTTCCCGGGCGCCAGCGCCCGCGAGGTCGAAAACCTGATCACCAACCCGGGCGAGCAGATTCTCGATGAAATTCTCGACGTCGAGCACGTCTACTCGATGTCCAGCCACGGCCAGGCCATCATCACCGTCCAGTTCGAGGTCGGCGTGCCGCGGCAGGACGCGCTCGTGCGACTCTACAACAAGGTGTTCTCGAACCGGGACTGGTTCCCCGAGGATCTCGGCGCGAGCCAGCCGGTCGTCAAGCCGCAGGGCATCGACGATGTCCCGATCGTCACGCTGACCCTGTTCGACCCCCAGGACCGGCACAGCGGCGAAGACCTGACGCGCCTCGCGCATGCGCTGGAACTCGAGTTGAAACGAGTCTCCGGCACCCGCGACGTCTACACGGTGGGCGGCACGCCCGATCGGGTGAACGTCCGCTTCGATCCGGCCCGCCTGGCCGGTCACGGACTGGTGCTCGCCGACCTGGCCGAAGCGGTCCGCGCGGCCAACACCAGCGGCATGGAAAGCCGCATCACGCGTGACGGCGTTTCGGTGCCGGTGGTTGCCGGCTCCCTGCTCGACAGCGCGGAAAGTCTGCGCGGACTGGTCGTGGCCATGCGCGACGACGTCGCGGTCCGTCTCGATGACGTGGCCACGATCGAGCGTGGCGGCACCGTGCCGGATCAGAGCGCGCTACTGGGCTTCGGCCCGGCCGGCAGCGGCGAGGCCGGCCGGATCCACCGGGCAGTCACGGTGGCGATGGCGAAGAAGCCCGGAGAGAACGCGGTCAGGGTCGCCCAGGCCCTCCAGGAGCGGCTGGATCAACTGCGGGGGCGCGTCGTTCCCGACGATATCGAGATTCTCGTAACCCGCAACTACGGCGAAACCGCAGCCGCCAAGGCGCGCTCGCTGATCACCGATCTGGTCATGGCCACCCTCTCGGTCGTCCTGCTCGTGCTCGCCGCGATGGGCTGGCGACAGGCGCTGATCGTCGGCCTGTCGGTGCTCGTCACGCTGCTGCTCACGCTGGTCTTTTCCTGGGCCTGGGGCTTCACCCTGAACCGGGTCTCGCTGTTCGCGCTGATCTTCGCGATCGGCATTCTGGTCGACGACGCGATCGTGATCGTCGAAAACATCAACCGCCGGCTGCAGAACTCCTCACGTCCGTTCCGCGACATCATTCCCGCGGCGGTCGACGAAGTCGGCACGCCGACGATCATGGCCAGCCTCACGGTCATGGCCGCGCTGATCCCGATGGCCTTCGTCAGCGGCTTGATGGGGCCCTACATGAGCCCGATTCCGATCAACGCCTCGGCCGGGATGGTCGTGTCGCAGCTTGTCGCCTTCGTGCTGGCCCCGTGGCTCGCGTTGCGTCTGATGCGGCGCGACAAACGATCGAGCCGCGAATCGAACGGCCCCGAGAAGACCGCAGCGACCCGGTCCGAAACGCTGGACGAGGGCGTCAACCCGACCCTCCTGGCCGTCTTCGAGACCGTGCTGAAACCCTTTCTCGGACCGCAGCGCAAGCGCCGCTGGGCCCTGGCCGCCGGCGTGGTCACGCTGACCCTGATCGCGGCATCGCTGCCGGTCTTCCAGGCCGTGATTCTCAAGATGCTGCCTTTCGACGACAAATCCGAGCTGCAGGTCGTCGTCGACATGCCCGAGGACACGCCGATGGAGCAGACCCTGCGCGTGCTCACCGACATGGGCGGATACCTGGAAACCGTCGACGAGGTCCGGAACTGGCAGGCCTATGCCGGTACCGCGGCGCCGATCAATTTCAATGGCCTCGTCCGGCAGTATTACTTGCGCAATCAGCCCTACCAGGGCGATCTGCAGATCAACCTCGTCGACGATCGCGATCGCCAGTCGCACGACATCGCCTTGAGCCTGCGCGCCCCCCTGACCGCGATCGCAGAACGATTCAACGCCGCGGTCAAGATTGTCGAAGTGCCGCCCGGCCCGCCGGTGCTGTCGCCCGTCGTGGCCGAGGTCTACGCGGTCAACGAGGCGGCGCGCCTGGAGCTGGCCCGGGACCTGGCCGAGCGCATGGGCCGGATCGACGGCCTGGTCGATATCGACACCTCGGTCACCGCGCCGACCCGGCGCTGGGAACTGGTGGTGGATCGCCATCGGGCGGCCAGTCTTGGCGTCAGCCAGGCGCAGGTGGTCGAGACTCTGGAGACCGCGCTGGGCGAGCGCAACGCCAGCTTCCTGCATGACCCCCGGGCCAAGCACGCTGTGCCGATTCGGCTGATGCTGCCCGAGGGCTATCAGGCCCAGCCGGATACGCTGCTTTCGCTGACGGTGCGCGGCACGACGGGCCGACTGGTCCGCCTGTCCGAAGTGGCCGAGATGGTCGAATCGCCCTGGCCGGGCGTGATCTACCACAAGGACTTGCTGCCGGTGACTTACGTGACCGCCGACATGGCCGGCGATACCGATTCACCGCTGTACGGGATGTTCCGGCTCGCCGCCGTGCTGGCCGACGATCCTGACGGTCCGGAGCAGTACTGGATCAAGCCGCCGGACTGGCCGGGTGAGCCCGCGCTGAAGTGGGACGGGGAATGGCAGATCACCTACGAGACCTTCCGCGATATGGGGATGGCCTACGCGGTCGGCATTTTCGTGATCTTCCTGCTGCTGGTCGCGCAGTTCCGTGGCTACCTGATGCCGCTGATCGTGATGGCGCCGATCCCGCTGACCCTGGTCGGTATCATGCCCGGCCACGCGCTCCTCGGCTGGGAATTCACCGCGACCAGCATGATCGGCATGATCGCGCTGGCCGGCATCATCGTGCGCAATTCGATTCTGCTGGTGGTCTTCATCCGGCAACTGCTCGATGCCGGCGAGCCGCTCGAACGGGCCGTGGTCGTGGCCGGGGCGGTGCGCTTCAAGCCGATCGCCCTGACCGCGATTTCGGCCATGGTCGGCGCGGCCTTCATCCTGACCGACCCGATCTTCAACGGCCTCGCGATCTCGTTGATCTTCGGTCTGTCGGTATCGACCCTGCTGACGGTCGTACTGATTCCGCTGCTCTACTACAGCATCAGCGCGGATCGCGAGCGCGGCTGAGGCGGAATCGATTCAGGGCTCGAGCGCGGCCGCCAGAATCTCGACGCCGCGCCGGATCTGGTCCGGCGGCGCCGAGGTGAAACAGACACGCACATGATGCGGATACGGGCCGAAGCTCGGTCCGGGCGCGACCAGGACACCGGCCTCGGCCAGCTCGCCGAGCAGGCCGCCGAGACCTACGGTCGGGTGCCGTTCGGCGAGCGCCTTCGACACGTCCGGGAACAAGAATGTGCTGCCTTGCGGCGCGGCCAGGTTCAGCGCGGCGGCGGCATCTCGACCGAGTCCGGCATAGGCCGCGCGGGCCTCGGCGACCCAGTCGCCGGCGGCGCCGTTCAGCGCATTCAGAGCGGCCAGTTGAGACGCCGAGCAGGCCGAATAATTGATGTTGGTCATGATGCGTTTGACCGCGTCGATGGCCTCATCGGGTCCGACCAGGTAGCCGCAGCGATTGCCGGCCATGCCATAGGCTTTCGAGAAGCTGTGGACCGACATCGTGTTGTCCGGCGACAGCGCGCGGGTGTGAACATGCTCGCCGGAATAGACGTAGTCTTCGTAGACCTCGTCGGAGAAGATCCAGAGCCGGTGCTTCCGCGCCCACGCGCTCATCGCCTCGAGCCAGTCGCGCGGGATCAGACGCCCCGTCGGGTTGTGCGGCGTGTTCCAGTAGACCGCCACGGTCCGCCCGCTGCGATGGGCCTCGAGCCGCGCGACCGCGTCTTCGGCGGTCTCGATCCCGGTCATCATCGGCACATCCACCGGGCACGCACCGAAGGCCCGGATGCTTCCGGCGATCAGCGGCCAGTGCGGAGCAACCAGCAGAACCTCCTCGCCAGGCGAGACCAGCGCGCCGACCACGGCGGCGAGACCGGCGGTGGCGCCGCCGGTCACCAGAACCTGTCCGCGCTCGACCGGCACGCCGCTGCGCTCGCCGACGAGCTCGGCGATACGATCGCGCAGCGCGGGGTAACCCGGAACCGGCGAATAGCGGTGCATGCCCGGGTGATCGTCAACCGTGAGGTCCTGCATGCGGCAGCCGACCGCTGGCTCCATCCAGGTATCGCCGATATGCAGCGGCACCGGCGCGACACCGGAGGCCGGTCGTTTCGACAGGCCGGAATACACCGAGCCCTTGACGGCTTGCGCGGACTGGGCAATATCGGGGAAGCGCGGCATCTGGAAAACCTCTGGCTCGCTGACTCGGGCTCAAGATCGGGCCGGCATCCGAGGATAGCGCGATTCGATCGCGCCCGGGTCACTCCCGCCTGGACCGAGCCGATATCGATCCGAAGATCGGCCTCGCGAGCCCGTACAGCTTTCATAGCGCACCCCTCTGACGCCTGTGCCGGGACGTCCGGCGCATATGGCACCACGTCTACGCGGTCCCGTTATCCTTCTGACTCGTACAACCTTTGAGAAATGTATGAGTGAGCAAGCATTCGAGCACGCTCTGGAGCGGATAACGGCAGCAGCCGAATACAGCGATATCCCGGAGGAAACCTGCCAGCGCCTGGCCAACCCCAAGGCCATGATGACAGTGTCGATTCCGGTGCGCATGGACGACGGGAGCCTGAAGATTTTCACCGGGCACCGCGTTCTCCATAACGACCTGCGCGGTCCCGGCAAGGGCGGTCTGCGCTATCATCCGGACGTCAACCTCGATGAATTCAAGGCGCTCGCGCTCTGGATGACGTGCAAGTGCGCGGTCCTGGATCTGCCTTTCGGCGGCGCCAAGGGCGGTATCAGCGTCAATCCCAAAGAGCTGTCCCTGATGGAAGTCGAGCGCCTGTCGCGCGGCTTCATCCGCCGGATCGCCGACGCGATCGGCCCGAATAGGGATATCCCGGGGCCGGACGTCTACACCAACGAACACATCATGGGCTGGATGATGGACGAGTACTCGCATGCGGTGCGCCAGCACTCGCCCGGCGCATTGACCGGCAAACCGATCGCGCTCGGCGGGAGTGCCGGTCGATCGACGGCCACCGGGCGCGGGGGTGCCGTCTGCGTTCAAGAATGGGTCCGGCGCCAATCGTGGACACCGAAAGATACGAGCGTCGCGATCCAGGGCTTCGGCAACGCAGGCCAGTCGATCGCACGCTTGCTCGATGCGGAGGGGTATCGCATCGTAGCGGTCTCGGATTCGAAAGGCGGCATTCATGACCCCGACGGCCTGAACATCGAAGAGGTCATCCGGGCCAAGAACGACGGCCAGAGCATGGATGAAATCTACTGCAAGGGCTCGGTCAGCGACTCCAGCGAAGTCGACCGGATCAGCAACGAGAAGCTGCTGCAGATCGATGTCGATCTGCTGATACCCGCCGCGCTCGAAGACGTCATCACCGCCGATAACGCGCGCGACATCCAGGCGTCGGTCATCGTCGAGCTGGCCAATGGTCCGACCACCGGCGAAGCCGACCGCATTCTCGATGAACGGGGAATCGTCGTCATTCCCGATATCCTCGCCAATGCCGGCGGAGTGACCGTCAGCTATTTCGAGTGGGTACAGAACCGCAGCGGTGACTACTGGAGCGCCGATGAGGTCGAGAAGCGCCTGACCGAGCGCATGTCCACGCAGTTCGACGCGGTCATGGGCATTGCCGAAGCGCGCGACGTGTCGGTGCGAATGGCGGCCTACATTCTCGCCCTCGAACGCCTCGGCGAAGCAGCCACCGCGATCGGCACCCGGGAATTCTTCAACGGTCAGCGCGGTGCCTGAGCCTGATCCGCAGGCAGGACAGCCTCGGGTCACCGAATACCCAAGCTGACCTCGGTGGAGGTTTACTCGCGCCTTGGCCCGCAGGCCATCACGCGGACCTGCTCGCCGTCGATCGTCCGGTACATGTCCATGCGCTCGACGCTCGCCCGGCGTCATCGAGGCCTGGCCTGGAACGCGGCCATCAAGGCCGCTTCCTCGGCACTCATTTCCTCCATGCCCGGCTCGGCCTGCTGCGCGCTCACAGCACCCGCAAGAACAATGAGGCACAGTCCGCCCCAGCGAGAAAACGGCTTGATGTCCATGATCGGCTCCTCTGACTCGAGTGAAAGCAACGCGCCGGACCGACCCGTTTTCGGCGGTCCCTCCAAGGCCCGACGAATCAGGATGGTCCTGTCGCCTCGCGCACTGCCGGCGCGAGCTTGTTCGTGTCATCGCGCAAGCCCGAGCGCGATGACCAGCAACAGGCCCAGCATGACCAGGCTGGCTACCGGCCAGCGTTGTATCCGACGCTCGAGCCACTCGGCCATCCGCTCCGCGCGCGCCGCACCCTGCACCGGCGCATTCGGCTCTCGGTCAGGGCGCTGGCGAGCCGCTTCGACAAGACGCTCGGTCCGGCGCTCGAACGGTCCGACGAGATCGCCTTCGGCGACCCGCGGATAGCGCGAATCGCGACGCAGGATCCAGCGACCCAGAACGCCCGCCAGCGCGATGCCGGTCAGGACGGGCCATGAACCGGAGACGATCGAAGCCGGATCCAGCGTGTCGGCGATCGGGCGCGGATCGAAAGCCGGCCAGATCAACCACGGCAGGATCAGCGCCGCCAGCCCGGTCAGTACAACGGGAATCCATAGCGCGGGCGAGATCGGAACCCCCGCTGCGTCGCCACGCAAACGCACGGCCAGGAAGATGAAGCGGGCGAGAATCAGGGCGGTGCCCATGCTCGAGACCGTGATCGCGGTTTTCAGCAGGCCGGCGAACTCCGGCTTGATCGCCGCCTTGGCCAGTGCGCCGGCGGTGCCGGGAAGGCCGGCAACCGAAGCGCAGATCAGCGCCAGAAAGGCCAGCAGCACCGCGCGCGCCCGACCGCGGATCAGCGGCAGCAGGCCGACGGAAAGAAACAGCGCACCCTTGGCGAACCCGTGATGGAGTGCGTAGAGCGTCGCCGCCTGAACCGCTTCACTGCGAGTGGCCATGACGCCGGTTCCGACGGTGGCGATCAGCAGCCCCATCTGACTGATCGTCGAGTAGGCGAGCACAACCTTGATTCGACGCTGACCGAGTCCCAGAACGACGGCAAGGTAGGTGCCGGTCAGCCCGACAGCGATCAGCAGCGCGCCGATCAGCGCCTCGTCACCGGGCAGAAAGCGCATCAGGCCGATCAGACCGGCCTTGACGATGGCCCCGGAAAGCACGGCCGAGGCCGGGGTCGGCGCTGCCGAATGCGCCAGCGGCAGCCAGACGTGCAGCGGCATCATGCCGGCCTTGATGCCGAAGCCGGCGACCAGCAGGCCGATGGCCGTGCCGCGCAGGACCGGATCCATACCGTCGCCCGCGAGATTCTCGCGCAGGTCCGCGATCAGCGTCGACTCCGCGCCAGCCATGAGCAGCACGAAACCGATCAGCAGCATCGCCTCGCCGACGATGGCCAGCACGATGTAGACGCGCGCGGCGCGCAGGGCTTCGCGGGTGCCGTCATGAACCACCAGGAAATAGGCCGCGAGCGAGACGGCGGCAAAAGCCACATAGAAGGTGACCGCGTCGGCCGCCAGGAACACACCGAGATTGCCGGTCAGGGTCAGGCACCAGAGACCGCCGAAGACAGCGGGCTTGCTCGGGGTCTTCATGTAGGCCGAGGTGTAGACTCCGGCGGCCAGCCACAATGCCGCGGTCATGCCCAGCAGGGTGCGGGCGGTGCCATCGAGCTCGAGCTGGACCCCAAGCAGCAGGGCCGGCACGCTCGTGCCCGCCTCGGCCGGCGGGAACAGCGCGAGAACGAGGGCCGGCAGCGGCGCCAGAGGCAGCAGGCGAATGGCGTGCTGACGGACGCTCGGCAAGGCCGTCGACGCGCCGATCAACAGCGGCCAGGCCAGCGCGATCAACGGCAGCAAGGCTCCCTGCCAGAGCAGTAGCGGACCGGAAGTCGTGCCGATGCCGATCGACGGTGTCATGGCAGGTAATTGTTCTCGACGATCAAGGAGGCCCAGCCCAGCGGACTCAGCGCGGACCCGGCGAACAGCCCGACCGCGATCGCGGCCAGGCCGGTGACCACCGCGGGTGCGACGATGCCGGGCGGCCGCTCGCTGACCGGATCGGTCGCGGTCGATTCAGCGAACCAGATGCGGTACAGCAGCGGCAGAAAGTAGGCTGCGTTGAGCAGGGTCGAAGCGGCCAGCACTCCGAGCACCCAGGGCGCTCCCGACTGCAGCGCCCCCAGACCCAGATAGATCTTGCTGATGAACCCGGCCATCGGCGGCAGGCCGATCATCCCGAGGGCGCCGAGGGAGAAACACAGCGAAGTCCACGGCATCCGGGGACCGATGCCGTCGAGCTGCTCGATCCGGCGGATACCGCCACGCTCGTCGAAGATGCCGGCGCAGAAGAACAGGGTGATCTTCATCAGGCCCTGGTGAACGAGATGGGCCAGGCCACCGACCAGGGCCAGCGGACCGGCCAGAGCCACGCCGAGGACGATGTAGGAAACCTGGCTGACGGTCGAAAACGCGAGCCGGCGCTTGATCTCGCGCTGGCCAAGCGCTCGAATCGAACCGTAGACGATCGTCACCGAGGCCAGCGCAGCCAGCGCCAGCCCCATGCCCAGCTCGGTGACCGCTTCGATCCCGAAGACGTCCTGGACCACGCGCACGAAGCCGAACGCGCCGGCCTTGACGACCGCCACCGCGTGCAGCAGGGCGCTGACCGGCGCGGGTGCCGCCATCGCGGCCGGCAGCCAGCCGTGCAGAGGCACCAGCGCGGCCTTCATGCCCAGACCGACCACGAACAGCAGGAAGATCATGCGCTGGACGCCGGGTTCGATGCCGGTGAGATCAGCGCCAGCGGTGAATTCGACCGGCCCGGTGAGCTGCTCCAGCCAGATGATCGCGACCAGCAGCGCCACGCTGGCGGGCATCGCGTAGCGCAGATAGGTTCGACCGGCCGCCATCGAAGCCGCGTTCTGCTTGTGGACGACCAGCGGCCAGGTGCTCAGCGTCAGCAGCTCGTAGAACACGAAAAACGTCAGCAGCGAGCCCGACAGCGCGATGCCGGTGGTCGAGAACACGCACAGACCGAAAAAACCGAAAAACCGCGACAGGTTGGGCTTGCGATCGAAATAGGCAATCGCATAGATCGTCGTCAGCAGCCAGAGCAGGGCCGAAAGGGTCAGGAACAGCAGGGCCAGCGCATCGACGCGCAGGAGCAGAAACGCGCCCGGCACGAGATCGATCCGAACTTCATGAAACGTGCCCCTGGCAACCTCGACAAGCAGATACACGACCAGTCCGAGCTTGAGGACGGCGCCGCCGATGTTGATCAGATTGCGCCAGAAATGGTTGTCCTGGGCCAGAAAGAACGTGATCAGCGCGGGGACCAGAGAGGTGCTCAGAATGAGAATCGGCAGCCACTCGCTCACGGCAGCCCCCCCATCAATGCCGCCGGTCCGGCCGGCAGCAGGCCGAGCAGCAATGCGGCGAGCGCCAGCAGCATCGGCAGCATCTGGCGCGACCGGGCCACCGGGACGAAGTCCGTGCCCTCGTCACCGGGCGAACGCCAGGCCAGGGCAAGCGGCCGGAACAGGTAGGCAGCCGCCAGAAGACCGCCGAGCAGGACGACCAGGGCCCAAGCCGGAACAGCGGCCTCGAAGGCGGCGTTGACCAGCAGGTACTTGGCCAGAAAACCACCGCTGGGCGGCAGGCCGATCAGACTGAAAGCCGCCAGGCCGAACGCGAACAGGGTCATCGGCTGAGCCAGCGCGAAGCCGGATAGGCGGTCGAGACGGTCGTGGCCGGCCGCTTCCACGACCAGGCCGGCGCAGAGGAACATCGCCGCCTTGGCAAGGGCATGGGAAAGGAGCTGAAACTGCGTGCCCTGCCAGGCGAGCCCGGCACCGGCAGGGTCCGCCGCGGCGATGGGAAAGATCAGGAACAGATAGCCGATCTGGGCCACCGTGGAATACGCGATCACGAGCTTGAGGCGCTCCTGGCGAAGCGCCATCAGAGCGCCATGCAGGACCGCCATCGCGCCCAGTACGCCGAGCAACTGCACGGCGGCTTCGCCGGCCAGGGCCGGGGCACCCTCGAACCAGAGCCTGAGCAGAATGTACAGCGAGGCCTTCGGCACCAGGGCCGAAAGCACCGCGCTGGCTGGCGCGGGTGCGCCGGAATGAGCCGGCGGCAGCCAGACGTGAAACGGAAACAGCGCCGTCTTGGCGGCCAGTCCGGCGGTCATCGCGGCCAGCGCGAGGCCGTCCGTGGTCCCGGAACCGAGCTGTCCGGCCAACAGCCCGATATCCAGCGTGCCGTAGGCCGCGTAGATCAGAACCACGCCGAGGAGATAGAGCAGCGACCCGGTCAGCGCGAACAGCAGGTAGCGCAGCGCGGCGGCCAGGGTTTCGCGCCGGCCCTCGATCGCGACGAGCGCCACGGCGGTCAGACTGACCAGTTCCAGCCCGACGTACAGATTGAACAGGTCGCGCGAAACGAAGATGACGTTGAGCGCGCCCCAGAGCAACAGCAACAGCGGCCAGAAAGTGTGGGTCATCCGCCCGCCGCGACGGGCGACCCAGGGCCTGGAAAACCCGACCACACAGCTCAGAATCAGCGCGGCGACCGCGAGCAGCAGGACGGCCGGCCCGTCGGCGCGAAGGACGATACCGAGCGGCGGCGTCCATTGGCCGACCGCCAGATCGAACGGCCCATGGTCCGACACATGAGTCACCAACACGAGCGCGGCCGCGAGTGTTCCGAAGGCCGCGACGACGGCGATATGGCCGCCTTTACGCGGCACGGCGACAGCGGCCAGGGCACCCATCAGCGGCAGGACGACGACCAGCGCCAGCGCGACCAGGGCGAGATTCACTCCCGACCCTCCCGGCGTTCATCGGCAAGATCGTGATCGTCCGGCAGGGATTCGCCACCGCCGGCGCGGGCATGCGCCACGATCAGGCCCAGAGCGAGCGCCGTCGCGGAAATCGCGACCACGATACCGGTGATGATCATGGCCTGCGGCACCGGGTCGGCATAGTCCACCGTCCCGCGCCGGGCGAGGGCACCGAACAGCAGGAAAACGCCGCCACCGATCACATTGAAGTCCACGATCCGCCTGAGCAGACGGGGGGCGGTCATCAGGCCGTAGAGACCCAGCCCGATCAAACCGGCGCCGCACAGCGCGTAGGGCATCCAGACCGGCAGGGTCATGGGTCGCGGTGCTCGGGGGTTCCGAAAACCAGCATGGCCAGCGTGGCGGCGATGGCCACGGCGAGCACCGCTTCCAGCGTCATGATCAGAACCTCGGCCCAGGCTGGCGGGTAGTACAGAAAGCTCTCGGCGAACACGCCCGCGAGGGCGAGTGCGACGAAGACGATCGGTCCGCCCAGGACGGCGGCGCGCAGGCCGCGATCGTCGACATGCGGTGCCGGCAGGAGGCCGGCCATCACCGTGACGATCCACGCCGCGGCGAGCACCGTGCCGCCCTGAAACGCACCGCCGGGCTGGTAGCCTCCGATCCAGACCAGGTAGACCCCGATGACAAGGGCGATCGGCGGTAGCACGCGGCCGAACTGGGCGAGCACACCGTCGGGGCGCGTCCAATGCCTTCGCCCGGCTCGACCGGGCCAGTCCTCGTCCCGGGCAAGCGCCCAAACCCCAAGCAGCGCCGACAGCAGCACAAGCGTTTCAAGCAAGGTGTCCCAACCGCGGAAATTCAGCAGCACCGCCGTCACCGGATTTTCGCTGCCGGCTAGCGGAAGTCGCTGCATGACCGCGTCATATAGCCCCCGAGAGGCCTGAATGCCGAGGATCGACAGGATCAGTACTGCAGTTACGGAAAGCGCGGCCAGCGCGCCGATCATGCTTACGACAAGCGAGGGTCCAGGCGTGCTGCGCGGCGGCAGGCGCCGGAGCCGGGCGCGGGCGACCAGCAGCAGGATGCCGGTCAGTCCGGCACCGATCGCGGCCTCGGCGAGCGCCACGTCGACCGCATCCAGTCGCAACCAGGCCAGGCCCAGCAACAGACCATAGGTGATGAAGAAGACGATCGCGACGAAGCTCTGGCGACCCAGCACGGCGGCAGCGGCCACCGCCAGGATCAGGAGACACAGCGCGAGGTCGAACGGTGTCGCCATCAGCGCTCCGCCGACTCGGGGGGATCGGCGATGTCCTGAGCCGCGATACGGCCGACCAGCTGGGCCGCCGCGCCCGCCGAAAAGATGGCCAGAGCCCAGACCAGGATGAGCTTGAGCAGTGCGGTGAGATCGGGAGCCTGGAAGGCCAGACCCAGCGCGATCAGCCCGAGCCCGAGATTATCGGCCTTGGTCAGCGCGTGCAGCCGGCTGGGACTGTCCGGAAAGCGAAGCAGCCCGATACTGCCGGCCACGAAAAACCCGAGGCCGAGGACCGCCAGTGCAAGCGTGATCAGATCCAGCACCCCGGGCTATCTCCGTTCCCTGGTCGGTGTGCCGGTCAGCTCACCGTGACTGCCGGTCCGTTCGCCGAGTCCGCTGTTCTGGTCGGCGTGCGGCCCATCGCTGCCGAGATCGTCTTCCGGATCCCCGTATCCGACCCGGCTCACGCTCTTGGCGAAGGCCACGACGGACAGAGCGGCCAGCAGCGCCAGAACCAGGGCGACATCGAGCATCGCCCATTCGTCTTCGGAAACCGTCAGGAGCAGAATGATCGCGATTCCGCTGGTGCCGACGAGCTGGGCGGCCATCATGCGATCGGCAGGATCCGGCCCGCGCAGGATGCGCCACAGGGCCACCGCGATGGTGAGCAGCAGGCCGGTGGCGACCAGCAGATAGGCTTCGGTCATGGCGGCTCGTGACCCGAAGGCGCCGCCCCGGTGCGCTCGTTCAGGTCGCCGTCTCCATCCATACGTGAAGCGCCAAGGCGGGATTCCTCGGCGGCCATGGCTTCCAGGATCGGCTGTCGGACATCGAGCAGATGAACGAGGTAGCAGCCCTGCCGACAACCGGCCACCAGGGTTCCCGGCATCAGGCTGAACTCGGTGCCGATCACGAAGCGGCCACCGGGCGGCAGATGGCAGGGCACCGCGCGCCAGGCCGGCGCAAGCGGCAGGCGAGGGTGCAACGCACGGCGCGCCACATCGACGCCGCCGAGCAATGAGCGCCAGAGAAAACCCGGCAGCATGGCCATGGCGCGCCACGGCGCCCGTCCAGAAACGGGAGGCAGCAGCCTGAGACTGAGCGCGGTCGCCCCGATGATCGCGGGCAGGCCGAAGACGAACGAGCGCGGGTCGAGTCCGGTCAGGACCAACCACAACAGCAGAAACCAGCCGGCCCGAACCAGGCCTGCTCGCCAAACCATGCCCTTTGAATCAGCCATGCCGATATCCTAGCCGAGAAGAAGCCTCTCCGACCCATGTCACGCTATGCTGTCGCCTCGACGACAATGCGGTGGTCGAAGTCAGGGACCGGGCGCGCCGCCGCTTGCAGCCGCTCCGGGCCGAGCCCGATCGATCAGGACAGCGACTGGTGAAACCCGAGCAATTCAGGCAACTCGAAGCCCTCTTCGACCAGGCGCTGGGCCTGGAAGTAGCGGCGCGCCAGGCATTCATCGACGAGTTGCACGATCGCGAACCTGCGTTGGCCGAGCGGCTCGAGGCGATGCTGGCCGCCGATGCCGATGGCGGTGAGAAGCTGCAGCGGGCGATCGAGCCCGGGATCGGGCATCGTGCCGGTCCTGAGCGCATCGGCCCGTTCGAGGTCCTGCGCAAGCTCGGTGAGGGGGGCATGGGCGTGGTCTATCTGTGCCGACGGCAGAGCGATGACTTCGAGCAACTTCTGGCGATCAAGCGGCTCAATGCGGCGGTCGACTCCGACCTGGCCCGGCAGCGCCTCGCGATCGAGCGGCGTGTGCTGGCCAGCCTTCGCCACCCGAATATCGCGCAATTCGTCGACGGCGGTGAGGACGACGACGGCACGCCTTACGTCGCGATGGAATACGTCGACGGCCTGCCGATCGACCGCTACGCCGAACGGCATGCCCTGGGCCGAAGCGCGCGAATCCGCTTGTTTCTGGATCTCTGTCAGGCCGTGCAGTTCGCCCATCGCAATCTGATCGTGCACCGCGACATCAAGATGGCGAACGTGATGATCGACGCGAACGACCGGGTCAAGCTGCTCGACTTCGGCATCGCCAAACTGATCGGTGACGAGAAGAAGGGCCACGATGAAACACTGCTGACCGTGGCCGGCGCGATGACGCCACACTACGCCAGCCCCGAGCAGGTCCGCGGCGAAGCGGCCACGCCCTTGAGCGACGTCTACTCGCTCGGCGTCGTGCTCTACGAGCTGCTGGCCGGCCGGAAACCCTACGAGATTCAGACCCGGCGGCCGACCGAAATCGAGAAGATCATCTGCCTGAGCGAACCACCGCCGGCGCTGCCCGCCCGGCGCGGACGCCTCGGCGACCTCAACAGCATCGTCGGCATGGCCATGCACAAGGAGTCGGCACGGCGCTACCAGTCAGTTGGTCAACTGGCCGAAGACCTCGAGCACTGGCTGGAAGGGCGCCCGGTCCGCGCCCGACCCGACTCGAGCGCCTATCGCCTGCGCGTCTTCACCCGGCGTCATCCCTTCGGCGTCGGAACCGCGCTGGTCGGCGCAATCGCCCTGATCGGATTTTCCGGCGCAATGGCCTGGCAGGCCCATCAGCTCGCTCTCGAGCGTGATCGAGCCGAACGCGAAGCGCGCGTGGCGACCGAAACGTCGCAGTTTCTGATCGAACTGTTTCAGGCCTCCGACCCGCGCGAAACCAACCCCGAAGGACTGCGCGCGCGCGACCTGCTCGACCGGGCCGCCGAACGCCTGCCCGAAAAGATCGACACTGATCCCCTGACTCGCGCCGAGCTCATGCATGTCATCGGCCTGGCCTACACCAATCTTGGCGTCGAACAACCCGCCGTGGCGCTGCTGTCGGGCGCACTGGAGTTGCGCGAGGAGGCTCTCGGCGGCAACAGCGCGGCAGTCGCCGACTCACGCAACCGCCTCGGCAACGCGCTGCGCAGTTTCGGGCGCCTCGAAGCCGCCGAACCGCTGCTGGTGAGTGCGCTGGAATGGCGCCAGTCGCAGGGTCAGGCCGACCACGACCTGGCCGACTCGTGGAACAACGTCGGCCTGCTGCAGAACGACCTGGGGTGGTCCGAGCGCGCCGAAGGGTCGCTGCGCCGATCGATCGCACTGCATCGGCAGCTCGACGGCGCGGAGACGACCCGGGCCGCCTCTCCACTGCACAATCTCGCCATTGCCCTGCGTGACCTGGGTCGCCACGCCGAGGCGCGGGAGGCCGCGCTGCAGTCGCTGGCCCTGAAACGATCCACCGAATGGAGCCTCTCATCCATCGCGGTCACTCTGGCCGTTCTGGCCAATATCGAGCGCGCGCTCGGCAATCTCGACGCGGCCCGGACCCGTTCCGAGGAAAGCCTCGCGCTGCGGGAAGAGGTTTTCGGGCGCGACAACGTCCGGATTGCGAGCGGTCTGGTCACGCACGCCCGAATCCTCGGAGCCCTCGACGATGCATCCGGAGCTGAAGCGCATTTCCGGGAAGCCATGAGCCTGCATGCACAAGCTGGCAGCCAACATTCGCTGGCCAGCGGAACGTCAAGCTGTCTTTCGGGCGATTTCTCCATGAACAGGGTCGGACGCAGGAAGCCGACGAGCTGCTCGCGCTATCGCTGAGCATCGCGGAGCTATACCTTCCGCCCGACGCTCCCCAGATCGATCGCTACCGCTATCCTCTGGAGAATGCGCAGGGCGAGTGATCCGCACTTGTTCAGAAGCGCCCGCCGCGCACCAGGCGCACGGCGTATTCGCCGCTGATCGCGGCCGGCTGCAGCTCGCCGTCGGTGGAGGTCACCACCCAGGCCTGGTCGCCGTTGGCGCTGTTCGGTGAACCGGTCCAGAACCACTCGGTCGGCGTGGCCGGAAAGACCTCGCCGTTGATCGCCGGCGAGTGGCAGCGGCTTTCAACGATCGAGGCCAGCTCGTTGCGGTTAGGAACCCGCCAGTCGCTTTCTCCGTCCTGGGTGTGATTCTGCGCGGCCTGCAGCGCCGTTTCCCAGTTCATGAGCTGAACCTGGCCGCTGCAGCTCGTCCCGTCCCAGCTCTGGCCCAGCGCGCAACGCTGCCAGATCAGCCGGGTCGGATGGTGCAGCACGGTGCCGTCCGGGCGATCCCGGAAGTCCTCGCTCGGCGTGGCCTCAGGGATGGCCGGGTTCTCGACCCCGCCGCCGCAGTCCGCGACTGCCGATAGCGGCAGCAGCAGGGCCAGCGCGAGTGCTCCGGTGGATAAGATCAACCACCGCTTGCCTTGCATTCTCGTATCCGTCATCACTTGACCTCCCTGACCAGGCGCACCTTCAGCGCCGCCGTCTTGTCTTCGATGCCCAGCGCACCGCCGCTGAAGTCGATCCGCCAGGCCGAAGCCGGGTCGGCCGCCATCGGCGTGAGGCTCCAGAACGCTCCCGGGCTTCGGGGGAAGAAGCCGACGCTGATCGCCGGATCGGACTGTCCGGCGTTGACCAGGCTCAAGAGCTCGGTTCGGGTCGGAACCCGCCAGTCGGTCGCGCCGCACAGGCGCGTCTCGTTGACCGCCGCGACCAGGCCTTCCAGATCACAGGGGCTGCCCGAGCAGGTTCCGCCGTCGGCCAGGCCGACCTGGCCGCCGTTGAGATCACCGTCGAGCGAATACCAGCTGTAGGTATGTCCGAAGTGGCGCGCGTCGTCCGGGTCGTCGACCTTGACCTCCCAGATCAGACCGGAGTAGTTGTCGCGCACGCAGGCCCAGTCGGTCGCCGACTCGGGCAGTGGTTCGCCGTCGAAGTCGAGCTTCGTATAGTCGAAGCCGGCAGGGCCGGTGCCGAGCTTGTTGAGCTGGCCGGCTGCAGCGAGGACATCACGGCCGAACTCGGCGTCCTGACCGGGCAGAGCGCGCACCGGGCAGTCATCGTCCTGATCGTCGGGCAGGCAGGCCACGATGCCGGTGTCGTTGAGCTGGCCCTGGGCGCAGCGGGCGATGCCGGCCACCCCAAAGCTGATCTGGAAGCGATCGCGGAAGATGCCGCAGCCGTCGATGCGATCGGGAATGAGCTTGGTCTCGACTTCGAGCACGACATCGTCGATCGCCACGCTGGCCGAGGTATCGGCCGAGGCACCGACCAGGGTGACGGCGAACTGCAGTGACTCGCCCGGGGCCACGTCGTCCAGGGCGATGCGAAGATCCGAGCCGTCCAGGGTCACGCCGTCGGCCAGGTTGAACCCCGACGGTACGGCCGTGGCGTTGGCCGCCGCACTCGCGCCGGGGCGGAAGCTCGCCGTGCGGCTGAAGCCGTTGGCCGCGATCAGGTGCACGTCGAAGGCTTCGGGAATGAAACCGCCGGTCGAGCCGAACTGGGGGAACTCAGCGAGACGAAACCGCAGCGCCTGAAGCCCCTCCGGCGCCTCGAAGCTCTGACTGAGCTCGGTGATGAACGCCCCGCCCTTGGCCAGACGCGCCGCGCCGCCGACCACGCTGATCGAGCCGGACGATGTCGCCGCATCCGGAGACACGACCACCGACCACTCGCTCAGGCCCGCGCTGAAGTCGCCGTTGGGGAGGAGTTCATCAACGATCTCGAGATTTTCAGCCTGGGCGCTTGTCGCCAGAAACGCGCAAAAGGCTATCTGTGTCACGGCCCGCAAGGGGGCGCAGGCTTGTCGGAAAAATCGATTCATTCGCATATCCATGAGCCTCTTGTCACGACCGATCAGAGCGGCGAAGGCAGGCCGCAGAACATGAACTGTCCCACCGCCCAGTCCTTGAGTTTCTCAAGCACTTTTTCGGGGTTGCCCGGCGTGCCCGAGAATCCGGCGACAACCTGGTTGATCGCCTCTTCGAAGACCGCGCCGGAGGCCTGTCCGAAACTGATCGCTGACAGCGCGTCGCAGACCATCAACAGGTACTCGATGGCAGCAACTTCGCCGGACGGGTCGTTGAAGCGCAGCGGGTTGTTCTCGGCATAGCGGTAGTGCCAGGGCTCGAGCGGGTCCTGGGACAGGAATCGCGCGATGCTCGGGTCGTAGTTTCTGGCGCGGAAGTAACCCAGTCCGCCCGGTAGATCGAACTCGCGACCGGTGAACCGGATCGGATCGTCAAGGCTGGGGGGCGGCCCCAGCACCTGCTTGCCGAACGGGGTATAGGCAAAGTGGGCGAGCGCCTGTCCGGAAGTATCGACAACGTCGCGAATGCTCCCGTTATGGTCACTCAACAACCACTGGATCGTCGTGCCGTCGTCGACCGCCAGTGGTCGATCCACCGACCTGGGATGCAGGCGACGCCAGACGACCTCGCCGGCATCATCGAGCGCCGCGATCACGTTCTCGCCATCACGGATGAAGTGTCGTCGCTGCCCCTCGACCTCGGCGAACACCCGCATGCCTGCCGGTGTATAGCGATAGTTGCCCTCGGAAAGGACCGCTCCCTGATCGTCCCTCAGGATC
>Ga0208112_100290_pt1 | contig 59772 bp, 47 predicted proteins | sample HotLakConsoUCCLE_FD_184736 | JGI IMG/M metagenome (GOLD analysis project Ga0208112, IMG submission 184736) | Hypersaline microbial mat communities from Hot Lake, Washington, USA - Hot Lake Consortium UCC-LE (SPAdes) (version 2) ...
CCGATGGCGCCGCCTGGTGCGCGACTACGAGCAGCGCATCGACGTCTCCGAGGCCATGATCCACGTCGCCATGGGAAGACTTCTCCTGCGCCGCATCAGCCATTGAAGACATTCTCAAACGGACTCTTAGTGCATCAAATAAACGTTCGCCAAAACAACAATGGACGAATAAATTATATCATTTTAATGCTCGTTTGCGTAATAAATTTACCGACGGGATTTCAGCCGATAGGCTGGAAAGGGGGAATCATGCGTTCTATTGCAGTGGGATTACTTCTCGCCTCAGCTGCCGCCTCGACGGCGTTCGCCGAGAGCGGCACGACACGCCTCGACCAGGGCGATATCGGCATCGTTGGAGAGGAAGCGGATCTTTCGCCCTCCGTGGTTGAGAATAGCCTTTTCCATTCCGGATACAGCCAGATCAAGTTCCTGAGCCACAGCGAATTCTCGGTCTCCGCCTTCGACAGGGAAGGGAGCGAGGTGATCCTGCATCTCAATCCCCAGACAGGGGACGTCGTCGGCTCCCGGTAGGTTCATTCGATGGACGTGTAGGACTGGGAGCGGCTCGCTCGCAGCGATGCCGGAAATTGGGCCGGATCGGCCCCATCCGGTCGCGGCCCGGCTCGCGCAAAGGGCCGGGTCGCGACTTCTCCCGCCCGTCGACGATCGGGCCGTGGGCGTCCGATGTCGAGGCAGTCGCGCCGTGAACCCCGAGCGCGCCGCGCTCTCGGGGCCTCCTCGCCCCCCATCCTTCACAGAAAGCTGTACGGGTCCACGTCCACCGTCACCCGGACGTTCGACGGCAGCTTGACTTGGCCGAGCCATCCGGCCACCACCTTCTGCAGCGGGGCCTTGCGGACCGCCTTGACCAGCAGACGGCGGCGGAAGCGACCGCGCAGCAGGGCGAGCGGGGCTTCGGCCGGGCCCAGCACCGACAGGCCGCCGCCATGCGGCGCGGTGCGGCCGAGCAGGCGGGCCGCCTCCTCCACACGGTCGCGATCGGGCCCGCTGACGATCAGCGCCGCCAGCCGGCCGAACGGCGGCCAGCCGCCGAGCCGCCTGGCCTCGATCTGCTGGGCCATGAAGCCGTCGCGGTCGCCCTGCACCAGGGCCTGGATGACCGGGTTCTGCGGCTCCCAGGTCTGCAGCCGGACCCGGCCCGGGTGCTCTGCCCGGCCGGCCCGGCCGGCGACCTGGTGCAGCATCTGGTAGGTCCGCTCGAACGCGCGGAAGTCGCCGCCGGAGAACCCGAGATCCGCGTCGACGACGCCGACCAGCGTCAGCCGCGGGAAGTGATAGCCCTTGGCGACGATCTGGGTCCCGATCAGCAGGTCCACGTCGCCGCGGTTGACCTGCTCGACGAACTGGGCGGCCTGTTTCGGACCCGTAAGGGTGTCGGAGGCGACGATGGTCCAGCGCGCACCGGGCAACAGGTGGTCGACCTCCTCGGCGATCCGCTCCACCCCCGGCCCGCAGACGGCGAAGCTGTCCTCCGCCGCGCAGGCCGGGCACTGCCGGGGCCGGCGCGCCTGGAAGCCGCAATGGTGGCAGATCAGCCGGCCCGCCAGCCGGTGCTCCACCAGCCAGGCGGCGCAATGCGGGCAGGACAGCCGGTGGCCGCAGCTCCGGCACAACGTCAGCGGGGCATAGCCGCGGCGATTGAGGAACAGCATCGCCTGCTCCCCGGCGGCGATGGTGCGTGAGACCTCCTCCAGCAGGACTCGCGACAGGAACCGGTCGGCCGGCAGGTGTTCGCGCTTCAGGTCGATCGCCGCGACCTCCGGCAATGCCGCGCCGCCATGCCGGTCAGGCAGGTGAAGGCGGGAGTAGCGCCCCGCCTCGACATTCACCGTGGTCTCGACCGACGGAGTGGCCGACGACAGGATCACCGGCAGCCGGCCCAGCTGGCCGCGCACCACCGCCATGTCGCGCGCGTGGTAGACGACGCCGTCCTCCTGCTTGAAGGCACTCTCGTGCTCCTCGTCCACGACGATGGCGCCCAGCGCCGGATAGGGCAGGAACAGGGCCGAGCGGGCGCCGACAACCACTCTCGCCTGCCCCTCCGCCACCGCGCGCCAGGTGGTCCGGCGCTGGGCGGGAGTCAGTTCGGAATGCCATTCGGCAGGCCGGGTACCGAAGCGCGCCTCGAACCGGTCGAGCCACTGGGCGGACAGCGCGATCTCCGGCAGCATCACCAGCGCCTCGCGCCCGGCACGCAGCGCGGCGGCGATCGCCTCGAAATAGACCTCGGTCTTTCCCGACCCGGTGACGCCGTCGAGCAGCGTGACGGAGAACCCGTCCTCGGCGCCGACGTCGGAACGCCCGGTCCCCGCGGGCGGCGCGGCGGCACGCACCGCGTCGGCCAGCGTCTCTGCCGCGACCTTCTGGTCGCCGGTCAGGACCGGACCGGGCCGGTATGGGTCGGGCGGTTCGAAGGCGGCCGGCGGCGGCAGGTCATGGGCCTCGAGCAGCCCCGCCTCCGCCATCTGCTTGACCACCGCCGGTCCGCAGCCGGCCTCCCGCGCCAGATCGGCGGCCGGCCGGGCGAAACCGTCGGCCAGCACCTCCAGCACCCGGCGGCGCGCACCCGTCAGCCGCGCCTCGGTCGGCGGTTCGGCGGCGGCGCGGTAGGCGACGGTGGACTTCGGCGGGTCGAGCGCGGCCGGCACGCTCATCACCATCCGCAGCACCGCGCCCGGCGGGCTGACCGTATAGCCGGCGACCCAGTCGACGAATCGGCGGCTGACCTCCGGCACGGGCGGGGCGTCGAGGATGCCCGAGACGTCGCGCAGCTTCTCCTCGCCGACCGCGCCGCCGCCGGGTCCCCACACCACGCCGGTCACCGTGCGCCGGCCGAGCGGCACGGTGACGAAGGCGCCCGGCCCGGCCGCCAGACCCTCGGGCAGGCGATAGTCGTAGGCCTCCCCCAGCGGCATCGGCAGCAGCACCGCCACCCGGTGGCCGAGGCGCGCGCCGGCAGCCCCGACCGCCCCGGCGGTGCCGGGGACGGACGGGATGTCGGGCGGGCCCGGCGCGATCGGGGGTTGGTGTTGACCCATGGCGATGGGCTACACTGCCGGCCGTCGTTTGGCCAGAGTCGGCACTGCCGGCCGCACGAGTCGTCGGCTTCCGAAGGCGGGCAGGGTTGCCGCCGGCACCGGCCGGGCCGACTTTCAGACGTCTGTCGCCTTTGGGGCGGAGTCGCAATTCGAAGGATCGACGCGGCGCCGTTCGATTCCCAGACCCGTTTCGTGCTCAGAGGACGCCATGAAGTTCTTCATCGATACCGCTGATCTGGACGAGATCCGAGATCTGGCCGCCACCGGCCTGCTGGATGGCGTGACCACCAATCCGTCGCTGGTGGCCAAGACCGGCAAGGGGTTCCTGGAACTGGTCGCGGAGATCTGCGAGGTGGTTCCGGGCCCGGTCAGCGCCGAAGTGGCGGCGACCGACCACGACACCATGCTGGCCGAGGGCCGCAAGCTGGCGAAGATCGCGCCGAACGTCGCGGTCAAGGTGCCGCTGACCCCCGACGGCCTGAGGACCTGCAAGACGCTGCGCGACGAAGGCACCATGGTCAACGTCACGCTCTGCTTTTCCGCCGCCCAGGCGCTGCTGGCCGCGAAGGCGGGCGCCAGCTTCATCAGCCCGTTCGTCGGCCGACTCGACGACATCGGCCAGGACGGCATGGCGCTGATTTCGGAGATCTGCGAGATCTACGCCGCCTACCCGGCGATCGAGACCAAGGTGCTGGTCGCCTCGATCCGCGGGCCCGGCCATGTGATCCAGGCGGCACGGATGGGCGCCGACGTGGCGACCATGCCGCCCAAGGTGCTTCGCCAGCTGTACCAGCACCCGCTGACCGACAAGGGACTTGCGGCCTTCGTCGAAGACTGGAAGAAGACCGGCCAGACGATCCTGGACGAGAGCGACGCCACTCCGGTCCGGACGATCGCCTGACGGCCCGGCCGCCGCCCCGACGCCGACACCGTATCCGCCACCGCGAGGAACCCCCGCCCGATGGCCAACGACCCGCGTGCCGACGACCCGACCGCCGTCGGGGATGGCGACGACCCTACGGCGATCGCCGGCCGCCAGGCGCCGGCTCAGCGGGTGACGCCGGAGGTCGAAGCGGCAGCCGATCACCCCGACGGTCCGGGCGACCCACCGCCGTCGAGCGCCCCCACGGCGGAGGCCGTGGCGGCCTATCTCGCCGCCCATCCCACCTTCCTGGCCGACCACCCGGACCTCCTGGAGACGCTGATCCTGCCGGACCAGCGCAGCCAGGACGGCGTGGTCGATCTGCGCGGCCACCTGCTGCAGCGCCAGCGCGACGACATCGACCGGCTGAAGCGCCAGCAGCGGGCGATCGTCAGCGCGACCCGGGCCAACCTCAACACCCAGCAGCGAATCCACTCGGCGATCCTGTTCCTGCTGGACGCCGAAAGCTTCGAGCAGCTGATCCAGGCGATCGGCACGGACCTCGCGGTCCTGCTCGACCTGGACGCGGCCGTGCTGTCGGTCGAGGGCGACGCCGAGGGCGACCCGCCGCCGCTGCGCTCGGGCGTGAGGGTGCTGCCACCCGGCACGATCGGCGCGCTGCTCGGCGACGGCGACCACCGCCTCGACGGCGACGTGGAGGGCGACGAGGCGATCTTCGGCCCCGCCGCCGGGCTGGTGCGGAGTCAGGCGCTGATCCGCCTCACCGTCTCCAGCCAGACGCCGCCGGCGCTCCTCGCCCTGGGCAGCCGCGACCCGGAGATGTTCCAGGCCGGCATGCGCACCGAACTGATGGGCTTCCTCGCCCAGGTCCTGGAACGCTGCATCCGCACCTGGCTCGACCTGCCGCGGTAGGGCCGGCGCGCGCCGCGACGGGAGCGCCCCTGCCGGGGAGGTGCCCGATGTCGCGGGCACGACAACGCTGCTTTGTTGAGGGTTGTCAAACAGATGAGGTCACCCCCGCGAAGGCGCTACGGGATGCAGGTATTGGCGGTTTGCCAGCCGATGAGGATGCTTTCGAACTTTTTGAGACCATGGCGCATGGTGACGGGTCCGGGTGGTTTGCGGGCATAGCCGTCCCAGCCGCCGAGGCGGGCGATGATCCAGGCGGCCCAGGCGAGGGAGCCCTGCGGATGGGGGTTGGCCTGGCGCTGGGTGCGGGGCTTGTAGCGGGTTTCCGCGACGGCGGAGAGGGCGTCGATCTCGTCGTCGCCGAACACCAGGCGGGCGGACACGGGATAGGTGCCGTCGCGGGCCTGGACCAGCTGCATTACCTTGACGGCGGCGCGGGCGGCGATGGCGGTGAGCTTGATCAGCCGGTCGGCGTGCTGGACCTGGTTGTCCTCGAGCCGCAGGCCCTGGCTCTTCATGGTGCGGAACAGCTGCTCGATCAGCCAACGGCGCTTGTACCAGCCGACGATCCGCCAGGCGTCGGCCTTGGTGAACACGCAATGGTCGGTGATCAGCCGCCAGACCAGCGGCTTGGCGCCCTTGGGCGGGGTCGGCTCGCGGACCTCGACGACGTGGGCGTCGAGGGCCTCGGGCATGTCGGGCTCGGTCTTGTGCGGCCGGGCCAGCCGCACCGGGCCGAAGCGCAGCTCGACCGCCGCGGTGCGCGCCGGCCGGCCCGGCTTGGCCTCGATCTCCAGGGCGGCGCGGTCGACCGCCGGCCAGCCGCCGATCGTGCCGTAGAGCATGCCGCCCCCGGCGAGCTGTCGGTCGCGGTACGCGCGGCTGAGGATGTGCAGGCCCCTCTGCCGGGTCAGGACGTGGTTGGGGTAGAAGTCGCTCTCCCGGTCGGCGACGACGGTGACCCGCCGCGCCTCGGACAGCACCTCGGCGGCCTGTTCGCTGGTCTCGATCCAGCGCCGGCTTTCCTTGTCGTCCAGCGACCGGGCGGTGTGGTCGACCGTGCGCTTGCCCTTCCGGGTATAGACGTCGCCACCGACCAGGCCGATGAGCAGGCCGTCGTCGGCGTCGACCGCGATCATTGCGTGCAGCAACACCCCGCGCACATTGCCGTAGCCCACCTGCCCGAGGCTCTGCCGCTGCGCCGGCCGGTTGAACTTGATCTCGCTGGTGTCCTGGATCGCCAGCACGTCGCGCCCGGCCGCCGCCACCGCGGTCGCCGCGCTCCAGCCCTCGATGATGGCCTCCTTGCTGACCCTGTCGTTGTCCATCAAGTCGTTGAACCGCAAGATCTTGTTGCGTTCCCCATCCGCCGCCCGGCGCAGGCAGCAACTCTCCTCGCGCGTCATGCCTTCGAGCAGCAGCGCGCCCCCCTCGTCGAGCCGCGCATCGCCAAAGAAACCCAGACGATCCGACAAATCTCGCATCATCTCCGGTCCTCCGAATCAATCAGACGACCGACCGAATCACAATCTACCGGGACCTGTGAATCCCTCGACCCCAAGATATTGAGCTAGCCACCTTGCAGAGTTTCCTGCATCCCATAGCGCGAAGGCGGGGACCATTGTGGACGGCGGGCGCTCCCGCGGGCGCGCCCTTGTCGCGGAGGTGCCCGCCTGCGCGGGCAGGACCGCCCGGTTCTTGATGGAGATCCCATGGATGAGGTCATTCCCGCGAAATCGTGCGCACTCGGGGACCTTGAGGGATGACGCGCCTTGCTCTGTCGGGTTCCGCCCCGCCACCCGCCCCTTTCACCGGCACCTTGCGGGCCGATATGCGGGGGACGTTTCGCCTTCCCTGGGAGACCGCATGGCCGACCTTACCGGCAAGTCGATCCTGATCGTCGAGGACGAGGCCCTGCTCGCCCTGCTCCTCAAGGACGCGGTGGAGGAGGCCGGCGCGATCGCCATCGGCCCGGCGACCACCATCGCCACCGCCCTGCCGCTGATCGAGGCCGGCGGCATCGATGGGGCGGTGCTCGACCTCAACCTCGGCGGCGACCGCAGCGGGCCGATCGCCGAGGCCCTGGGGGCCGCGCGCATTCCCTTCGTGGTCGCCACCGGCTACGGCGCCGCCACCGATATCGGCCAGGGCGCGGCCGCCGTGGTGCACAAGCCCTACGACCCCGAAACCGTGCTGAACGCGCTGGCCGGGGCGGTCGGTGGGGTCTGAGCGCCGGGTCTACCGCGGCGGGCGCTTGGGCGCCGGCGGGGGCGGGGTGCCCGGCAGGGCATATTGCTTCTCGCGCCCGAAATCCTCCGGCTCCGGCGGCGGGCCGTCGCTGCACTCGACCACCCAGACATCGTAGACGGGGTGGTCCATCGCCGCGATCGCCGGGCTCGACGCGAACATCCAGCCTGAGAACACGCGCCGGGTCTGCTCGCCCGGCGGCGTGTCGTCGATCTGGAGGAAGGCCGCGCTTTCCGGCGACTGCTCCGGCGGGGTGCTGCGGCAGGCGCGGACCGTGACCGCCAGCGTGCCGAACCCGGCCGTCTCGCCGACCGGAATGCCCAGGGCGTCGACCCGGGCGGTGATCTTGTTGAGCGCCTGCAACAACGCCCAGTCCTGCTCCACCGTCGCCTGCGGGCGCTGGGTGGTGGGCGCTTCGTAGTCGGGGCGGACGAAGTCCCGGTCCTCCTCCGGGTCCTCCACGTCGCCGAAGACGGCATCCGGATCGGCCGGATCCGCCGGGTCGGCCGGATCGGTGGTCGGCTCCGGCGCCGGCTCGGCCGGCGGCTGCGGCCGCGGTACCAGCGGACGGGCGACCGTGCCGCTCTGCGGCTGGGCGACGGCCGCCCCGACCGGCACCGCCGTCAGCAGGCCCGCCGCGAGCAGGGCCGCCGTCAGACGGGCCGCGGCCCGACCGGCCCGCCGCTCGGTCCGCCCCTTGGTCAGCCCCTCGACAAAGGATCGCCCCATGGCCGTCACTGCGGCGGGTCACCTGATCCGCCGTCCAGCCCGCCGTCCAGCCCGCCGCCCAGGCCGCCGTCCTGGCCGCCGTCCTGGCCGCCGGACGATCCGCCAGACCCCGAGCCGCCCTGCTGCTGGCCGCTGGTCATGCCGTAGATCACCTGGCCCAGCAGCTGCTCGAGCCCCGGCGTCGACTGCGTGTACTGGATCACGTCGCCCGACTGCAGCATCACGTCGGAACCGCCCGGGCTCAACGACATGTAGCGTCCGCCCAGCAGGCTTTCGCTCGCCACTTCGGCCAACGTGTCCTCGGGCAGGTGAATCGACGGGTCGATGGTCATCCGGATTTCGGCCAGATAGGTTTCCGGGTCAAGGGTCTGGGAGACGACCGAGCCCACCTTGACGCCGCTGATCCGCACGTCGGCGCCCGGCGACAGCCCGCCCACCTGGTCGAACCGCGCGATCAGCTGGTAGCCCTCGACCTGGCGCAGGTCGGCCGCTGTATAGGCGAACACCAGGAAGAACGCAGCCACCAGCAGCACCACGCCGCCCATGACCGTTTCGATGACGTTGCGGTGCATGCCTGTGATCGCTTCCTCGAAGTCGGCCGGCCGCCCCTGCGGCGCCCATCCGCCCCCGGGTATCGGAGGGCGGGGGGAGCCGCGGTCGCGGGCCCGGCGTCAGGACGGGGTCCAGGGTTCGTAGTCGCTGGCCGAGGGCGCCCGCTTCGCCCCCGCGAGCGTGCTGCCCGGCGGGCGGTAGGCGGCGACCGTGCCGGTCAGGTTCCGCATCGGCTCTTTCTGCCAGGCCTGGCGGTAGGGGCTGTCGCCGGTCGGCGGATCCTTGACCTGATGGTGCAGCCAGCCATGCCATTCCGGCGGCACGCTGCTCGCCTCGCTCTCGCCCTTGAACACCACCCAGCGCCGCTCGGTGCGGGTGCCCTTGCTGCGCTTGTCGACATAGTAGGTGTTGCCCAGGCTGTCGATCCCCACCTTCTCGCCGCGCCGTGCCGTCTTCCAGTTCAGGTAGGCGCGCATGCTCCATTCGTAGAAATCGAAGGCCATGGGGGTGTGGTTCGCTGGTTTCGGGGCAGGTCGGAACGTCGCGCCCTCCGGGGCGGGACGGCATGAGGCGCGGCGAATATGGCACCAGTCGGGCCGCCCGTCCAGACCGGCCGGCCCGAAGCCGCTCGCCCCCCCGCTCCTCCTGGCGACCGCCGGGACCCCGTCGGCAGGGGGCGTTCCGCACCGCCGGCCCACCGCTCTTCGAGGTCCCGGACCGGCGGGGCGTGGCGCGGCCCTCGCTTGGCACCGCGCCCGGCCGCGGGTATGGTCGCCGACCCGCCCGAAGTCCGGTTCGTCCCGCCATGCCGCGCCTGCCCGATCTCCGCACCCTCGCCGGCCTGGGGCTGGTGGTCGTGGCCGCGTTCAGCTACGGCACCACGGCCAGCCTCGCGCGGCTGGCCTATGACGGCGGCAGCGACCCGCAGACCGTCGCGCTGGCCCGGTTCGCCGTCGGCGCCGCGGCGACCCTGGCCGTGATCGCCGTGGTCGGCGGCGGCTTCCGGCCGACCCGCGGGCTGGTCGCGGCCGGCCTGGGCATCGGTGCCGTCTATGCGGTCCAGTCGGCCAGCTACCTGACCGCGGTCGACCTGATCCCGGTCGGGGTGACGGTGCTGATCTTCTTCACCTTCCCGGGCATGGTCGCGATCCTGGTGCGGTTCGTCGACGGCACCCCGGTGACGCCGGTCAAGATCGTCGGGCTGCTCGGCGCCTTCGCCGGCGTGGCGCTGACGATCGGTGCGGCGCCGCGCGACCTTGCGCCGCTGGGCATGGGCCTGGCGCTGGCCGCCGCTGCCGCGGTCGCCGTCTTCATCGTCTATGGCGGGCGCATCGCCCGACGGATCGGCGCGCTCGGCTTCGCCGCCCTCAGCTATCTCGGCGCCTTCGCCGCCTATGGCGCCTGGACCGCGGCGACCGGCACGGTGACCCTGCCCGTGACCGGCGTCGGATGGGTCGGCCTGATCGGCGCCTCGCTGCTGTTCACCGTGGGCATCCTGTCGTTCTTCGCCGCACTGACGATGATCGACACCCTGCGCGCCACGATCCTCAGCAATACCGAACCGCTGTTCGCGATCGCCGCCGCCTGGCTCCTGCTGGGCGAGGCGATGACGCCGATCCAGCTGGCCGGCACCGCCGTGGTCCTGGGGGCGGTGCTGCTGCCGTCCTTCGCCGGCGACGCGCCCCGGCCCGTCCCCGCCCGCCTGCCCGCCGAGCAGCCGACCGCCGCCGAGGCCCGCGAGCCATAGCCCGGGTGCAATGCTGCACTGCGCAATAATCTGTCGGCAGAGGCGCGGCGACGACCTAGATCAGGGGTGGTCCCGGCGAACGCGCCTGGGGCCTGCCCGTAACCGCTGATCCGAAAAGAGGAATCCATGTCCGGTCCCCTGTCCGACACCTGGGCGGTCGAAGCCGAGGCCCGTCGGGCGCAGCAGGCCTATGCCGGCCGGCTGATCGCCGCCGCCGCCCGCCACCTCTTGGCCGCGCCGGCCGCCCTCGTCCGCGCCGTCGCCAAGGCCCATGCGCGCAATCGCGCCTTCGACACGCTGATGACCTACGATGACCGCCTGCTGGCCGATATCGGCCTGAGCCGGGGCCACGTCATGGCCGAGCTGGTCGCCGCCGAGGCCGGTCTCGGCCGCCACGCCGCCCGGCCGCGGCCGGTGACGCCGGTTCACGCCGGCGGGACCTCCGCGCCGCGCGTGCCGACCGCCACGGTGCCGGCCAACGAGGATATCCGCCGCGTCGCGTAGGTCGGGTTGGAGCGAAGCGGAAACCCGACATCCGGCCCGACCGTCCGCGCAGGCGGCAAGGTTCGATGTCGGGTTTCCCGTTGGTCGACCCGACCTACGACTACGACACTGTTTCCGCGAACGCCCGCACTTCGGCCGCCGCCTCCGCCGTGCCGACGCGGTCGCCCTTGATCGACAGCCGGCCGGCCAGGGGGCGGCCCAGCGCCGCCTCCATCCGCTCGAAGGTCCGCTTGGGATCGCCGGAGCCGGAGGTGCAGAACCCCGCGACCGGCCCCAGCCTGTCCCGGTTCTGCGCCAAAAAGCCCAGCACCGGACCCGACGCCCCGCCGGCCCACACCGGCCCGCCGACCACCACCAGCCGCCCCGCCAGATCCGCTCCCGGCGGCTCGACCGGGCTCGACCGGCCGCGCACGCCGTCCAGCAGGCAGCGCAGCATGCCCCAGGGCGTGACCCGCCGCGGCCGGGTCTCGACGATCTCCAGCCGGTCCCCGTCCAGCGCGTCGGCGAGCGCCTCGGCCAGCCGGCGGGTGGTTCCGGCCAGCGAATAGAAGGCGACCAGCGGCCGCGCCTCGGGTCCGGCAGGTCCGGCCGTCTCGTTCTGCGTCGCCATCGCCCGCGCTCCCTCCGGTGTTGCGGTGGAACGCCCGATCCTGCGGCACCGTTCCCGTCCGCACATTGAGGTCCGTCAATCGGTCCGCCGGACGGGGAGCGCCCCCTGATCCGACCCCGCATCTGGTGCGACAAATCTGTTGCAGCCACGAGGTATGGTGGGTACAGTCCCCTCCGGTTCGGGCGGACACCCCCAGTGACGCGACCGGACCGGGCCGATGGCGCAGCGGTGGCCGCCGAAGCGTTTCCTGCGGATCGGCCTTCTCTTGCCCCTCGGGCAACGACACGCTGCCACCGGCATCGCCCAGGGTGGCTGCAAGACTTGTTTATGCAAAACTCCAGCACGATCCTTACCGCACACCCTGCAACGCGCGGTCTTTTTTGCATCTTACCTTTTGGCATATCTCGCGCAGACGAAAATTCGCTGCCGGTAGACACTTTAGTCTTGCCTCACCCCATATCTTGTGGCCATTATCCGGACCTGCACCGGATATCGAGGCGGGGCCGCAGGCACGGCCCGCCTCACCGTCAGCCAAACGCATCCGCATCATGCCGCGCCGCCTCCTGGGTGGACCGCCGGCCGAGACAGGGAAGAAGGGGGCACCAGCCATGCGCATCGAGCGCCGGTTCACCAAGGCGGGCCAGGATCCGTACGCCGACATCGCGTTCCGCCAGGCGACCAGCGAGATCCGCAATCCGGACGGCTCGGTGGTCTTCCAGCAGACCGGGATCGACGTGCCTGAGGCGTGGAGCCAGGTCGCCTGCGACATTCTCGCCCAGAAGTACTTCCGCAAGGCCGGCGTTCCCGCGGCGCTGAAGACGGTGGAGGAGACCGACGTCCCCTCCTTCCTGTGGCGCAGCGTGCCGGACGAGGCCGCCCTGGCGAAGCTGCCGGAGGCCGAGCGCACGACCAGCGAAACCTCGGCCAAGCAGGTGTTCAACCGTCTGGCCGGCACCTGGGCCTACTGGGGCTGGAAGGGCGGCTATTTCGACGGCGAGGGGGACGCCCGCGCCTATTACGACGAGATGGTGCACATGCTGGCGCGCCAGATGGCGGCGCCGAACAGCCCGCAATGGTTCAACACCGGGCTGCACTGGGCCTACGGCATCGACGGGCCCGCCCAGGGCCACCACTACGTCGACTATCGGACCGGCGAACTGGTCCGGGCGGAAAGCGCCTACGAGCATCCCCAGCCGCATGCCTGCTTCATCCAGTCGGTCAGGGACGACCTGGTCAACGACGGCGGCATCATGGACCTGTGGGTGCGGGAGGCGCGCCTCTTCAAGTACGGCTCGGGCACCGGCTCCAACTTCTCCCGCCTGCGCGGCGAGGGCGAGCGGCTGGCCGGCGGCGGCAAGTCGTCGGGGCTGATGAGCTTCCTGAAGATCGGCGACCGGGCGGCCGGCGCGATCAAGTCGGGCGGCACCACCCGTCGCGCGGCCAAGATGGTGACGGTCGACATCGACCACCCGGACATCGAGGACTACATCGACTGGAAGGTGGTCGAGGAGCAGAAGGTCGCCGCGCTGGTCGCCGGCTCCAAGTCGGTGCGCAAGCACATGAAGGCGGTGATGCAGGCCTGCGTCGCGGCCGACGTGGCGGACGAGGACGACCGCTACGACCCGAAGGCCAACCCGGCGCTGAAGGCGGCGATCAAGGCCGCCCGCGCCGCCATGGTGCCGGACAACTACGTCCAGCGGGTGATCCAGTTCGCCCGCCAGGGCTACACGGACATGGACTTCCGGACCTACGACAGCGACTGGGATTCGGAAGCCTACCTGACCGTCTCGGGCCAGAACTCGAACAACTCCGTGCGCGTCACCAACGACTTCCTGTCGGCGGTGGAAACGGACGGCACCTGGAACCTGACCTGGCGCCTCTCGGGAAAGACCGCGCGGACCGTCTCGGCGCGCGAGCTGTGGGACAAGATCGGCTATGCCGCCTGGGCGTCGGCCGATCCGGGGCTGCAGTACGACACCACGATCAACGAGTGGCACACCTGCCCCGCCTCGGGCCGGATCAACGCCTCCAACCCGTGCTCGGAATACATGTTCCTGGACGACACGGCTTGCAATCTGGCGTCGATCAACCTGATGCAGTTCCGCCGCGCCGACGGCAGCTTCGACATCGAGGCCTATGAGCACGCCTGCCGGCTGTGGACGGTGACGCTCGAGATCTCGGTGCTGATGGCGCAGTTCCCGTCGAAGGAGATCGCGCAGCTCAGCTACAAGTTCCGCACGCTGGGCCTCGGCTACGCCAATATCGGCGGCCTCTTGATGGCGTGGGGCGTGCCCTACGACAGCGACGAGGGCCGGGCGATCTGCGGTGCGCTGACGGCGATCATGACCGGCACCGCCTATGCCACCTCGGCCGAGATGGCGGAGGAGCTGGGGCCGTTCCCCGGCTACGCCGACAATGCCGGCCCCATGCTGCGGGTGATCCGCAACCACCGCCGCGCCGCCCACGGCCTCGCCGACGGCTATGAGGGCCTGTCGGTCGCGCCGGTGCCGCTGGACGCCGCGTCCTGCCCCGACGCGGCGCTGGTGGAGCACGCCCGCGCCGCCTGGGACCGGGCCCTGGAGCTGGGCGAGAGGCACGGCTACCGCAACGCCCAGGCGACGGTGATCGCGCCGACCGGCACGATCGGGCTGGTGATGGACTGCGACACCACCGGCATCGAGCCGGACTTCGCGCTGGTCAAGTTCAAGAAGCTGGCCGGCGGCGGCTATTTCAAGATCATCAACCGGGTGGTGCCGGCGGCGCTGGCCAAGCTCGGCTATGACGAGGACGAGGTCGAGGCGATCATCCGCTACGCCGTCGGCCACGGTACGCTGGACGGCGCCCCGGGCGTCAACCACCAGACGCTGAAGGCCAAGGGCTTCACCGAGGCGACCCTCGCCGCGCTGGAGCAGGCGCTGGCCAGCGCCTTCGACATCAAGTTCGCCTTCAACAAGTGGACCCTCGGCGAGGAGTTCTGCGTCAAGGGGCTCGGCATCCCGAAGGAGAAGCTCGACGACTTCTCGTTCGACCTGCTGGCCTTCCTCGGCTTCACGAGGAAGGAGATCGAGGCCGCCAACACCTACTGCTGCGGCGCGATGACGCTGGAGGGCGCGCCCTTCCTGAGGGACGAGCACCTGCCCGTGTTCGACTGCGCCAACCCGTGCGGCCGGATCGGCAAGCGCTTCCTGTCGGCGCAGTGCCACATCCGGATGATGGCCGCCGCGCAGCCGTTCATCTCCGGCGCGATCTCCAAGACCATCAACATGCCCAACCAGGCGACGGTCGACGACTGCAAGGACGCCTACATGCTGTCCTGGCGGCTGGGGCTGAAGGCCAACGCGCTCTACCGCGACGGCTCCAAGCTGTCGCAGCCGCTGTCCTCGCAGCTGCTCGACGACGAGGCGGAGGACGAGGCCGCGGAGACCCTGGCCGAGCGCCTGGCCGAGGCGCCGGCCGCCGCCCGCGGCCAGATGGTCGCCGAGCGGATCGTCGAGAAGGTGGTCGAGCGGGTGGTCGAGAAGCGCGCGGGCCGCGATCCCCTGCCGGCCCGCCGCAAGGGCTATACCCAGAAGGCGATCGTCGGCGGGCACAAGGTCTACCTGCGGACCGGCGAATACGACGACGGCAAGCTGGGCGAGATCTTCATCGACATGCACAAGGAAGGCGCGGCCTTCCGCTCGCTGATGAACAATTTCGCCATCGCGGTCTCGATTGGCCTGCAGTACGGCGTGCCGCTGGAGGAGTTCGTCGAGGCCTTCACCTTTACCCGGTTCGAGCCGGCGGGCATGGTCTCCGGCAACGACGCGATCAAGATGGCGACCTCGATCCTGGACTACATGTTCCGGGAGCTGGCGATCAGCTATCTCGGCCGCGACGACCTCGCCCATGCGGTGGCCGAGGACACGAGGCCCGACGCCATGGGCGCCGGCGAGCGCGAGGGCGAGCTGCCCGAGACGCCGGACATGGCCGAGGCGCTGCAGCGGATCGCGTCGACCGGCTATCTCCGCGGCCAGCCGAACCTCCGGGTGCTGGACGGCGGCCGGGCGGCCGGCACGCTTGAGGTCGCCCGCGCGGCGGACGAGGCGCTGGGCGGCTATGCGACCGGCTACGACACCGAGGGCGCGACCGCCCTCTACCCCTCGCCGGTGGAGGACGCCGGGATCAGCGTCACCGAGACCCATGTCGAGACCGACAGCACCACGGTCTCGATCGGCGGCGCCTCGGCCGGCATGACCCGCACCCAGGCCCGCGTCCTGGAGGCCCGCGCCCGCGGCTACGAGGGCGACCCCTGCCCCGAGTGTCACAACATGACGCTGGTCCGCAACGGCACCTGCCTGAAGTGCGACACCTGCGGCGGCACGACCGGGTGCTCGTGAGGCTTGCCTGAGCCTCACCGGCCGACGATCCCGGTGCAGCGACGGGGCGCCCTCCGCAAGGAGGGCGCCCCGTTGTCGTCGAGCGTCGTCCTGGCGAACGCCAGGACCTCGACGGCAGGAGCGCCGGCGCCGGAGGCGCTTTCCGATGGCCGGGCCGTCGGCACACCGCCCCGCGAGGTCCCGGATCGCGCCCTCGCGGGCGCGTCCGGGATGACCGGTGTGGGAGAGGGTAAAGACCTCCCCATCGGTCCCGTATGGGCGTCGATGGAGGCTCCCCTTCGGAGCGGCCTTTACTGAACGGCGCTACGCCTGCCGCTCCAGCCCCAGCTCCAGCTGGCCGCCTTCCTTCTCCGCCGCCGGCCGATCCTCCGGCATCAGGTAGGTGTAGACCGCCGGGATGACGAAGAGGGTGAAGACCGTCCCCAGCGTCATGCCGCCGACGATCACCGCGCCGATCGCCTGGCGGCTCTCCGCCCCGGCGCCGGTGGCGAGGAGGAGCGGCAGGGCGCCGGTCACGGTCGCGGCGGTGGTCATCAGGATCGGCCGGAAGCGCAGGGCCGCCGCCTCCACCGTCGCCTCCCTCAGGGCCAGGCCGGCGGCGCGCCGCCGGTTGGCGAAGTCGACGATCAGGATGCCGTGCCGGGTGATCAGGCCGATCAGCGTCACCAGCCCGACCTGGCTGTAGATGTTCAGGCTGCCGCCCGTCAGCCACAGCCCGGCCAGCCCGCCGGCCGCCGCCAGCGGCACGGTCAGGAGGATCACCAGCGGCCCGCGCAGGCTCTCGAACTGCGCCGCCAGCACCAGCGCGATGAACGCCAGCGCCAGGCCGAAGATCACCGCGACGGTGCCGGAGGACTGGACATAGTCGCGGGTCTGGCCGGCGACGTCGGTGGTCATGTCCTGCGGCAGCACCTCCTCCGCCTGGCCGCGCAGCCAGTCCAGCACCTCGCCCTGGGCATGGCCGGGGGCGAGGGTCGCGCTGATCGTGGCGCTGCGCCGCTGGTCGAACCGGTGGAGCGCCTGCGGCGCCACCGTGTCGCGGATCGTCACCAGGGCGTCGAGCGGGACCAGCGCGCCGTCCGCGGCGCGCACCTGGAGCGCGGCGATGTCCGACGGGCCGGCGCGCGCCCGGTCGGGAACCCGGACCATCACGTCGTACTGCTCGCCATTGCGCTCGAACTCGGTGATGTCCTGGCCGCCCAGCAGCACCTGGAGCGTCCGGCCGATCTCCGCCGGGGAGACGCCGAGATCCGCCGCCTTCTCGCGGTCGATCGAGACCGCCAGCTTCGGCTTGTCCAGCTTCAGGTCGCTCTCGACGTTCTGCAGCCCCTCGTACTGCCGGGCCCGGCCGGCCAGCGCCGTCGCGGCCCGGTCCAGCGCCTCGTAGGAGCGGCCGGTCTGGATGACGAACTGCACCGGCTTCGCGCCCGGGTCCTGGCCCAGCGGCGGCGGACTGCTCGGGAAGGCCAGCACGCCCGGGACCGCCAGCATCTGCGGGCGCAGCGCGTCGACGATCGCCTGCTGGCCGCGGTCGCGGTCGTCCCAGGGGGCGAGCCCCAGGAACGAGATCCCCTCCGACACTTGCGGGAAACCGACATTGACGAAATAGGTGTCGACCTCCGGCACCTGCCGGTAGATCGCCTCCAGGTCCCGCGCGTACCGGTCCATGTAGTCGACGCTGGCGCCCGGGGGGCCGGTAAAGATCGCGACGATGGTGCCCCTGTCCTCCACCGGCGCCAGTTCGGACGGCAGGTCGGTCCAGATCCAGGCGCCCGCCCCAGCGATCGCCAGCCCCGCCAGCACCACCAGCGGCCGGACCCGGAGCGATCCCGCGACCACGCCCCGATAGCCGCCGGCCAGGGCACGGAAGCCCTTCTCCGTCGCATGGTAGACCCGGCCCCGCTCGCTCGCCGGGCGGAGCAGGCGGCCGGCCATCATCGGCGTGAGGGTCAGGGCGACCAGGCTCGACACCACCACTGCGCCCGCCAGCGCCAGCGCGAACTCAGTGAACAGGCGGCCGGTCCGGCCGCTGGAAAACGCGATCGGCAGGTAGACCGCGACCAGCGTCAACGTCATCCCGACGATCGGGAAGACGATCTGCCGCGCACCCCTGCGCGCCGCCTCCAGCGGCGGCGCGCCGTCCTCAATGTGGCGATAGACGTTCTCCAGCATCACGATCGCGTCGTCGACCAGCAAGCCGATCGCCAGCACCAGCGCCAGCAGGGTCAGCGTGTTGATCGAAAAGCCGAAGAGCCACAGCAGCGCCACCGCGCCGACCAGCGAGACCGGGATCGTCACCACCGGAATCACCGTCGCCCGCAGCGACCGCAGGAAGACGAAGATGATCAGCGCGACCAGGACGCCAGCCTGTCCCAGCGTCCAGTAGACGTTGGCGATCGACTCCTCGATGAAGGTCGCCTGGTCGTAGGCGATCTCGATGTCGATGCCGGCCGGCAGCGATCGCTCGATCGCCGGCAGCTCGGCGCGCACCGCCTGGGAGATGTCCAGCGGGTTCGCGGTTGTCTGTCGCACGATGCCGAGCGCCACCGCCGGTTCCCCGCCGAAGCGGACGACCGAAGTGTCGGCGCGCGGACCGATCTCGACCGTCGCCACGTCGCCCAGCCGGATCGGACGTCCGCCCCGCTCGGACAGCACCAGGTCGCGGAACGCCGCCGGCTCGTCCACGTCGGTGTCGGCCTCGACCGTGAACCGGCGGGCCTCGCTCTCCACCACGCCCGACGGCAGTTCGACGTTGCGCGCCTCGAGCGCCGCCGCCACGTCCTGGACCGTCAGGTCATGGCCGGCCAGCCGCAGCGGATCGATCCAGACCCGGAGCGACAGACGCCGGTCGCCGAACACCCGGACGTCTGCGACGCCCGCCAGGGTCTGCAACGGCTCGCCGACCCGGCGGTCGGCCAGGTCGGTCAGCGCCATCTGCGAAAAGCTGTCGCCTGAGAAGGCGAGGTAAAGGATCGGCTCGGCATCGGCGGCCACCTTGCGGATGACCGGCGCCTCGGCGGCGTCGGGCAGCTGGCCGCGGACCCGTCCCACCCGGTCGCGCACGTCGGCCGCGGCGGCCTCGGGGTCGCGGTCGAGGGTGAAGGTGGCGGTGATCTGGCTGCGCCCCTGCCGGCTGGTCGAGGTCAGGAAGTCGATGCCCTCGATCCCGCCGATCGATTCCTCGAGCGGCTCGGTCACCTCGCTCTCGACGATGGTGGCGCTGGCGCCCGGATAGACGGTCTCGACGGCAACCACCGGTTCGTCGATGTCGGGATACTCGCGCACCGGCAGGCGCTGCCAGGCGACGATGCCCAGCAACAGGACGACCAGGCTGACCACGCTCGCCAGCACCGGCCGCGCGACGAAGATGTCGGTGAAGCGCATGCCGGTCAGGCCTCGCCGCCCTCTGCGCCGCTCTCTGCGCCGCCCTCTGCGCCGCCCTCTGCGCCGCCCTCTGCGCCGCCTTGCGCCGCAGGCCGCACCCGCGCGCCGTCGCGCAGCTTCTGCTGGCCGGCCACGACCACGGTCTCGCCGGCCGTCAGCCCGTCGACGATCTGCACGATCCCCGGCTGGCGCAGGCCGGTGGTGACACGCCGCCGCTCCGCCCGGCCGTCGGCGACGACGAAGACGGCGTCGCTGGCCGGGCCGGGGAGGATCGCCTGCTCCGGCACCACCACCGCGTCGTCGACGGTACGCAGCGGCACCTCGACCCGGACGAAGCGGCCGGGCAGCAGCCGGCCGTCGCCATTGGGAATCTCCGCCCGCAGCGCCAGGCCGCGGGTGCCGGAGTCGGCTGCCGGAGCGATCGCCGCCACACGGGCCTCGCGCGGTTCGCCGTCAAGGTCCACCGTCACCGGGTCGCCGGGCGCGACGGCGCCGGCATGCTCGGCCGGCACCTCGAAGGCGACCTCTATCGGATCGGCGTCGACCAGGTCCACCACCGGCGTGCCGGGCGAGACATAGGCGCCGGGATCGACCCGCCGGAAGGCGACCCTGCCGTCGAACGGCGCGGTGATCCGGTGCTTCTGCAGCAGGGTCTGGCGGTACTGCACCTCCGCGCGGGTGCGGGCCAGGGCGGCGCTCGCCTCGTCGACCGCCTCCTCGGTCCCGGCGCCCCGCTCGGCCAGCGTCTCCGCCCGCGACAGCGCCCGGCGATTCGCCTCCAGGTCGGCATCGGCTTGGGCCAACTGGGCGCGCGCCAGCGCGGTGTCGAGCGTCGCGAGCAGATCGCCCTCGGCAACCTCTGCGCCCTCCTCGAACACCACCTCGGCGACCCGGCCCTCGACCTCGGCCGCGACCTCCACCCGCGCCCGGGCCTCCAGACTGCCGGGCACGGTCAGGGTTTCGGTCAGGCTGCGGGTCTCCGCCGGGGCGGTCTCCACCGGCGTCGGCGGACGTCCGTCGTCCGCCGCCTCCTCCTGCGCGGCGGCAGGGAACACCGGAGCGGGCATTAGCGGCGGGATCGGGAAGATCGCGAAGACCGTTAGAGCGACGGCCACCGCGACGCGGCGGACGCGTTTCGGCATGGCGGGTCTCTGGGGTCGGGGGAAGCCTCGTCGTCCCCAGGCATATGGACCGCCCTCCGGACCTGTCCACCGTGCTTCGCCCTCCCCGGCCCGCCAGGCCCGCCAGGCCCGCCGCGGAGCGCCGCGCGCCGCCGCTCGCAAGTCGGAAGGGAAAACAGGCGGATGCACCGGGTCTAGAGCGCCCGCGCCTGCGGGTTCTCCGCCAGCACCGCGGCGAGCCAGCCGTCGTGCCGCCCCCGCTCGACCAGCGCCACGATCGAGCCGCCGAAGCCGCCGCCGGTCAACCGGGCGCCGGTCGCGCCGTGGCGGCGGGCGCTGTCGACCAGGGCGTCGATCTCCGGGATCGAGACCTCATAGTCGTCGCGCTGGCTGTCATGGCTGAGGTCCATCAGCCTGCCGAACGCCGGCGCGTCGCCGGCCTCCAGCGCCTTGACGCCGTCCAGCACGCGGGCGTTCTCGGTCACCACGTGCCGCGCCCGGCGACCCAGCGGCTCCGGCAGGGCCATGATGCGGTCGAGGTCGCCGGGCGAGAGGTCGCGCAGGGCGGTCACGCCCAAGGCGTCGCAGGCGCGCTCGCACTCCGCCTTGCGCGTGGCGTAGGCGCCGGCGGTCAGCCGATGGGCCACGCCGCAATGGATCACCGCGACGGCGTGGTCCGCCGGCAGGCCGACCAGCCGGGTGGAGAGGTCCCGGGTATCGAGGAACAGCGCCTGCCCAGGGCTGCCGAGCGCCGCCACCATCTGGTCCATGATGCCGCAGGGCATGCCTACATAGGCGTTCTCCGCGGTCCGGCCGATCACCGCCAGCCGCGCCTCGTCGACCGCCAGCCCGGCGGCCGCCCGCACCGCGCGCAGCACCGCCAGCTCCAGCGCCGCCGACGAACTGAGCCCCGCCCCCATCGGCACGTCCGACGCGATGGCGATCTCCAGCGCCGGGATGGCGTGGCCGGCGTCCTTCAGCGCCCAGACGCTGCCGGCGACGTAGTCCAGCCAGTCGCCCTGGGCGGGCTGCTCGACATGGCGCTCCAGCGTCTCGTCGAACCCGGCGGCATGGGCCCGGACCGTCCCCGGCGCCCGCCCCTCCGCCGGCGCGGCGGCCACCAGGGTGCGGTAGGCGAGCGGCGTCGGCAGCACGAAGCCGTCGTTGTAGTCGGTGTGCTCGCCCAGCAGGTTGGCGCGGGCGTGGCCTTCGCCCCACGCCGCCGGGGCGCGGCCGAAGACCTCCCGGAACAGCCGGTCCGCGGCGTCGTCGGCGATCGGTGCCCCGTCGCTCATCGGAACCCCTCCGGCAGCCGGACGGCGCGCAGCTCGGCCGCCTTTTCCTCCGGCAGCGCGTCGACCAGGAACGACCCCGCCGCCTGCTCCACCCCCGCCAGGTATTTCAGTCGGTCGGCGGTGCGCAGCGGCGGGTAGAACTGGGCATGGAAGTGGAACCGCGCCTCCTCGCCCTTCGGTGCGGCGTGCAGCGACAGGATGTAGGGGAACGGCCGGTCGAAGAGGCCGTCGTAGCGCGCCACCACCTCGCCCAGCAGCCGGCCGAACTCCGTCGTCTCGGCGTCGGAGAACGCCCACGGCCCCGGCACCGGCCGGCGCGGCGCGATCCACACTTCGTAGGGAAACCGCGCGAAGGGCGGCACGAAGGCGACCATCGTCTCGCCCTCCGCCACCGTGTAGGCGCCGCCCATCCGCTCGACCAGCCGGGCCAGCACCGGCCCCTCGCGGAACGCCGCCACTGCCTGCGCCTGGACCGGCGGCACGTCGGGGAAGGCGTAGATCTGGCCGTGCGGGTGGTGCAGGGTGACGCCGACTTCCTCGCCCCGGTTCTCGAACGGCAGCACGAAGGCCACGTCGCCGCGCGCCAGCAGGGCGCGGTAGCGGTCTGCCCAGACCGACACCAGCAGCGCGCGCCGGTCGGCGTCGAGGCCGGCCAGGCTGCCCTGATGCGCGCCGGTGTAGACCAGCACCTCGCAGGCGCCGCGCGCCGCCGCGGTCGGCACCGGCAGCCCCTCGGGCGGGGGCGGCGCGGCGCCGTGGAAGGCGGGGAACCGGTTCTCGAACACCGCGACCTCGAACCCGTCGAACGGAATCTCGGTGGCGAAGCCGCCCGGCAGGGTCGGGCACAGCGGGCAGTATTCCGGCGGCGGCTTGAAGGTCCGGGTCTGGCGCGCCGGGGCGTAGGTGACCCATTCCCGGCGCAGCGGATGCCAGCGGCGGTGCGGCGTCGGCGGCGGCACCGGCTCGATGTCGGCCAGCAGCGGCCGGTCATGCGGCGTCCGGCCGTAGAGCCAGAGGCGCCGGCCGTCCGGCTTGACATGCTCGCTCCGGTGCACCGCGGCCGGGCTGTCGAGCGCCGTCACCCGTGCCTCCAGGCGGCCAGGTCGCACGGCCCGATGCGCCGGCCGCCCAACACGAAATCCACCCCGTCCGGCGCCGGGGCGTCGACCGGCTCCGGCCCGACATTGAACGCGAACACCAGATCGCCCCGCCGGGTCAGGCGCAGGTCGGGCGGCAGCGGCATCGCGGTCAGCCCGGCGCGGTCGGCGAGCGTGCCCAGGACGGCGTGGAGCAGCCCGGGCTCCGGCCAGCAGGCGAGATAGGCGTCGCCCCGGTCGGTCTCGACCAGCGCCGGGCTGCCGTCCTCGAACACCGCCAGCGGCGCCCCCGCCGTCTCGACCCGCTCGACCCAGCGTTCGGCGAGGAAGCGGCGGTTGCCCCAGGCGATCTCCCGCGTCAGGCCCGGGCGCAGGCTCTCGACCCGGGTGATCTTGAGGCCCAGGAGGTCGCCCAGCGGTCCCGGCGGCAGGCCGTCGGGGATCCGGAAGCTCGCGGTCTTCGAGCCGGTCCGCGGCCCGAACAGGATCGGCCCGTCGAACGCCTCGAACGCCGCGCGCACCGCCTCCGTCACGATCGGCAGCGACGGCACCACGGCGCAGGCATGGCCGGAGAGCGAGTCTCCGGCGCGCACCACGTCGACGTCCAGCCCCAGCCGGCGCAGCGCCTCGTACCAGGCGAACACCAGGTCCGGCATCCGGAAATCCGCCCCCTGCGGCTGGATCTCGGTGGCCCAGAAGCCGGCATAGTCGAGCACCAGCGCGACCGGCGCCCGGCCGCGCGGCGGCAGGGCCAGGTCCCGCAGTTCCTCGGCGACGCGCGCCGCCTCCTCCCCGCCGGTGTCGAGCACGCCGTCCGGCCGGTTCAGACCGGCATGCATCTGCTCCTGCGCGAAGGGCGCCTGGCGCCAGCGGAAATAGCTCACCACCTCCGCCCCATGGGCCAGCGCCTGCCAGGTCCACAGCCGCACCATGCCCGGCGCCGGGGCGGGGTTCCACGGCGCCCAGTTGACCGGCCCCGGCTGCTGCTCCATCACCCAGAACCGGCCGCGGCCGACCGCGCGGTAGAGGTCGTGGTGGAACGCCGCGATGTCGGGATGCCCGGTGCGCGCCCAGCGCTCCTTCACCGCGTCGTCGAGCGGGAAGAACGCCTCCGTGAAGCCCAGGGGATAGCTGTCCCAGCTGGCAAGGTCCAGGTCCGCCGCCACGTCGAAATGGTCGAAGCTCCAGGTCCGGCCCATGAAGTTGTGGGTGACGAACCGGTCCGGCGAGTGCCGGCGCAGGATGCCGACCTGTTCGGCGTTGAACGCGACGATCTGGTCGGAGGAGAACCGGCAGAAGTCCAGCCGGTGCGCCGGGTTGGTCTCGGTGACCGCCAGCTGCGGCAGGTCGACCTCGTCGAACGAGCGGACGTCCATCGACCAGAAGCGGCTGCCCCAGGCGTCGTTCAGCGCCCCGATCGAGCCGTAGCGCGCGGCGAGCCATGCGCGGAAGGCATCCCGCGCCGCCGGCGACCAGCTGCGCGCCGTGTCGTGGCAGCCATACTCGTTGTCGGTCTGCCAGCCCACGACCGCCGGGTGCTCGCCGTAGCGGCGCGCCACCGCCTCGACGATCCGCCGGCTCTCCGCCCGATAGGTCTCGCTGGAAAAGCAGTAGTGGCGGCGCGAGCCGAACCGGCGCGGCCGGCCCTCCGCGTCATGGGCCAGGATGTCGGGATGGGCGTCGACCAGCCATTTCGGCGGGGTCGCGGTCGGCGTGCCCATGACGATCTTCAGGCCGGCGCCCGCCAGCGTCTCCACCGCGCGGTCCAGCCAGCCCCAGTCGTACCGCCCGGGGTCCGGCTCGATCGCCGACCAGGCGAACTCCCCGACCCGCACATAGGTCAGGCCGATCCGCGCCATGCGCGCGGCATCCTCGGCCCACAGGTCCTCCGGCCAGTGCTCCGGGTAATAACAGACGCCGAGCATCCCTCTCCTCCGGCGGCCGGGCGATCCTTGCTGCGCCGCCCCTTGCCGCCCGGGAAGCCTTGCCCGCTTGCGAACATTTGTCAATCCTTGTGCAGGCTTGCGGAAGGGCGCCCCGGATCGCCCGACCGCGGCCCGCCGTCGGCCTGCCCTGCGACCCCGCCGCCCATGCTACCCTCGGCCCATGAATCTCCGCTTCATCGAGACCTTCGTCCTGCTTGCCCGGCTCGGCAGCTTTCGCGCCACGGCGGAGCGGCTCAACACCACCCAGCCCGCCGTCTACGCCCGCATCCATGCCCTGGAGCGCGAGCTGGGGGTGGTGCTGTTCCTGCGCGGCGGCCGCGGCGCGCAGCTGACGCCCGAGGGGGTGGAGGCGCTGCGCCATGCGGAGACGGTCCTGGCCGGCTGGGAGGCGATGTGCCAGGCCGCCGCCGGGCCGGAGGCCTATGCCGGCGCGGTCCGGATCGGGGCGATCGACGCGGTGGTGCGGACCTGGCTGCCCGGCCTGATCGAGCGGCTGCGCACCGCCCTGCCCCGCGCGACGGTGGAGATCACCGCCGACACCTCGATCAACCTGGCCAGGGGCGTGGAGAGCGGGGAGATCCACCTCGCCTTCATCATCGACCCGCCGGGCGGCAGCCGCGCGCCCTCCGACGCTCGCTCCGGCACTGGCGCCGACGCCGGCACCGCCCCCGGCCCAGGGTCCGACACGGTCTCCGGCCCTGGCAGCGACGCCGGCCCCGGGCCTGGCCCCGGCGCCGCGGCGCCGGACGCGCGCTGGTTCGCGCGCCCGATCTGCACCTTCGCGATGGCCTGGGTGGCGAGCCCGGACCTGGTCGCGGCCGACCGCCCGCTCGCCCTGGCCGAGGTCGCCCGCCTGCCGATCATCACCTACCCGGCCGACACGCCGCCCTACCGGCTGATCGTCGACTATCTGGGCGCCGGCGGCCTGCCCAGCCGGCCGGCGAGTTCGTCGAACTCGCTGTCGACCATGATCCGCCTCGCCGCCGACGGCCTCGGCCTCGCGGCGATCCCGCCGGCCTGCATCGCCCGCCCGCTGGCCGACCGCGAACTGATCGTCGTCCCGGTGGAAAAGCCCTTCCCGCCGCTGGTGATCCACGCGCTGGCCCGCGGCCCCGAGCCGACGCCCCTGGTCCGCACCCTGCTGGCCGAGGCGGCGGCGGCGGCGCACGGCTTCTGCGCGGCGAGCGACCCGGCGGTGGCGTGGGGGTGATGGCTTCGCCCGACCCCCAGCCCGTGCTATGACGCCCCCATGAGCGCCCTTCGCCTCCCCCCGCCGTCCCCGCCCCGCGCCCGATGACCGACTTCACCGGCACCGATCTCGCCTGCCTGCGCGGCCAGCGGCTGGTGTTCGCGGGGCTCGACTTCGCGCTGCCGTCGGGCGGCGCGCTGGTGCTGACCGGGCCGAACGGGACGGGGAAGTCCAGCCTGCTGCGCCTGATGGCCGGGCTGATCCGCCCGTTCGCCGGGCGGCTCGCCTGGGGCGAGGCCGCGGTCGCCGACGACCCGGACGCCCACCGTGCCCGCGTCGCCTATGTCGGCCATGCCGAGGCGGTGAAGCCGGTGTTGAGCGCCCAGGACAACCTTACCTTCTGGGCCCGCCTCTCCGACCCGCGGGAGGCCGTGGCGCGCACCCGGCTGGCGCTGGAGGAGGTCGGTCTCGGCGGGCTGGAGGAGGTGCCGGGCCGCTATCTCTCCGCCGGGCAGAAGCGGCGGCTGTCGCTCGCCCGGCTGCTTGCCGCGCCGGCCGATCTCTGGCTGCTGGACGAGCCGTCGGTCGGCCTCGACGCGGACGGAAGGCGGCGGCTGGAGGGCATGATCGCCCGGCACCGCGACCGCGGCGGCCGGGTCGCCCTCTCGACCCATGCGGAGATCGCCCTGCCCGGCGCCGGGCGGCTGGACCTCGCCCGCTTCGCCGTCGACCCCGCGGCCGGCGACCTGATGGAGGCCGGGGAGGCCGTCGCGGAGAGGGAAGAGGACGCCCCCGGCGAGGGGGCCGGCGCGCGATGAGGCGGTTCCTCGTCCTGGTCGGCCGCGACCTGCACCTCGCGCTCCGCGCCGGCACCGACGCCGCGGTGGCGGTGATGTTCTTCGTCATCACCGTCATGCTGTTCCCGTTCGGCGTCGGGCCGGAGCCCAACATCCTGGCCCGCATCGCCGCCGGCGTGGTCTGGGTCGCGGCCCTGCTGGCGGCGCTCCTCTCGCTCGAGCGGCTGTTCGCCAACGACTACGAGGACGGCGCGCTGGACCTGCTGGCGCTCGGCGGGCTGCCGCTGGAGGCGGTGGTGACGGCGAAGATGCTGGCGCACTGGATCGTCACCGGCGTGCCGCTGATCCTGGCCGCGCCGGTGCTGGCGATGATGCTGGGGCTGCCGTCGGGCGGCTATGGCACGCTGGCGCTGACGCTCCTGATCGGCACCCCGGCGCTGAGCCTGATCGGCGGAGTCGGCGCGGCGCTGACGCTGGGCGCGCGGCGCGGCGGCGTGCTGATCTCGCTCCTGATCCTGCCGCTGTTCGTGCCGGTGCTGATCTTCGCCATCGCCGCGATCGACGCCGCGGTGATGGGCCTGCCGGTCGGCCCGCACCTGGCGCGCCTCGGCATGGTCCTGGCGCTCGCCGTCCCGGTCGGCCCGATCGCCGCGGCCGCCGCGGTCCGCCAGGCGCTGGAGTAGGGCGGGGAGGCCCGCCTACTCCCCGTACGGCACCCAGACGGTCTTCACCTGCGTCGCGCGGCGCAGCCAGTCGCGGCCTTCGCCCTGGGTGCGGTCATGCCAGTCGATCGCCTTGCCGGCATTGGTCCAGACCCGCTTCAGGTTGCCGGCCGAGGCCTTCTCCACCATCGCCGCGCCCTCGGCCGGGCCGACATACCAGAGGGCGTCGACCCCCAGATGGTCGGCCAGCACCCGGGCCAGGGCGTCGCGCCCGCCGGTGACGATGTTGACCACCCCGGCGGGCATGTCGGACGTGTCGAGCACCTGGTAGAGGTCGGTCGCCGCCAGCGGATGCGCCTGGCTGGGCACGGCGACCACGCGGTTCGCCATCGCCACCGCCGGCGCCACCATCGAGACGAAGCCGAGGAGCGGCGCCTCGGTCGGGCAGGCGAGGCCGATCACGCCGATCGGCTCGTTCATCGCCACCGCCACGCCGCGCACCGGCACCGGCTTGACCGCGCCGTCGTGCTTGTCCGCCCAGGCGGCCCAAGAGAACAGGCGCCGGACCGACGCCTCCACCTCGGCCGCCGCCGCCTTCTTCGAGGCGCCGGTCAGGGCGCGCAGCCGCTCGGCGAACTCCTCGCCCCGCGCCGCCAGGTTCTCGGCGACGTAGTAGAGGATCTGCGCCCGGGCGTGGCCGGTCGTCTTCGACCACGCCGCGGCCTTGCGCGCCGCCTCGACCGCGTTGCGGATGTCCTTGCGGTTGCCGTCGCCGACCTCCCCGACCAGCCGGCCGTGGGGGTCGAGCACCGGCCGGCTGTAGCCGCCGTCGGGCCGCGCCTGTTTGCCGCCGATGTAGAGCTTCGCCGTCCGGTCGACGCCCGGCAGGCCGTCGGCCGGCGGGGCGAAGTCGGGCTCGCCGGCCGGATGCTTCGGCTCGGCCCAGGCCTTGGCCTTGGCCTCCCAGGCCGGCTTGAGATACTCGAACAGGCCCTCGCGCCCGCCCTCGCGGCCGAAGCCCGATTCCCTGTACCCGCCGAACCCGGCCGCCGCGTCGAAGAGGTTGGTCGAGTTGACCCAGACCACGCCGCACTGCAGCTGCGGCGCCACGTCGAGCGCCAGGTTGACGGACTCGGTCCAGACGCTGGCGGCGAGGCCGTAGGGCGTGTCGTTCGCCAGCGCCACCGCCTCGTCCGGGGTGCGGAAGGTCATCGCCGCCAGGACCGGGCCGAAGATCTCCACCTGCGCCAGGGTCGAGGCCGGCTCGACATTCGTGCACAGGGTCGGCGGGTAGAAGCAGCCCTCCTGCGGCGCGGCCCAGCTCGGCTGCCAGATCTCCGAGCCCTCGGCGCGGCCCGTCTCTACCAGCTCGCGGATGCGCCGGAGCTGCACCGGGGCCACGATGGCGCCCAGGTCGACCGCCTTGTCCAGCGGGTCGCCCATGCGCAGCGTTTCCATCCGCGCCTTCAGCTTCGCGACCACCCGGTCGGCCACGCCCTCCTGCACCAGCAGGCGGGAGCCGGCGCAGCACACCTGGCCCTGGTTGAACCAGATCGCGTCGACCACGCCCTCCACCGCGCTGTCCAGGTCGGCGTCGTCGAACACGATGAAGGGCGACTTGCCGCCCAGTTCCAGCGTCAGTTTCTTGCCCGTCCCGGCGGTCGCCTCGCGGATCGCGCGGCCGACCTCGGTCGAGCCGGTGAAGGCGATCTTGGCGATCTCCGGATGGTCGACGATCCGCTTCCCGGTCTCGCCGTCGCCGGTGACGATGTTGACCACGCCCGGCGGCAGCCCCGCCTCCCGCGTCAGCTCGGCGAACTGCAGCGCGGTGAAGCTGGTGAACTCCGCCGGCTTCAGCACCACCGTGTTGCCGCAGGCGAGCGCCGGGGCGATCTTCCACGACAGCATCAGGAGCGGGAAGTTCCACGGGATGATCTGCCCGCAGACGCCGACGGGGTCGTAGTCCCTCAGCTCCGGATCGTCGTCGATCAGCTGGGCCCAGCCGGCGTGGTGGTAGAAGTGCCGCGCGACCAGGGGGATGTCGATGTCGCGGGTCTCGCGGATCGGCTTGCCGTTGTCGGTGGTCTCCAGCACGGCCAGCAGCCGGGCATGCCGCTGGATCAGCCGGGCGAGCGCGTAGAGGTGCCGCGCCCGGCCGTGACCGCCGAGGTCGCGCCAGCCTGGCAGCGCCTTCTTCGCGGCGGCGACCGCGGCGTCCACGTCCGTCGCGCCGGCCTGGGCGACCCGCGCGATCTTCTGCCCGGTCGCCGGGTTGATCGCATCGAACCACTGCCTGGTCTTCGGGTCCGTCCATCGGCCGTCGATGAACAGGCGCAGCTGCTGGCCGTGGCGCTTCAGCCAGGCCTCGGCTTCGCCGGCGCTCTCGGGCGCGGGGCCATAGTCCATGGTGTCGAGGATCTCGGCGACGGAGGCGTCGGGGCTCATGGCAACAGGTCCTCGCCCGCTCAGGCCATCGGGTGGCGCCAGCCGGCCGAATAGCGGCCGGTGACGTGGTGCTCCAGCTGGCGCTCGATGTCGCCCAGCAGGCTCGACGCGCCGAAGCGGCACAGCTCCGGCTCCAGCCAGGGGCGGCCCAGCTCCTCCTTCATCAGGATCTGCCAGGCCAGCGCGTCCTTGGCGGCGGAGATGCCGCCGGCCGGCTTGAACCCCACGGCGTGGCCGGTCATCTCGCGATAGGCGCGGATCGCCCGCACCATCACCAGCGACACCGGCAGGGTGGCGTTGACGCCCTCCTTGCCGGTCGAGGTCTTGATGACGTCGGCGCCGGCCATCATCGCCACCAGCGACGCCTTGCCGACATTGCGCAGGGTCTTCAGGTCGCCGGTGCCCAGGATCGCCTTCATGTGCGCGTCGCCGCAGGCTTCGCGGAACGCCTTGACCTCGTCGTAGAGCGCCTGCCAGTCGCGGGTCAGCACATGGGCGCGGGTGATGACGATGTCGATCTCCGTCGCGCCGGCGGCGACCGAGGCCTCGATCTCCCTCAGCCGCGTCTCGAACGGGCTGAGGCCGGCCGGGAAGCCGGTGGAGACCGCGGCGACCGGGATGCCGCTGCCGTCCAGGGCCTCGACCGCGGTCGGCACCATGGCGTGGTAGACGCAGACCGCGCCGGTGGTGATCCGCCGGTCGGCGAGGCCCAGGGCCTCCAGGAGGTCGTCGCGGATCGGCCGGCGCGCCTTGGCGCACAGCCGGCGCACCCGCCCGGGGGTATCGTCGCCGCTGAGCGTGGTCAGGTCGATGCACTGCACCGCCTTGACCAGCCAGGCCGCCTGCCACTGCTTCTTGACGGTGCGCCGGGTGGTCAGCGTCGCCGCCCGCCGCTCCACCGCCGAGCGGTTGGCCTGCACCGCCTCCACCAGGTCGAGGTTCAGCGCCGTCCCCGGATTGCGCACCGGATACCGCCCCGGCGCCCAGCCGCCCGGCCAGGCGACCGTATCGAGGGCCGCCGCGTCGCCTTGCGCCGTCGCCGCACCGGCGCCGGCCACACCGCTGCCCGCGTCGCCGGACGCATCGCTCCCCGGCCGGGGCAGCGGATGAACATTCTCCGAAGGCCGCCCGGCCTCGGCCGAAGCCGGCCGCTCGCGCCCGGTCATGACTGCGATCCTCCCGAAACCCTCTTGCGCCGACGCCCTTCGCGCGGCGCCGGTCCACCCCGCAGGACAGCTCCAACGGGAGTCGCACAATGGCACGATCGGCTGGACCGGAGAAGGGTGCGGGCGCGAAAACGGACCGTTCCCGGGAGCGGTCGCCCGTCCCCTACCCCACCCGCCGCGCCGCCGGGAAGGTTAGGGTCACGGTCGCCCCGACGCCCTCGCGGCTGTCGATGGCGAAGCAGCCGCCGTGGCGTTCGATGAGCGCCTTGACCAGCGGCAGGCGGAGGCCGGTGCCGGCCCATTCGGCCTGAAGCAGGCTGCGGCGCCCGCAGATCACTTTGTCAACGCCTCCAGTGCGGGCTTGATATGATGGGTTGCAATACCATTCCCGATATCGGCAGCCAAAACGTCACTTGCATTGGTCTTGTCCGCCGCGATCGCGATCAGGCCTCCTGGGGGTTAAAGCGCACTGCGTTCGACAGAATGTTTTAGAGCATCTGGCGCACCGAAAGCCAGCTCGCGACCAACGACGCAAGATCAGCTATAAGATTCTTATCTCGCTTCAAAAATTGAGATAACGCACTTGAACTTGAACTCAGAAAATCAGTCTAAGATTGTTGCTCAAGGAGCCCTTGAATCTCAACATATCTTTGCCCTGTTGGGAGTATTTGTACCGTGTCATCCTTTCTATTGAAATGAATGTGAGCCTGCTTGTGCAGTTCTACGAGTACCGATTTTCTCAATCTTGATGTATTTGCATATTCAATCCAATCAATAATTTGCGAAACTTGAATTGGCCTATTCTCTGCATAGCAGAGAATGAGGACCTTTTCCGCTGCTGTTCTTGATGGTTCCAAAATTCGGCGTACATCGCCGCTTTTCCAAACAACTTGGAAGGTCCGCGCCGTCAGAGCCTCGACGATGCCTCGCGACTGCCCTTCCGGAAGTTTTGAGAAAACTCGAACGAATTCAGCGAGAATCCACTTCATACCTCGAAGATAGAACTCCGCGTCCATATGGTTTGGGTCAATCTCTCCACTCACGTGACCGATTGCGCGGTTGTTGCGGAGTTCGTAGAGGCCAATAAGTACTCTTGGAATTTGAATCCGAATTGGTCTCGGCTTCGATGCGTCGATATTTTCGAGGTTCCGGCAAGCGTCGAACATGTTGCGCGGCTTGGATGGCGCGCTTGCATAAGTACCTTTCAGGAAGCCCTCGCAGATTGTGTAGGAAATCTCACAAAACTTCCCTGCCTTGATGCCGACCTTCTCCCAGTCGCCACTGCGGTATTCTGCTAGACCCTCCTCAAATTGCCGAATGAGCGGATCGCGGAGTGCATCAGGGATCGGTGATAGGGCAGTAGTGACATCGATCGATTGCATGTAAGTCAATCTCGATCCCAAAAATAACCAAAACCTTTTCCGACACTGGTCCTTTGGAGATCACCCCTTTCGAACATCGGACCGGTAGCAGCAGCGACCTGGTTTGCTTTGTATATCCAACCCTTTTTTCCTAGGCCGTTTACAATATCCGCGTTTGACTTCTGCTCCTTAAAGAAGCCCTCATTTCTCAGAACCATGATGCGATCGGCACAGGATTGACCTTTCGGCGCCCGTGTCCTTCGCCGGCGAGGTTTCTTTGCCGAAGCTTGGTCGCTCAACGGGATTTCTGCGTCAACCTTACTAATGGTGTTTGGGTCGTCAGACTGCGATTCGTTACCCGCCTCATCCTTGCTTGATCGGGTACCGAACCCACAAGCCTCGATGAGTGGCAGCAGCTTATCGAGTTGCGCTTCAACGAACTCCTTCTCGCCTTCGACCTCGATGACACCAGTCGGAGCGTCAATGTGGATGCGGTTTGTCACCGAAACTTCTCCTGAATGTGCCCGACAATGGTTGCAGCCGGCAGAAGATGCTCACTCTGGGGTCACGTGTCAAGATGTGACACAGCAATGAGCGCTCGCCACAAGATTTGGCAGAAAAGCGACAAGCTTCGTCGGTAAGGGGCGTCGCTTAGGTGCCTTGCCCAATCTTCCACAGTGAGGAACAGCGGCGGGCATTCGCGGCTGAACCGCCGGTCGATGGCTCAACTGAAGGCCCGCCAGCGCCGGGCAGCGGGGGAACGACGTCGGCCCGGCAACCCTGAGCGTTCCGCTGGCAATCTTCCATAAGTTGAGCGATTGCTTTCTAACGCAAATTAACGCCATATGATTCTTTTCTCTAAGTAGCTCGCCTCTCGGCCGGGAAGGTCAGGGTCACGGTCGTGCCCACGCCCTCGGCGCTGTCGATCGCGAAGCCGCCGCCGTGGCGTTCGATCAGGGCCTTGACCAGCGGCAGGCCGAGGCCGGTGCCGGAGCGTTCGGTCTTCATCGCGTCGCGGCGGCTGTTGCTGGCGACCTGGCCGAACGGCTCCAGCGCGCGGGCGATGTCGTGGGGCGCGATGCCGATGCCGGTGTCGGCGACGCTGACCGCCACCCCGCCGTCCGCCGTCTCCACCGCGGTGATCGTGACGTTGCCGCCCTCCGGCGTGAAGCGCACGGCGTTCGACAGCAGGTTCAGCAGCATCTGGCGCAGCGCCCGGCGGTCGGCCATCAGCGCCGGCAGGCCGTCGGCGACGACGGTGCGCACGGTCAGCCGCGAGTTTCGGGCGCGCAGGTCGATCAGCCGGCGCGCCTTCAGCACCTCCTCGGCCAGGTCGACCTTGTCCTCGAACAGCTCGAACCGGCCGGCCTCGATCTTCGAGAGGTCGAGGATGGTGTTGACCAGATCCAGCAGGTGGGTGCCGCTGGCGTGGATGTCGTTGGCATAGTCGGCGTAGTGCGGCACGCCAGCCGGCCCCAGGGTCTGGTCGCGGATGATCTCCGAGAAGCCCATGATGGCGTTGAGCGGCGTGCGCAGCTCGTGGCTCATGTTCGCCAGGAACTGGGTCTTGGCGCGGTTCGCCTTGTCCGCCAGATCCTTGGCGCGCCGGGCCTCGGACTCGGCCTGGCGCAGGGCGGTGATCTCCACATGCATGATCACCGTCGAGCCGTCGTCGGTCCGCTGCTCGGTCGTCAGGTACCAGCGGCCGTCGCCCATCGCCTCCTCGAACGGCCCGTCGTAGTGGCGGTGGCGATGCAGGCGCTCGGCGATCCAGGCCTCCGCATCGTCCTCGCCCCATTGCTCGCCGGTCCGGGCATAGCGCCGGAGCAGGTCGTCGAACGGCAGGCCGACCTCCTGCTGCGCGCCGGGATTGAGCTCCACCAGCGCCTCGTTCCACATGAAGACGCGGTCCTGGGGATCGAGCACCAGCAGCGGCGCGGGGATGATCCGCAGGGCGGAGGTCATCCGCCCCTGGTCGACGGTCCGGTTCCGGGCGCTGGTGATGTCGGAGACGAACACCAGCAGTTCCTCGCCGAAGCCGGGCGCCACGCGGAGTTCGAGGGTTCGCCCGGCGTCCGTGGCCCATTGCACGACCGGCAAGGCACCGGCGCCGGACCTCAGCGCGGCAAGCCGCCGCCGCGGATCCGCAGTCCGGTCGGCGGGCGGCGGCAGCAGGTCCAGGAACGCCCCGAACGGCAGCCCCGGCACCAGCCGGTCGGCATCCTCGCCCGACACCATGGAAACGAGTCGGCCATTAACGCGCCTGAGCTGCTGGGCCGCGTCGAAAACGGCGGCCCCCTGGGGCAGGGCGTCGAGCAGGGCGGATTCGCTGTCGACGGTGGATTGGCGCGTGGGCATCGCGAGTGTCATCACGCGGCGATTGAATCACACAATTGCGACCATCCAGTTAATGCCGGCCCGGCTCGACACTCCCTTTAGTCGCAAGGAGCCCGGCATTCGTCGCGCTCTGGATCGATGACCGGCGGCGGATTCCACCGCTACTGCCGCGCCAGCCGCTCCAGGAAGGCGAGGATCAGCCGGCGCAGGTCGTCCGACGCGGCGGCGGCGCCGGACAGCGTCTGGTCGTGGTTGACCTGCTGGTCGGTCAGCCCGACCCCGTAGTTGGTGATCACCGCCGTCGCCGCGACCTTGAGGCCGCAGTGCCGCGCCAGAATGCATTCCGGGACCGTCGACATGCCGACGGCGTCGGCGCCCAGCGCCTTGATCATCCGCACCTCCGCCGGCGTCTCGAAGCTGGGGCCGAGCCAGGCGGCATAGACCCCCTCGTGGGCGCGGCGGCCGACATCCGCCGCCGCCTCCGCCTGCAGGCCCCGGAGCGCCGGGTCGTAGGCGTCGATCAGCGGCGGGAAGCGCGGCCCGAAATCCGCATCGTTCGGACCGACCAGCGGATTGCCACCCATCAGGTTGATATGGTCGTTGAGCGTCATCAGGCTGCCGGGCGGCATGTCCTCGCGCAGGCTGCCCGCGGCGCAGGTGAGGTAGATCGCCTCGCAGCCGATCAGCTTCATGGCCCGGACCGGCGTCTTCATGACGTCGAAGCGGCCCTCATAGGCATGCCCGCGGCCCTGCAGGCAGGCGACCGGCACGCCGGCGAGCTGCCCCAGGACCAGGCGGCCGGCATGCCCCTCCACGCCGACCTCCGGGAAGTCGGGGAGATCCTCGTAGGAGATCGCGGTCGCCGCCTCCACCTGGTCGGCCAGGGGGCCCAGCCCGGACCCCAGCACCAGCGCGATCCGCGGCGCGAAACCAGGCACCCGGCGCTGGATCGTCAGGGCGGCGTCGGCGGCGGCGGTCCCCCCGGTCATCGGCTTTCGGTCCTTGTCACGGTTGGCTCAGGGTTGGTTCACTGCTGGGCGGCAAGGGTGTCGGGGCCGAACGAATGGGGCAGCAGCTCGCCCAGCGTCGTGGCGAGGCGCAGGCCTTCCGGGCCGCAGACATAGACGGGCACCGGATCGTCGGCGAATTCGCGGATGCGCTGGCGGCAGGCGCCACAGGGACTGCACAGCGCCCCGTTGCCCTCCCGGCCGCCGATCACCAGCACCGCCGCGAGCCGACGGCCGCCGGCGGCGACCATGCTGCCGATCGCGGTCTGCTCGGCGCAGCTGCCGGGCTGGAACGCGGCGTTTTCGACATTGCAGCCGGCGAAGACGCGACCCTGCTCGTCCAGCACCGCGGCTCCGACGGGGAACCGGGAATACGGGCAGTGCGCGTTGACGCGCGCCGCGGCCGCGGCCGCGAACATCTCGTCGAAGCGCGGCGGCTTGGGGTGGGGTTCGCCCATCGGGAGCTCCGGCTCACCGTTCCTTGACGTAGGGCCGGCCGATCGCCTTGGGCGGGATCGCCTTGCCGATGAAGCCGGCCAGCAGGATCACGGTGAGAATATAGGGCAGCGCCTGGATGAATTGGACCGGGATCTCGCCGATCACCGGCAGCGCGACGCCCTGCAGCCGCGCCTCGATCGCCTCCAGGAAGCCGAACAGCAGGCACGCGAACAGCACCGGCACCGGGCGCCACTTGGCGAAGATCAGCGCCGCCAGCGCCAGGTAGCCCTTGCCCGCCGTCATGTCCCGGACGAACGAGGCCGAATGGGCGGTCGAGAGATAGGCGCCGGCGATGCCGCACAGCACGCCGGTCACCATCAGCGCCCGATAGCGCATCCCGGCGACGGAGATGCCGGCGGTATCGACCGCCTCCGGGCTCTCCCCCACGGCGCGCAGGCGCAGGCCGAAGCGGGTGCGGTAGACCACCCAGGCGACCGCCGGCACCGCCAGGATCGCGACATAGACCAGGATGTTGTGGCCGCTGATCAGTTCCGAATAGATCAGGCCCAGGATCGGCACGTCGGCGACCGCCTCCGCCCCCGGCAGGGTGATGCCGGTGAACCGCGCCTCGTTCGGCAGGGTAGGGGTCTGGCCGCCGCGGCTGAACCAGGCGATGCCCAGCGTCGGCGCCAGCCCCGCCACCAGGATGTTGAGCGCGACGCCCGACACCACCTGGTCGCCGCGGTGGGTGATCGTGGCGAAGCCGTGGATCATGGAAAGCCCGAACGACGTGCCGATCCCGGCCAGCAGGCCGAACCAGGCCGAGCCGGTGACGGCGGCCGTCGCCGCCGCCGCGAAGGCGGCGCCCAGCATCTTGCCCTCGAGCCCGATGTCGACGACGCCCGACCGCTCGGAGAACAGGCCCGCCAGCGCCGCCAGGATCAGCGGCGTCGAGACGCGCAGGGTCGCGTCCAGGATCAGGATGAAGAGGGTGAAGGTCTCCACTGCCCGCGCCCCCTATTCCGCCGCCGCCGGCCTTTCTTCCCCGCCGGCGAGCGCCCGGCGGCGGAAGAAGCCTTCGATCTGGGGCCGGAACATGTTCTCCAGCGCACCGGCGAACAGGATCACCAGCCCCTGGATCACCACCACCATCTCGCGGGTCAGCTTGGGCATCTCGAACGCCAGTTCCGACCCGCCCTGGTAGAGCGCGCCGAACAGCAGCGAGGCGAACAGGATCCCGACCGGATGGTTGCGCCCCATGAGCCCGACCGCGATGCCGACGAAGCCGTAGCCGGCGACGAAGTTCAGCAGCAGCCGGTGCTGGACGCCCAGGATCTCGTTGATCCCGACGAAGCCGGCCAGCGCGCCGGACAGGGTCATCGCCAGGATGATCGCCCGCGGCGGCGAGATGCCGCCATAGAGCGCCGCGCGCGGGTTCTGCCCCACGGTCCGGATCTCATAGCCCCAGCGGGTGTGCCAGATGAAGACGTAAAAGCCGACCAGGCAGACCAGCGCCCAGACGAAGGAGAGGTTGAGCGGCGATCGCGCGATCTCGATCCCGATCCAGCCGGCCATCTCGTGGATGAAGGGCAGCACCGTATGCTCGGCGAACGGCCGTGATTCCGGCGACTGCTGGCCCGGCGCGATCAGCACGTTGACCATCAGGTACACCATCAGCGACGCCGCGATGAAGTTGAACATGATGGTCGTGATGACGGTGTGGCTGCCGCGCTTGGCCTGCAGCCAGCCGGGGACGAACGCCCAGAACCCGCCGAACGCCGCCGCCGCGAGGAGGGTCAGCGGCAGGATCGCCCCGAACGGCAGGAAGTCGAGATAGAGCGCCGCCAGCCCGACCCCCAGCCCGCCGATATAGGCCTGCCCCTCGCCGCCGATGTTGAAGAGCCCGCAGTGGAACGCCATCGAGAAGGCGAGGCCGGTGAAGATGAAGTTGGTCGTGTAGTAAAGCGTGTAGCCGGTCGCCTCCTCATAGCCGAAGGCGCCGATCACCAGCCACTTCACCGCCTCCAGCGGGTTCTCGCCGATCGCCAGCACCACGAGGCCCGAGACGAAGAAGGCCAGGAGCACGTTGATCAGCGGAATTAGCCCGACGCTGACCCAGCGCGGCACCTCCAGCGGCTGTCCGAGCCCACTCATCTGACCGCCTTCTCCTGACCGGGGATTGGCGCCGCGAAGCCTTCCGCCGGGACCTGATCCACCTCGTCCCTCGCCACACCAGCCATCATCAGGCCCAGCATGCTCTCGGTCGCCTCCTCGGCCGCCACCTCACCCACGACATAGCCGTCGAACATCACCAGGATTCGGTCGCTCAGCGACAGGATCTCGTCCAGTTCCACCGACACCAGCAGCACCGCCTTGCCGGCGTCGCGCAGTGCGATCAGGCGGCGGTGGATGAATTCGATGGCGCCGATGTCGACGCCGCGGGTCGGCTGCCCGACGACCAGCAGGTCGGGGTCGCGCTCCATTTCGCGCGCCACGATGATCTTCTGCTGGTTGCCGCCGGAGAAATTCGCCGCCTTCAGCAGCGGGTTCGGCGGCCGCACGTCGAAGTCGTTCATGAACCGGGCGCAGGTCTCCAGCACCTTGCGCCGGTCGAGGATCAGGCCGCGGTTGTATTCCGGGTCGTCGTGATAGCCCAGGATCACGTTCTCGCTGGCGTCGAAGGTGGTGACCAGCCCTTCGTGGCTGCGGTCCTCCGGCACATGCGCGACGCCCAGCCGGCGCATCTCCCGCGCATCCTTGTAGCCGCCGGCCAGGATGTCCTCTCCGTTCAGCCGCATTGCGCCCCGGGTCGGCGCGTGCATGCCGGTCAGCGCGGCCAGCAGTTCGGACTGGCCGTTGCCCGAGACGCCGGCGATGCCGAGGATCTCCCCGGCCCGGACGGTCAGCGACACGTCCTTGACCCGGCGCACGCCGCGCCGGTCCACGACGTCCAGATGCTCGACCTCCAGGACCGTGCGGCCGGGCCTGGCCTTCTGCTTCTCGACCCGCAGCAGCACCTTGCGGCCGACCATCAGCTCGGCCAGGTGCTCACGGTCGGTGTCCTTCGTCGCGACATTGGCGACGACCTGGCCTTGGCGCATCACCGTCACGTTGTCGGTGATCGCCATGATCTCGCGCAGCTTGTGGGTGATCAGGATCAGCGTCTTGCCCTGTTGCCGCAGGGTGTCGAGGATGCGGAAGAGCTGGTCCGCCTCCTGCGGCGTCAGCACGCCGGTCGGCTCGTCCAGGATCAGCGTGTCCGCGCCGCGGAAGAGCGCCTTCAGGATCTCGACCCGCTGCTGCAGCCCGACCGGCAGGTCCGCGATCAGGGCGTCGGGATCCACGTCCAGACCGTATTCCGATTCCAGGTGGTGCAACTCCTCGCGCACCTTCGCGATGCCGGCGCGCAGCGTGGCCCCGCCTTCCATGCCCAGCATCACGTTCTCCAGCACCGAGAACGTGTCGACCAGCATGAAGTGCTGGTGGACCATGCCGATGCCGGCGGCGATCGCGTCGTCCGGGCTGGTGATCCGGCGCCGCTCGCCGTTGATCAGCACCTCCCCGGAATCGGCCTGGTAGAAGCCGTAGAGGATGCTCATCAGGGTCGACTTGCCGGCCCCGTTCTCGCCGATGATCCCATGGATGGTGCCGCGGCCGACCGTCAGCGACACGTCGCGGTTGGCGTGCACCGGGCCGAAATACTTGTTGATGTCGCGCAGCTCGATGGCCGCGGCGCCGCCCCCCGGTGGGGAGGCGGCGCCGGCCGTCGGCCGCGCCGGTCGTTCGGAGTCCATGCTCATCCGGTTCCGACGCTGGATTTCGGCCCGACCGGGGTCAGCCGGTCAGGACGCGCACTCGTTCGCCTCGCGGTAGTCGACCACCTCAAGGCTGCCATTGATGATATCGATCATCGCGTTTTCCACCGCGACGATCATCTCCGGCGTCATCAGCGGCCAGTTGTTCTCGTCCAGCGCATAGCCGACACCCTTCTCGGCCAGGCCCAGGTTGAGCACGCCCGGCTCCCAGGTGCCGTTCATGGCGTCGGCGAAGGCGTTGTAGGCAGCGGTGTCGACCCGCTTGAGCATCGAGGTCAGCATGGTGCCCGGATGCAGGTAGTTCTGGTTGGAATCGACGCCGATCGCCAGGTTGCCGGTGTCCTCCGCCGCCTGGTAGACGCCGATGCCGGTGCCGCCGGCCGCGGCGTAGACCACGTCGGCGCCCCGGTCGAACTGGCTGCGCGCCAGCTCGCCGCCGCGCGTCGGGTCGTTCCAGGCCGCCGGGGTCGTGCCGGTCATGTTCTGGAACACCTCGGCATCCGGATCGACATACTTGACCCCCTGCTCGTAGCCGCAGCCGAAGGCGCGGATCAGCGGGATGTCCATGCCGCCGACGAAGCCGACCGCCCCGGTTTCCGACGCCATCGCCGCCAGCATGCCGACCAGGAACGATCCCTCCTGCTCCTTGAACACGACCGACTGGACATTGGGCAGCTCGACCACGGCGTCGATGATGGTGAACCTGACGTCCGGGTATTCGGCGGCCACGGTCTCGACCGCCGGCGCCTGGGCGAACCCGACGGCGATGATGATGTCGGCATCGTTGCGGGCCATCCGGCGCAGCGCCTGCTCACGCTGGCTCTCGTTGGTGACCTCGAACTCCATGTATTCGCCGCCCGTCTCCGCGGCCCACTGCTCGACGCCGTTGTAGATGCCCTCGTTGAACGAGCGATCGAACTTGCCGCCCATGTCGAAGACGACCGCGGGGTTGAAATCGTCCTGGGCGAAGGCGCCGCCGGCGGCGAGGGCGATCGCCGAAGCGGCCATGGCCGCAAGCGTCTTGTTCATCACGGGACTCCGCGCTCCCTGCTGGAATTGGTTGAAGGCGCACCATAACCGGCAACGCCGGGTGATTACAGAGGGATTTGTTGCGGTACAACGACCGCAGGACGGGCGGTCCCCGGCGCGCCGGACAAGCCTGGCTCATGGGTCGCATGAGGGGGTTTCGCTTGTCGCCCGACCCGAATGCCGGGCAGGCTCGCTCCTCCCCCTGACGGAGCCCGGCATGCTGACCCTCCACGACTATGCCGACAGCGGCAACGGCTACAAGATCACCCTCCTGGCGGCCCGTCTGGGCCGTCCCCTCGACCGGGTCGAGGTCGACATCACCCGTGGCGAGAGCCGGACGTCCGAGTTCCTGGCGATCAACCCGAACGGCAAGGTGCCCGTCCTGCGGCTCGACGACGGCACGGTCCTGACGGAATCGAACGCGATCCTGTGCCACCTGGCGGAGGGCACGGCGTTCCTGCCACCGCCCGGCCTCGCCCGCACCCGGGTGCTCGAGTGGCTGTTCTGGGAGCAGTACAGCCACGAACCGATGATCGCGACGCTGCGCTACTGGAGGAAGCACGTGCCGGTGCTGGATCCAGCCCGGCAGGTGCAGCTGGAGGCCAAGCGCGCCGGCGGGCACCACGCACTCACGGTGATGGAGCGCCGCCTCGCCGCCGCCCCCTGGCTGACCGATGCCGGCTGCACGATCGCCGACATCAGCCTCTACGCCTACACGCACGTCGCCGGGGAAGCGGGGTTCGACCTCGCCCCCTACCCCGCCGTCCGCGCCTGGCTGGCGCGCATGGCCGCCGAGCCGGGGCACGTGGCCATGGGAGCGTAGCCGCTTCGCGCCCTGGCGCCGCGCCCTGGGCAAGGCCTCGCCGGCACCCCATCTGCCAGGGAAGACAGGCGTGCAGAACGTCCTGGTGCCCCCCCGGCACGCTGCATGCGACACGCTGTCTGCGAGGAGAGCCGCCATGACCCCTGGCCGATCCGTCGACGCCGCGGCGAAGGCCGGCCTCCGCTTCGCCCGCGACCAGACCCTGGGCGAGGAGATCGCCAATGCCGTGACCCACGGCATGGGCGCCGGGATGGCGCTGGCGGGACTGGTGTTCCTCGTCGTGCTGGCGGCACTGGACGGCACGGCGCTGCACGTGACGGCGCTGGCGATCTACGGCGCGACCCTGGTGACGATGTACGTCGCCTCGACGCTCTACCACGCGGTCACCGGGCCGCGGGTCAAGGAGGCGCTGCGGGTCTTCGACCACGTCTCGATCCTGCTGCTGATCGCCGGCACCTATACGCCGTTCAGCCTGATCAGCCTGGGCGGCGCCTGGGGCTGGGGGATGTTCGTCGCGGTCTGGACGCTGGCCCTGGCCGGGATCCTCCTGCGCATCTTCCGGCGGCACACCCGCGACCGGGTATCGCTCCCGCTCTATCTCGGCATTGGCTGGCTGGGCGTCGTCGCGATCGGGGAGTTCTGGGGCGCCATCGGGCCCGGCGGGATGACCTGGATCGTGGTCGGCGGGCTGGCCTATTCCGGCGGCGTGGTGTTCTACGCCATGCCGCGCCTGCCGTTCCACCACACGGTCTGGCACCTGTTCGTGATTGCCGGCAGCGCCTGCCATTTCGTCGCCGTTGCCGGCTGGGTGCTGCCCGCGATCTGAGCGGCCGTGGCGGCCCCGGGCACGCCGTGCTTGAAACCGGGGGCCGGGTGCCGACATCCTGAGGGCCCTCGCCGCCCGCTCGGGCCGCCCCCGGAGAGACCGCGGAACACCCGCCATGGCCCGACACGACCCCCTCGACGACGTCGCCCTCGACCCCGGACTGGAGGGGCTGGACGACCGGCCCCGCGGGCGCGACCGCGGTCGCTTCTGGTCCCGCCTGAGGGGCGTCGCCGCCGCTTTCGGCGGCCGGCTGGTCTCCGGCGAGAGGCGGGCGTGGCGCTGGACCAAGCGCGTGGTGCTGGCGCTGGTGGTGCTGCTGGTCGCCTATTACGGGATCGGCGCGGTGGTCGTCCACGACATCGACGACGACGTGGCGTTCACCCCGCCGGCCGTCACCGAGGGCGGCTCGGAAGCGATCGACACCGCCGCCGCGCTGATCTTCCGCGAGATCGACGCCAACGGCTGGACCGCCAACGATCCGTTCTTCCTGCCCGGCTGGGTGCTCGACAACATGCCGAACTTCCAGCAGGGGATCATCTACGCGCTCAGCCGGTTCACGGCGGAGATGGCGGACCAGGTCGGCCGCGCCCGCGGCTCCTCCCAGGTCGATCCCGACCTGGACCGGGCCTCGGGCCTGCTGCGCTACCCCGGCGACCGGTGGTACTTCGACTTTTCTGCCGGCCTGGCCCCGCAGGCGCCGGCGGAAAGCCAGTACCGCGAGGCGGCCCGGCGCCTGCTCGCCTACAACGAGCGCCTGGTCTCGGGCGACGCGGTGTTCGACCGGCGCGCGGACAACCTGCTGCGCACGCTCGACCGGATCGCGGCCGATCTCGGCTCCTCCTCCGCGGTGATCGCCGATCACATCGCCGCCGACGAGGCCTTCCTGCTAAATTTCCGCTCCGACGACATCTACTACGCGACCAAGGGCCGGCTCTACGGCTACGCCATGGTGCTGGAGGCGCTGGGCCGCGACTTCGCCGACGTGATCGCGGCGACCGGGCTGCAGGCGGTCTGGGCCCAGATGATCGAAAGCCTGAAGACGGCGGCCGCGCTCCAGCCCCTGGTGGTGACCAGCGGCGCGCCCGACAGCCAGACCATGCCGAGCCACCTTGCCGCCCAGGGCTTCTTCCTGCTGCGCGCCCGGACGCAGCTGCGCGAGGTGTCGAACGTGCTCGCGAACTGACGGCGCGCCCGCCGGGGGCGGGCCTCCGGAGCGGGGCAGCCTACGATCCGTCGCCGACCCAGGTGTCGAGCACAAGCGCCGACGACGTCGGCCCGAACGGCGCCAGCTCCGTCAGCACGGCGTCCAGGGCCTGGACCGAGGCGGCGGCCAGCTTGAGCAGGATCTCCTCCCCGCCGGTGACGTGGTGGCACTCGATCACCTCGGGCATCGCCGCGATCGCGCGGCGCAGCGCCGGATGCCGCTCGCTGCCGCAGCGCAGGCGCACGAAGGCGGTCAGCGGCCGGCCCAGCGCGCCGCGATCGATCCGGGCGCCATAGCCGCGAATCGCGCCGGCCTCCTCCAGCCGCCGCACCCGCTGGGCCGCCGCCGAGGCCGACAGGCCGACCCGCCGGCCGAGCGCGGTCCAGCTGATCCGACCGACCTCGGCCAGCAGCGCCAGCAGGGCGCGGTCGGTGTCGTCGAGATCGACGGCGATCACCCCGAAGGCCTCCGAATGCGAATGGGTACGGCGCGCCCGGGCGAGCGGGTCGCGCCGGGCCGGGCAGTGTAGGACCGCCGCCGCGCCGCGCAATGCCGCGGTTTCGCCGAAATCGCGCGGCACGGTCCCGACCCGCGTCCCCGGGGTGCCATGGCGGTTGACAGCCGCCGGGCGCCCGGAGAGGGTGGCGCCTCCGGATCGTGCGGGTCCGGCAGCGGCCAGCGGCGGTCGACGGCGGTGATTCGGCGGGCGAGAGCCCGGCCCGCCAAACCCTGCGCCGGCCGCCGGCCGACTTCCGCCGATCAAGACCCGTCGCCCGCCCCGTCGAACAGCGGATCGCTGACCATGAAGGCCCTTCCGACGCCCCGCCCCGCCCTCCTTTTCCCGGCCCTGGCCGCGGTGCTGCTGTCGACCGCCGCGCTGCCCGCCGCCGCCCAGGACGAGGCGCGGCCCTCCGGCCCGCCCGAGTTCCGGATCGACGAGAGCGGCTGGACCGGCGGCGCGGTGGCCCGCGAAGGGCGGTTCAGCCACTGCGCCATCTCGCGCGAGGTGGGCGACGGCCGGGTCGTGGTGTTCCAGGTCAGCCCGGCGTTCCAGCTCAACGTCGTCGTGGCGTCGGAGGGGTGGAGCCTGGAACCGGGACAGGAGTTCTCCGCCCGGATCGCCGTGGACGACCGGCTGTCCAAGCAGTATCCGGCCGTCAACGCGGCGGAGAACGCGGTCCTGGTCGCCAGCGGTCGCGACCAGGACCTGGTCGAATCCCTTATGCGCGGCAGCACCGCGACGGTCGACATTCCGGATCTCGAGGCCTTCTCGATCCCGCTGACCGGCACGTTCAACGCCTTCCAGGATCTCCAGTCCTGCATCCAGAAGGCCCGCGAGATGATCGAGGAGGCGCAGGCTCAGGCCGGCGGCCAGGCCGGTGGCCAAACCGGTGGCCAAACCGGCGAGAATGGCGGCCCGGCCGGTACCGGCGAGGCGCGGGCCCCCGGCGACGCTCCGACGGTGCCGTCCGGCCGCTCGCCGAACGCGCCGCCGACCGGCATGGACGCCCGCGCGCTGATGAGCCTGCTGCGCGACGCCGGATTCGAGGAGATCGCGCTGGCCGACCCGCCGTCGATCCCGGAGAACGAGCTGGCGCTCAGCCATGTCTGGCAGATCGACGAGAGCCTGATCGGCGGCCTGCACCAACGGCCGCGCGACCAGGACGCCGACATGGCCGGCTTTGTCGACGCCTATACCCAGGTGCTGGCCGACCGCTGCCCCGGCCAGGCCGAGGTCGAGACCGGCGGAATCCAGCTGGTGCGCGACCTCTACGCCTTCGCGGACGCCACGGTCGACTGCACCGGCGAGAGCGGCGGCTCGGCCCATGTCGCGCTGTTCTTCGCGCTGGACGACAACCACTACTCCGCGTTCTTCCATGAGACGACCATCGGCCAGGCCGAGCGGGCGGACCGCCGGACCGCGCTGATCGCGGACTATATCCGCGCCCTGGCCGAGGCGATCCCGCCGGAGGCCGCGGCCGAAGACACCCCGCCGGCGGAAGACGGCTCCGCCGGCACCGGGGACGGCGCCGGGCAGGAGGGGGCTACCGAAGACGGCGCGGCGCCCCAGATGGACTCAGAGGAAACCGCACCCGCGCCGGATGACGCCGGCGACGCCGCCGCGCCGGAGGCCACCAGCCCGCAGTAGCGGCGGCGTCCGCGGCGGCCATCCCGCCCGCCCGCCGAGGAGGATCCTCCCCCGTGCCCGCCAAGCCCGACGCCGATACCCGCCCGACCTCCCGCAAGACGGAGCCGCGCGCGGCGGCCCGCAAGGCCGCCGCCGCCCGGTCTCCGGTCGCCGAGAAGACCGGCCCGAAGCCGGCGAAGGCGCCCGCCAAGGGCGGCGCGGCCGCCGCCCCGGCCGGCCTCAGGACTGCGCGCAAGGCGCCGCCGCGCAAGGCCGGCGCCACCGGTGGCGCGGCCGGCCGCGCGGCGCACGCCCGGGCCGAGGCGCTGGCGCCGCACCGCTTCCTGATCGAGGCGGTGGCGCCGGAGATCGAAGGCGGCCGGTTTCCGGTCAAGCGCGAGGTCGGCGACCCGGTGGAGGTGACCGCCGACATCGTCACCGACGGCCACAACCAGATCGCCGCCCGCCTGCTCTGGCGCGCGGAGGAAGAGGCCGACTGGCGCATCGCCCCGATGGCCTTCATCGACAACGACCGCTGGGGCGGGTCGTTCGCGGTCGATCGCAACACGCGCTACCGCTACACGATCGAGGCCTGGGTCGACGATTTCGAGACCTGGCGGCGCGACCTCCTGAAGAAGGCCAATGCCGGGCAGCATGTCGAGATCGATCTTCTCGAAGGCCGCAACCTCGTCGACCGCGCCGCCAAGGCGGCCAAGGGCGATGCCGGCAGGCGCCTGAAGGCGGCGATCGAGGCATTCGACAAGACGCCCGACAGCGCGGTCGCGGAGCGGATGGACCGTCTGCTCGACCCGGATCTCGAGCACCTGATGCAGCAGCATGCGCCGAAGACCGGATTGACCCGCTATCCCCGCGAGCTGGAGCTGATCGGCGACCGGGTCGCCGCGCGCCATGCCGCCTGGTACGAAATGTTCTGGCGCAGCCAGGGCACCGACCCGTCCCGCAGCGCCACGGTCGACGAGTGCATCGACCGGCTGCCCTATGTCCGCGACCTGGGCTTCGACGTGGTCTACCTGGTCCCCCATCACCCGATCGGGAAGACCAACCGCAAGGGGAAGAACAACGCCCTGGTCGCCGGGCCGAAGGATCCCGGCAGCCCCTATGCCATCGGCTCGGAGGAGGGCGGCCACGACGCGATGAACCCGGAATGGGGCACGCTGGAGGACTTCCGCCGCTTCGTCGCCGCGACGCACGAGCACGGCATGGAGGTGGCGATCGACTTCGCCATCCAGTGCTCCCCCGACCATCCCTGGATCAGGCAGCATCCGGAGTGGTTCGACTGGCGGCCCGACGGATCGATCAAGTACGCCGAGAACCCGCCGAAGAAGTACGAGGACATCGTCAACGTCGACTTCTACACGGCCGACGGCGAGCCCAAGCTGGACCTGTGGGAGGAACTGCGCGACATCGTGCTGTTCTGGATCGACCAGGGGGTCAGGATCTTCCGGGTCGACAACCCGCACACCAAGCCGCTTCCGTTCTGGCAATGGATGATCCGCGAGGTGCAGACCGACCATCCCGACGCGATCTTCCTGGCCGAGGCGTTCACCCGGCCCAAGCTGATGAAGGCCCTGGCGAAGATCGGCTTCACCCAGTCCTACAGCTACTTCACCTGGCGCACCGAGAAGCAGGAGATCGTCGACTACCTGGAGGAGCTGACCCAGGGACCGGCCGCGGACTACATGCGCGCCAATTTCTTCCCCAACACGCCGGACATCCTGCCGAAGATCCTGCAGGAGGGCGGCCGGCCGGCCTTCCTGCAGCGGATCGTGCTGGCGGCGACTCTGTCCAGCGTCTACGGCATGTACAACGGCTACGAGCTCTGCGAGAACAGCGCGGTGCCGGGCAAGGAAGAATACCTCAACAGCGAGAAGTACCAGTACAAGGTCTGGGACTGGGATCGCCCCGGCAACATCAAGGACTGGATCCGCCGGCTGAACGAGATCCGCCGTGACAACCCGGCGCTGCACGAATACACCAACCTCCGGTTCTACCCCGCCCACGATCCGAACATCCTGGTCTACGGCAAGATGACCGTGGACCGGTCGAACGCGGTGCTGGTGGCGGTCAATCTCGACCCCTACGCCCCGCACGAGGCCAATTTCGAGCTGCCGCTGTGGGAACTCGGGCTGCCGGACTGGGAGACGCTGGAGATGGAGGAACTGTTCTCCGGCCATCGCTTCACCTGGACCGGCAAGCACCAGCACATCTGGATCGACAACGACCGCCCGGCCTTCATCTGGCGCATGCGGCCCGCGGCGGGAACGCCGCTGCCGTAGGGGGCCCGAGCCAACGACGTGGCGCGGCGCGGCGAGCCGGAGGTGCAGTTTCGCGGTACCCGCCCACCATCCGGCGGACCGCGAAGGCCGCGACGAGGGCGTAGAGGACGTGGCCGACCAGGGCGACCCAGGTGATGCCGGTGAAGCCCAGGAACGGCGGGTTGCCCGCGACCAGGCTCGCCATGACCCAGAGCGCGAAGACCCACAGCGCGACGCCGTACACCGCCGCCACCAGCCACCACGGCACGCCGGGCGCGAGCCGGGCCGCCGCCGGCCGGGCGACCAGCATCCAGCCGAGCGGATAGGCCACCAGCCCGGCGACGTAGTGAAGGAACTGCGCGCCGGGGGTCCAGGTCTGGCCGAACAGCACCTGGATCACCTGGTTGGCGAGCGGCACCGGCGCGAGGTTGGCGAAGCCCAGGCCGGGGCTCAGGCTCTGGCCGAAGAAGTCGAAGGCGACGGTCGCCAGCGCGCCGGCGACAAGCATGGTGACGACCCGATTCATGGCGCGACGATCCGGCCAAGCGGCAGCACGGCTGCCTGGTCCGCGGGAGATACACCCGCTCCGGCTCGCCGCCAAATCAAGGCCGTGTCAACCGGCCGTGATGAAGCGCCCCTTCGGCGACCGGCCGGGCGGGAGGGGGGCGCCCCCTCGCACCCCCGCGAGCGCCGGGGATCCCCCACCGCGCGTCTCGGTCGGACGCTTCGCCGGCAACGGGACTATTCCGCCGAAGCCGCGCCCCGGGAAAGCGCATTGGCGCGGCGAGGAAGCTAGAGATCGGCCTCCAGGGTCGATTCTCCCTGCGTCTCGCGAAACCCCTGCGCCTCCCAGAAGGCCCGGCCGGAGGCCGCGTCGGCGACGACGAACAGGAAGACCCGGCGGATGCCGCCCTCGCGGAACGCAGCGAGAGACCGGCGGACCATCCGGCTGGCGATGCCGTGGCGGCGGGCCTCCGGCGCCACGGCGACGTGACTGATCGTGCCGCGCACGCCCACCGATCCGGCGATCACGGCGCCCAGGATCGTCCCGTCGCCGTCGCGGCAGACGAACGAGGCCGGGGGCCACTGCCGGCGAACCGCCTGCGCCAGCAGGGTCTCGTCCTCCCACTCGCAGAAATGCACCTCCGGGTACCGGCGCATGAACGCCACCACGGCTGCAACGTCGTCAGCCGTCATCGGCTGGATGCGATAGGCGGCACCCGTCGGTTCCGCGAGGGCCCGAGCCGTCGCGGCCGTCTCCATCGTCAGGGTCATGGCCCGTCTCCGTCGATTGAAGGAACCCGGGGGCGCGCGCGCGTCGCCCCCGGGCCGCCGTCACACGTCGGTGGTGTAGGGGCTGTCGGGCAGGGAGAAGCTGATCGCCAGGATGTCCCGGTGACCGGTGGTGCCATCGACGCCGGTGATTGGCGAGACGGAGTGCTTCATGTTGCGGTCCTCGAAGACCAGCGTGTCGAGCGGCGTCTCGAAGGTCAGGCTGGCGAGCGGCGCCGCGTCGGCCGTGTAGACCGTGCTTTCTCCGCCGGTCACGTCGACCCGGTTCATCAGGTGGACGCCGGCGAACGGATAGCCGTCGGAGTGCACCCCCTCCGGCGTCACGTCGCTGGTGTGACCCCCGACGACATGGATGCGGATCTGGTGGACCTGACAGACCCAGGTGCGGTCCAGCCAGACGTCCTCGATCGGCCACTGGGCGAAATCCCAGGCGATCAGGTCCCGGAACAGCGGGTTCTGCACGGTCTGCTCGGTCACGTCGCCGAAATGGCGCTCGACCCCGCCGACATAGGCGTTCTGCCGCTCCGACTGGTAGTAGGCGACATGGGCCCGGCGCTGGAGCAGGCGGCCGGTCCGCGGCTCGAAGTCGAAGTCGGAATAGCGGCGAACCCGCCACGCCTTGCCGTCCTCGCCGCCGAACAACGGATCCGGGTCCAGGTCGTTCCAGGCGGCCTGCAGATCGGCGAGCTGGGCCCGGCGCGCCGGGTCGAGGGCGAACTGGCTGCCCGGCAGGGTTGCGTACATGTGCTGGGCGACATGCTCCCGAACTGACGGGGCAAGAGTCCCCGTCTCCATCACAGCGGTCATGATCCGTTACCTCGCTTGTTCTGCTTGCAGATCGTCCCGACATCCCCGGTCGGGTGGCGCGATCCGTTGCGGATCCGCCCGCGGCCCCGATCGAGAGGTGTCCGGTCTTTCGTTGGTTGGACGCCGCCCCGGCCGGAGCGGCGACCGATCGGTCAGAGCCCGAAGCCCCACCGTGCGACCGCCACCGTGGCCATGCCGGCCAGGACGGTGGCGAACAGGCTGCGGGTCGCCAGCGCGACCAGAACGGTCGGGACGGCCGCCCACAGGAAGAGATTGTCGATCCCGATCGCGATCCGCCCGTCGGAGAGCAGCAGCGCCGGCGCCAGCATGGCCGCCAGCACCGCCGCCGGCACGTGGCGCAGCCAGACCTCCACCGCCTTCGGCAATCGCCGGGACGACAGCAGCAGGGCCGGCAGCAGCCGCGGCAGATAGGTGACCGCGGTCATGCCGACGATGATCAGGAAGATGTCCTGCTGGTCCAAAGGCTCGCTCCCAGTCCGAAGGTCGCCGCGGCGATCGTGGCAATGACGACGTTCCAATAGGCGATGCCGGCCAGCGCCAGAGCCACGGCGATGCCGCCGCCCGCCGCCGCGACCAGCAGGAGCACGGGCGAGGTCATCTGGAGCACCAGCAGTGCGATGAACATCGCCGGCAGGGCGTAGTCGATGCCGAACCCCTCGACATCGCTGATCAGCCGGCCGGCGACGACGCCGAAGACGGTGCCGAGGACCCAGCTGACATGGGCGACCATGTTGATCGTCACCGCCTCCGCCGGTGCCAGCGGGCCGCGCGTCGTCCGGGCGGCGTGCAGCGCGAACGCCTCGTCGGTCAGCCCATAGGCGAACAGGGCGATCCTCCCCCCCGGCCAGCCCTTGAGGTGCGGCGCCAGGGCCGAGGACATCAGCATGTGGCGCAGATTGACGATGAAGGTGGTGGCGACGACGGTGGGGGCCGGAACGCCGGCGACGATCTGGCCGACCGCCACCAGCTGCGAGGCGGCGCCGAGCACCATGGCCGACATCAGGATGGTGTTGGCGGCGGAGAGGCCGGCCTCGAGGGCGAGAATGCCGAAGGCGAACCCGACCGGGATGTAGCCTAGGATGATCGGGGTGGATTTGCTGATCCCGCTCAGCACGCCGCCCTCGGCGAGCGAGGCGCTCCACATCGCGGTTCGTCCGCTCATCCCCGATCCTCGCGCGGCGGTAGTTCTTTCCGACGCCAGACACCTAGAGAGGGCGGGCTAGGGAGTCAACCATTTGTAGATTAAATATGAGATTTCTATCGTTATGATCGCATTCCGTCGCGCCGAATACCTTGCTGGCAAAGCGATATCGGGGTTCGGGACAGCCCTCGTCGGCGCGGCCGGCCGTGCGGATGATGGGGCTCGAATTGTCGCGGCCTCGCGTCGTCCCGGGATCGCCCCCGGGGCGCGACCGCGGCCTACAGCGATCCGTGGCAGTGCTTGAACTTCTTGCCCGAGCCGCAGGGGCAGGGGGCGTTGCGCGGGACCTTGCCCCAGGTTTCCGGATCGTTGCGGTCGACCGCGATGCCCGGCGGCGGCGCGTTGCGCACGGTGCTCCCCGCCGCGGCAGACGCTCCACCGCCCGCGGCCGCCGCAGCCATCCCGCCGCCACCATAGGTGCCGGTAGCGCGCGCCTCCTCGGCGTCGGCGAGCGCGGGATCCTGGCGAGTCTCGTGCATCTCCTGCGGCTGCGGGCGCGGCTGAAGCTCTTCCGGCCGGGCGACGCGAAGTTCGACGGTGGAGAGCGTGCGGGTCACGTCCTCGCGCAGCCGGGCCAGCATCTCCTCGAACAGGTTGAAGGCCTCGGCCTGGTATTCCCGCAGGGGATCGCGCTGGGCATAGGCCCGCAAGCTGATCCCCTGGCGCAGGTGGTCGAGCGTCAGCAGGTGGTCCTTCCAGGCCTGGTCGAGCAGTTGCAGAAGGATGCTCTTCTCCGCCATGCGGAAGATGTCCGGGCCGACATCGGCGGCCTTCTTCGCCAGCTTGTCGTCGGAGGCGGTGCGGATCCGCTCCTCGATCTCGGGCTCGGCGATGCCCTCCTCCTTGCCCCACTCGACCACCGGGAGGTCGAGCCCGAGGACGGAGCGGCACTGTTCCTGCAGGCCCGAGAGGTCCCATTGCTCGGCATAGCTGTTGGTCGGGATGGCGCGGCCGACCATGAGCTGGATCGTCTCGTGGCGCATGTCGGTCGCGGTCGACTCGACCTCCTTCGCCGACATGATCTCCTTGCGCTGCTCGTAGACGACCTTGCGCTGGTCGTTCATCACGTTGTCGAACTTGAGCAGGTTCTTGCGGATGTCGAAGTTGCGCGCCTCGACCTTCGACTGCGCCTTCTCCAGCGCCTTGTTGATCCAGGGATGGACGATCGCCTCGCCCTCCTGCAGCCCCAGCCGCTGGAGCATGCCGTCGAGACGGTCGGACGCGAAGATCCGCATCAGGTCGTCTTCCAGCGACAGGAAGAACTTCGACAGGCCCGGGTCGCCCTGGCGGCCCGACCGGCCGCGCAGCTGGTTGTCGATGCGCCGGCTCTCGTGCCGCTCGGTGCCGACCACGCACAGGCCGCCGGCCTGCCTGACCACCTCCTTGGCCTCCTCGATCTCGACGCGGATCCGGGCGATTTTGGCGTCGCGCTCGGCCTCGTCCTCGATGCCCGAAGCCTCGTTGGCGATGCGCATGTCCGGATTGCCGCCGAGCTGGATGTCGGTGCCGCGGCCGGCCATGTTGGTGGCGATGGTCACCGCGCCGGGCCGGCCGGCCTGGGCGATGATCTGGGCCTCCTGCTCGTGAAACCGGGCGTTCAGCACGTTGTGCGGGATCTTGCGCTTCTTCAGCGCGGCGGACAGCACCTCCGACTTTTCGATCGAGACGGTGCCGACCAGCACCGGCTGCTGGCGCTCCCGGCAGCCCTCGATCCAGTCGATGATGGCGTCGTACTTTTCCTTGGCGGTGCGGTAGACCTCGTCGTCCTCGTCGAGGCGGGCAACCGGCTTGTTGGTCGGGATCTCGACCGCCTCCAGGCCGTAGATCTCCCCGAACTCCGCCACCTCGGTCATCGCCGTGCCGGTCATGCCGGCCAGCTTGGGGTAGAGGCGGAAGTAGTTCTGGAAGGTGATCGACGCCAGCGTCTGGTTCTCTCGCTGGATCGGCACCCCTTCCTTCGCCTCGATCGCCTGGTGCAGGCCTTCGGAATACCGCCGGCCCTCCATCATGCGGCCGGTGAACTCGTCGATGATGACGACCTTGCCGTCCTTGACGATGTAGTCCCGGTCGCGCTGGAACAGGGTGTGCGCCTTCAGCGCCTGGTTGGCGTGGTGCACCAGATTGATGTTGTGCAGGTCGTAGAGGCCGCCTTCCGCCAGCAGCCCCTGCTCGCGCAGCAGCGCCTCGATCTTCTCCTGCCCCGATTCGGTCATCGAGACGGTGCGCTGCTTCTCGTCGAGTTCGTAGTCCCCCTCGCCCAGCTTCGGGATCAGCTTGTCGACCCGGATGTATTCTTCCGAACTGTCCTGCGCCGGGCCGGAAATGATCAGCGGCGTCCGCGCCTCGTCGATCAGGATCGAATCGACCTCGTCGACGATCGCGAAATTGAACTCCCGCTGGACCATGTCCTCCAGCCGGAACTTCATGTTGTCGCGCAGGTAGTCGAACCCGAGTTCGTTGTTGGTGCCGTAGGTCACGTCCGAGGCATAGGCGTCCCGCCGCTCCACGTCGGTCATGCCGTGGGTGATGCAGCCGACGGTCAGGCCCAGGAAGCGGTAGATCTGGCCCATCCATTCGCTGTCACGCCGGGCTAGGTAGTCGTTGACCGTGACGACGTGGACGCCCTTGCCCTCCAGGGCGTTGAGGTAGACCGCCAGGGTCGCGACCAGGGTCTTGCCCTCGCCGGTCTTCATCTCGGCAATCCGGCCCTGGTGCAGCACCATGCCGCCCTGCAGCTGCACGTCGAAGTGCCGCTGGCCGAGCACGCGCTTGGCCGCCTCGCGCACCGTCGCGAACGCCTCCGGCAGCAGGGCGTCGAGCGTTTCGCCCTTGGCCAGCCGGTCCCGGAACGCGTCGGTGCGCGCCCGCAGCTCGGCGTCGCCGAGCGCCTGGACCTCGGGCTCCAGGGCGTTGATCTTCTGGACGGTCTTGCCGAGCTGCTTGACGATCCGGTCGTTGGCGGTGCCGAAAATCTTCTTGGCGAAAGCGCCGAGCATCGAAACCTCTGACGTGCGGGACGGGCGGAGACGGCCGCCCTCCTCATGCGGACGATCGGGCAGTCGGCACCGGTGGAAAGATGCGGAACCAGCCCCCGCTTGTCGAGAACGATGATCCGCATCGTCTGTCCGAGCCGTCGCCTTCGGGCGCCTCTGTCCGCTTGGGGGCATCGACACATGCGAAGGCGGCGCCCGCGGACGACAGTGCGTCGGCACCGTCCGGAAGAGGAGCCGGGCGCTGGCGTGGCACCGGTCCGGGCGAACTCCGATCAGTTAAGCCTTGCGGCCCCGGCTTTCAATCCGGCCGGAACCGACCGGCTGGCCAGGCTCTGCCGGACCCCGGTTCGGAACCATAGCGGATCGGCCTCGCCATTCCAACGCCGCCGACCCGCCGCCGACCGCGCGTCGGGCCCCAGCCCTGACCCGGATTCGAGAATCAGAATTCCTTCATGCGCCAAAAGCACGCCAATTCTGTAGCTTAGGTTGCACGTCTTGCTGGTTAATCGGCAGTTAAGCGGGGCCATGCAACGGTCAGGGTCGAGGCAGCCCAAGATTTCGTCACTCCGGACACTTGCCATGTCGGCCGATCCTTCTCGCCCCGCCCCGCCGCCGCCGGCCGGACGACGCACGACGGTCATGCGCCGGCCGGGCGATCCCCTCACCCGCGCCGGGATGGCGATCGGCATCCTCGCGCTCATCGGCATGACCTATGTGGCGGTCCACGCGACCGGCGGCACGCAGTTCGCCTATGTCCATCTGGGCTACCTTCCGATCCTCCTGGCGGCCTTCGCCTTCGGCCTGCCGGGCAGCATCGCCGCCGCGCTCCTGACCGGCTTCGTCCTCGGTCCGCTGATGCCCCTGAACAGCGAGATGGGCCACGACCAGCCGTTCGCCAGCTGGGCGACCCGGACCGGTCTGTTCCTGCTGATCGGCGCGGTCGCGGCCCTCTCGCTGGCCGTCGCCCGGCGCCAGGCCGAGGCGGTGCGGCGGACCCGCCTCGTCGACCCGCGCACCAACCTGCCGAACCACGCCGCGCTGGTCGAGGGACTGGAGGAGATATCGAACGGCCGGACCGGCTGCTGCCTGCTGTTCGAGATTGCCGACTACGACCGGGTGCAGGTCCATTTCGGGCCGGCCCATGCCGACGACTGGGCACGAGCGATCGCCGGGATGCTGGCGGCGGCGTGCCCGTCCGGCAGGACCCTTTACCAGGTGCGCGCCCACCGGTTCTGCCTCTGGCTGCCGGGCCACGACGTCGCCCAGGCGATCGCCGTCGGCACGCGACTGGGCGACAGCGCCGCCCCCGTCACGGTCAGGGGGATCGAAATGGAGTCGGACCGCCTGTGGGGGGTCGCGCCGTCGTTCACGAATGACGGGCAGCTGGTGTTCGCGGCCGCCGCCGCCGCGATCGAGATTGCGCGCTCCACCAACCGCGCTTTCGCCGTCTGCGACGATCGGGCCCTCGGGCGGCAGCGGGCCGACGCGGCGCTGGTCACCCATTTCCGCCGGGCCCTGCGCAGCGTCGAAGGGCTGACGCTCGCCTTCCAGCCCAAGATCGAGCTGGCGACGGGATCGTGCCGAAGCGCCGAGGCGCTGCTGCGCTGTCACCATCCAGAGCTGGGTCCGATCTCGCCGGCGCGGCTGTTCTCCCTGATCGAGCACACGGCCCTCATGGCCGAGACGACGCGATGGGTGCTGGCCCGGGCCCTGGACGCGGTCCAGCGCACCGGCGACCCGCAGTTCGCCGTCGCGGTCAACGTCTCGGTCCGGGACCTGGCCGACGCCGCCTTCGCGGATGTCGTGATCTCCGCGCTCGACGATGCCGGGCTGGCGGGCCGGCAGCTGATGCTGGAGATCACCGAGACCGCCCTCTACCGCGACGCCGACACGATCGCCGAGAACCTCCGCCGGATCCGCGAGCGTGGGGTCCGGGTCGCGGTGGACGACTTCGGAAGCGCGCACGCCTCGTTCGAGTACGTGAAGACCTTCCCGATCGACGAGGTCAAGATCGACCGCTCGTACATCGCCAACCTCCCCTCCCGCTTCGACACGGCCGTCGTCCGGTCGGCGATCCTTCTCGCCGGGGAACTGGGATGCGACGTCGTCGCGGAGGGCGTCGAGACGACGGAGACCGCCCGCCGGCTCGTCGGATGGGGCTGCCGGTACGGGCAAGGCTACCTGTTCAGCCCTGCAATCCCCATCGATCAGCTGTGCGAATTCCTCAGGTCCCCGGCCGGGCTGCGACGGTCCATCATGATGGAGACTCCGCGCCGACGCGACGCCGTGTCCTGACGCGACGCCGCCCTGTCGATTCCATCAGATCGCCGCTCGACGGGCTTGACACCGGGACGGCCGGAGCGCGATTCATCTGATGAATTCCGGTCTGCTCGACTCTCGCCGGACCGCCGGGTGACATCCGCCTCCGACAGGACTGCGCTCACCGACTCCGTCGGCGCCGGCGGCGGGCAGCCGTTCGCCACAGGGACTCGATTGCTTCATGCCTCGCGGCCTCTCCGACTATTTCGGCTTCGTGCGCGCCAATCTGCGGCTGCTGGCGTTCGGCTTCCTGCTGTGCTTTGCGTCGAGCTTCGGCCAGACCTTCTTCATCGCCGTGTTCGGGGCGGAGATCCGGGCCGCCTTCGATCTGACCAGCGGTTCCTTCGGCGCCTACTATTCGGCTGCGACGCTGGCCTCCGGGCTGTCGATGATCTGGCTCGGCGGTCTGGTCGACCGGATCGACCCGGGCCGGTTCGCGGCCGCGGTGATCCTCGGGCTCGCCGCCGCGAGCCTGGCGATGGCCCTGAACCCGACGGCGATCCTACTGCCGGTGGTGATCTTCGGCCTGCGGCTGTTCGGCCAGGGGCTGATCAGCCACACCGCCCTGACCGCCATGGCCAAGAGCTTCCGCCGTGCCCGCGGCAAGGCCGTGTCGATCGCCGCGCTCGGCTTCCCGGTCGGGGAGGCGGTGTTTCCGCTGGCCGGCGTCGCACTGATGGCGGGGTTCGGCTGGCGCGGCGCCTGGGGAATCGGCGCGGCGATCGCTTTCCTGGCTGTTCTGCCGCTGGCGCTTTGGCTGTTCCGAGGCGCAGGCGCCGCGGTGGACGGCGCGCCCCGGAACGCCCTGCGGCCAGCCTCCCGGCCCGCTCCGGCCGGCGCGGCCGGCGCGGCCGCCACCGGCCAGGACGATCCCCCGGCCGAGCCGGTGCCGCCCGGCGGATCGGCCACCGCGGCGGCGGCGGCCGGCAGCGCGTCCCGGGACGAAGAGCCGGAGGTCCGCTCCTGGCGCCGCCGCGAGGTGCTGCGCGACCCGCGCTACTGGCTCATGCTGCCCGGGATCCTGGCGCCGGCTTTCGTCAACACCGGCATCTTCTTCCATCAGACGGTGATCGCCGAGGCCAAGGGCTGGTCGCTGGCCTACTGGGCGGCGGCGTTTCCGGTCTACGCCGCCTCGACCATCGTCGCAGCGACCGCCGCCGGCCCGGTGATCGACCGGATCGGCGCCCGCCGCCTGTTGCCGCTCTTGCTGCCGCCGCTGCTCGCCGCGCTCCTGGTGCTGGCCGGCTTCGCCCATCCGGCGACGGTGATCGCATACATGCTGCTGGCCGGCCTGACCCAGGGTGCCTTCTCCACCGTGATCCAGGCGATCTGGGCGGAACTCTACGGCACCGGCCATCTGGGCGCGATCCGCGCCATGGCCCAGGCGGTGATGGTGATCGCGAGCGCGCTGTCGCCGGCGCTGCTCGGCTGGGCGCTCGACGCCGGCGCCGGCGTCGGGGCCATCGCGCTCGCCTGCGCCGGCTATCTGCTGGTCGCGATGGCGCTGCTGGTCCCGGCGGTGCGTCGTGGACCCGCGGAGGCGAAATGAAGCGCGCGCGACCGCCGATGACCGCTTGATCCGCCGCCGCGCCGCAGTCAGGTGCCCTGCAGGCCGGGTCGGCTCTCCTCGCCAGCCGGCCCCTCGCGACACCCAGAGAGCGGAGGCAGTTCCATGGCACGACTGGACGGCAAGAGGGCAATCGTCACCGGCGGCGCCCGCGGCATCGGCGCGGCGACCTGCCGGGCGCTGGCACGCGAGGGCGCCAAGGTCGCGGTCTGCGACCTCGCGGACGAGGACGGCCGCCAGGTGGCCGGGGAGATCGAGCGGGACGGCGGCACCGCCCTCTACCGCCACCTCGACGTCAGCGACGAGACCGAGGTCGAGCGGGTGTTCGGCGACGTCGCCGAAGCGTTCGGCGGGCTGGACGTGGTCGTCGCGAATGCCGGCATCGCCGGGGAGAACGTGCCCACCGACCAGGTCCGGGTCGAGGACTGGGAGAAGGTGATGGCGGTCAATGTCCGCGGCGTCTTCCTGTGCACCAAGCACGCGGTGCCGCACATGCGCCGGGCCGGCGGCGGCAGCATCGTCAACCTGTCGTCGATCTACGGGCTGGTCGGTGCGCCGGACATCCCGCCGTATCACGCCTCGAAGGGCGCGGTGACGCTGATGACCAAGACCGACGCCCTGTTCTATGCGACGGAGAAGATCCGGGTGAACTCGGTCCATCCCGGTTACATCTGGACTCCACTGGTCGAGGACCTGGCGGTGCGCTCCGGCGCCGATCCGGCCGAATTCAAGAAAGACCTCGACAGCCGCCACCCGGTCGGCCATGTCGGCGAGCCCGACGACATCGCCCACGGCATCGTCTATCTTGCTTCCGACGAGGCCAAGTTCGTGACCGGCGCCGAACTGGTGATCGACGGCGGCTATACGGCGCGGTAGCGGTCAGGTCCCGGCGGCGCGCCGCAGCAGGGTGGCGCGAGTGGCGCCCCAGCGGCGGTCGTCGACGGCGTCCCAGCCTGCCGGGGGGACAAAGCCGTCGTCGCTGCGGGTCTCCACCACCACCAGCACGCCCGGCGCCAGCCAGCCGGCCCGGTCGAGCGCCAGGATGGCCGGCGCGGCGAGGTCGCGGCCGTAGGGCGGATCCAGGAACGCGAGGCCGGCGGCCGGCCCGCGCGGCGGGGGCGGCCGGGTGGCATCGGCCCGCACCAGCGCGACCCGAGCCCCCTCCCCCAGGCCGTCGGCATTGGCGCGCGCCGCCTCCAGCGACCGGCGGTCGGCGTCCATCAGCACGGCCGAGGCCGCCCCGCGCGACAGCGCCTCCAGCGCCAGGGCGCCGGTCCCGCAGAAGGCGTCCAGCACCACCGCGCCGTCGACCGGATCGGCCCCGCCCTCTCCCGGTCCGGCATCGGCCGATCCGGGACGCCCCAGATCGCCATGGGCCAGGATGTTGAACAGCGCCTGGCGCACCTTGTCGGTGGTCGGACGGACGTCGCGACCGGCCGGCACCGCCAGCCGCCGGCCCCTATGGACGCCGCCGGTGACCCGCATCGCCGCCGCCCGGCCGCTTGCCGCCCCGCCCGGACGGACGCCCGGGGTCCCGATCGGATTTCGGCCCGCGTGCCGAACCGCCGCCCGCCCGACCGCCGCCCGCCCGACCGCCGCCCGCCCGACC
>Ga0208112_100295_pt1 | contig 57898 bp, 46 predicted proteins | sample HotLakConsoUCCLE_FD_184736 | JGI IMG/M metagenome (GOLD analysis project Ga0208112, IMG submission 184736) | Hypersaline microbial mat communities from Hot Lake, Washington, USA - Hot Lake Consortium UCC-LE (SPAdes) (version 2) ...
ATCGGCATCAATCTGGCGCGGAGCAGGTCGATATTGGCGCGACCATACATCTGCCGCTTGAGGGATTTCAGCCGACAGATGGTTCCTTCGGTCTGCCCGTTCGACCATGGAGACGTGATCGCAGCCGCAACGGCTGCATAATCCGCTGCGTTTCCTTTCGCGAAGCTCGCCACCGGTGAAGAAAGGGCTCGTTCGAGCCAGGTGGCAAGGTCATCGGCTTGGTGTTTACGGATCAGATCCTGGTAGTCATCGACGATCCTGCGGGCGGTCACAAGCTCGGGCGCGGCCCGCTCGGCGATTGCAACGATGATCGATTCGTTTCGGGTCAGCTTGCCCCGTGCACTGCTGAGCAGTCGTGCAAAAGTCCGCGGTGCCGGACAGTCTCGCTGCTCCTTCTGGGGCTGACGCTGCTCGCCTTCTGGCTCCAGCACCGCTGGCTGGGACGGGCCTCCTACGTGACCGTCACGGGCAAGTCCGATGCCGGCCTGCATCCGCCGGTACCGGCCATAATCCGATGGGCGGCGATTCTGGCCGTGGTACCCTTCGCGTTGTTTACGGTGGGGGTCTATTCGATCGTCGTCGCGGGAGGTTTCGTTCACGATATCGGTCGCTGGGATCTCACCCCCTCGACCGCGTATCTCTGGACGGCCTTCTCTTTCGAAGTAACCGCAGAGGGGCTCCGTCTCTTCGGGTCGGCCTGGAATTCCATGATCACCACATTATGGGTCTCGGCCATTTCGGCGCCGCTGATCATGGCTGTCGGCATCCTTGCAGCATGGTTGATCGCACGCCAGGACTTCGTGGGTCGTCGCGCCTTCGAATTCGGCACCATGCTGTCCTTCGCCATTCCCGGCACGGTCGTCGGCGTCAGCTACATCGCCGCGTTCAACGTGCCCCCGGTGGATATTACCGGTACGATGGCTATCCTGGTGATCTGCTTCGTCTTCCGCAATTTACCGGTCGGGATGCGTGCCGGGCTTGCCGCATTGGCACAGATCGACCGCAGCATGGAGGAGGCGAGCCAGACCATGGGCGCGGGCGGTGCCCGCACGCTCCGTGACGTCGTCCTCCCCCTGATCCGTCCGGCAATCTTCACCGCACTCGTATATGCCTTCGTCACCGCCATGACCGCGGTGTCGGCTGTGATCTTTCTCGTCTCCGCGCGCTACAACATGGCGACGGCCTATATCATGGGGCGCGTCGAGAACGGTGAATACGCCCTCGCCATTGCCTATGCCGCAGCTCTGATGATCGTGATGATCATTTGCGTCATGCTGATCCAACTCGGCGTCGGGCGCCGCAGGCCCGGACGGCGGATCGCGTTACAGACACATTCCTGACCAGTGGACATCAACTATGCTCGGAGAAGACCGATCCCGCGAAGCGGCTATCGAGTTTGTCGGTGTCAGAAAACGGTTCGGAGCCATTGTGGCCGTCGATGGCGTATCGCTGACGATCGCACGCTGCGAACTGGTTACCTTTCTCGGCCCGTCGGGCTGCGGGAAAACGACTTGCCTGCGCTTGATCGCCGGCCTCGAATTGCCCAGCGACGGCGTGATGCGCATTGCCGGGCACGATGTCTCGAAGGATCCCGCATCTGCGCGAAACGTCGGCATGGTGTTCCAGTCCTATGCGTTGTTTCCGCATATTTCCGTGTTGGATAATGTCGCCTACGCTCCGATCATCCGCGGCATGAAGAAAGCGGAAGCGCGTGAGCGCGCGCGTCATTCTCGATCAGGTCGGGCTGGAAGGGCTCGGTGAGCGGCTGCCCGCCGAGCTTTCGGGTGGGCAGCAGCAGCGCGTCGCGGTAGCCCGCGCGATCGTGCAGCAGCCCGACGTGATCCTGTTCGACGAGCCGCTCTCCAATGTCGATGCGAAACTGCGACGCCGCGTGCGGCAGGATATCCGTGTACTTCAGCGCAGTTTCGGCCTCACCGCGGTTTACGTCACGCACGATCAGGAAGAGCCACTTGCCGTCTCCGATCATATCGTGGTGATGGATCGGGGCCGCATTGCCCAGATCGGCACCCCCGAGGACCTGTATGATCGCCCCGCGAACGCCTTCATCGCCGATTTCATCGGCGATGCGAACCTGTTTGCAGGCACCGTTACCGGCGGGCGTTTCACCGGTGCCGGGATCGATCTGCCGATCGATGGACCCGAAGGCCCTGCGACCGTATCGATACGCCCGGAACGCATCGGCCTGTTTCCGGGCGGGCCGGCGAAGGTGCTCACCGCCACCTATCTCGGCAGTCGTATGGAATACCTCACCCAAACCGGCGGGGCCGAGCTTCTGGTTTCGAGGCCCATCGTCGAGCCTCGCCTGGCGGCTGGAACATCGGCAAGCCTCGTAATCGAACCTGCGGCTCACGGGAAGTGAGGTGGCCCCCGGATTTCGGACAGGGAGATAAGCTGGTATCGATCTGATGAGAGGACGATATCGATGGCGAACACGAGGAAGCGTTATGCGGCGGATTTCAAGGCGAAGGTGGCCCTTGAAGCGCTGAAAGGGGAGCTGACGCTTGCGCAGCTGGCGGCCAGGCACGGGGTGCATCAGACGATGATCTCCACTTGGCGCAAGCAGGCAATGGACGGGGTGGCTTCGGTGTTTTCCGGCAAGGCCGAAGCTGCGGAGGCGAGCCGGGAGGCCGACGTCGAGAAGCTCCACGCCAAGATCGGCCAGCTTGTGGTGGAACGCGATTTTTTGGCGAAAGCCTTCGGTCGATGAGCCTTGACCGGAGGCGGGCGATGATCGAACCGGACCATCCCCGGCTGTCGATCGTGGCGCAATGCAAACTGGTCTCGATCAGCCGCTCCGGGCTGTATCACAAGCCAGCGCCCGAGGCAGCGGAGAAGGCGGCGGCGAACTTCGATCTGATGCGTCTGATCGACGAGCAGTTCATGGCCCCGCCTTGGTACGGCTCGCGTCAGATGGTCCGTCATCTGCGCCGGGCAGGCCATGCGGTGGGTCGCAAGCGGATCCGTCGGCTGATGGCGAAGATCGGCCTGACGCCGATCTACCAGAAGCCGAGGACCACGATTGGGCACCCGGAACACAGGAAATACAAGTACCTTCTGAAGGATCTGGTCATCACCAGGCCCAACCATGTGTGGTGTTGCGACATCACCTATATTCCGATGCGACGCGGGTTCCTGTATCTGGTCGCAGTGACGGACCGGGCGACACGGAAGATCCTGTCCTGGAAACTGTCGAACACCATGGAGGCCGGCTTCTGCATCGAGGCGCTGGAGGAAGCGATGGCCCGCTACGGCAAGCCGGAGATCTTCAACACCGATCAAGGCAGCCAGTTCACCAGCCCCCGTTTCGTCGACGTGCTGCTCGATGCCGGGGTCCGGGTCTCGATGGACGGCAAGGGGCGCTGGATGGACAACGTGTTCATCGAGCGGCTCTGGCGGTCACTGAAATACGCTTGCGTTTACATCCATGCGCTCAAAGCCGGCACCGAATTGCGGGCGGGCCTCGGAAACTGAATCGGCTACTACAATGCCGATCGACCGCACTCGGCCCTTGGCGGGGCGACCCCCGATGAGGCATATGGTCAAAACGGCGCCCAGCCTGATCCGGGGTTAACCCCGGATCAGGCTGAACCCCAAATCCAACATGCGGCTTGAAAACCAAAGCACGATACCAGCTTATCCAGGCCGCAAACCTGTCCGACGAATGGGGGCCACCTCAGGCATCTGCTGCATTCTCGTCATGAAGGTTCTCACGGAAGCGCTTCAGCTGCGGTGTGACGACTGGCATCGTCAGCATCGTCGAGCCGACGGCCATCATCAGAAGTGCCGTGAAGGCTGCAGACGAGATGATTCCTGCGTCGAGGAGAATATTGGCGAATATAATCATGATCAAAGCCTTCGTCTGCAACAACCAGCCGATGATGGATGCCTGTCCCTTCGGCCAGCCGAGTATCTTGCCTGCGACGGTGAGCGCGACGAGTTTCCCGCAAACGGCGGCGACAAGGAGCAGTGCCGCAGCCATGAGGACATCGATGCCCCCGGCTTCCCAGCTGGTTCGCAGGCCTGTCGAGAGGAAAAACACCGGCATGACCGTAATCAGGATCGTATTTCTGAAGGAGTCGATCTTCTCGGTTCCGAACCAGCGGGCATCGAGTACGATACCGGATAGAAAGGCGCCGACCATGTAGTGCAGGCCTGCCCAATCTGCCGCGAAGCCGCACATGGCGAGCCATATCATGCTGAAGAGCCAACGCTCCTGATCATGCGCAGCTTCGATAATTCGGCGTACCAGGATGGATGCCGGTATGAAGACGAGTACGAAGCCGAGTTGTCGCAAGACGACATCCCAATTCAGCAGCACCAGAGCGAGTACGCCCCAGATGGCAATGTCGTCCAGTGCGGCATAGCGCAGGATGCGTTGGCCCAGATCGGTGCGCAATATTTCGAGGTTCTCCATGAAGAGAACCAGGATCGGCAATGCCGTGACCGCGCATGCCATGCCGATACCCACCATAACCTGCCATCGATGACCTTCAGGGCCTTGCCAGCCTCCGGTCTGAAGAAGAAGAGCGCCGGCAATCGTGCCGAAAGCCAGAGGGACGACGAGTCCGAGCGTCGCCACCATGCCGGTCTCGCCACGCTTTTTCCATGCCTGCTTCAGGTCGAGTTCGATGCCGGCGATCCAGACGAACATCATGACGGCCCACAGGGCCACGCCGTTGAGGGCGACGATTACGTCGCTTGCGAATACCTGCATGTACAGGTCCGGAATCTGATGTCCGAGGATGCCGGGCCCAAGAAGGATTCCCGTCAGGATCTGGATGACGACGAGAGGTGCCCAGTTTTTCTTTCCGAGTATTTTCCACGTTAGCACGGGGATTGCAAAAATACTTAACAACACGAGTAGGAAGAGCTGGTAATTCGCCATGGACACGTTCCGCTTGAATGAGCCGGCTCGGACGGAATCACGCGGTTTCGTTCCCGTGGATAGCGCGGCGTCGAGGTCGGCAGATACAGAGCATTGCTGGATGATGCAATCTTAGATTTATAAAATCAGGGTCTGCTGTTCCAAGGCACCATGCGCAGCCTCGCTCTGCGCTCGGTCAGCAGGCCTGGATCGGTCTGCGGGGCAATGCCATGGAAAATGTTACCCAGAATTGCATTATGGTGCTCATGGTGTAACTATCCTGGTCCGGTTTTGGTGGCCATGGAGGAGCGGTGTGATCGAATCGTCCGGATCGCAACTCGATATCGTGGAACTGCGGGAGTATCGCATCCTGCCGCGCAATCGTTCCGCGTTCTGGCGAAACTACAAATCAGTCGGACTTCCTGTCCAGACGCGTTATCTCGCGCATCCGCTGGGTTTCTACTTCGTCGAAATCGGATCCCCGAACACCTTCGTCCATATGTGGGCTTACCGGAGCCTCGCTGAACGGGAAGCCAGCCGCGCTGCGCTGCATGATGACCCGGCCTGGGTCAAATACGTCACCGGCGCTCATGCGTTCATCGAGGACATCAATGTGAGGCTGTTGAGAAACCTGGGCTTGCCGGTTGTGCCCGGGGCAGGCGAGGATGCCGATGGCGCGATGGGGACGCTGACGGATCGCCCCTCCTCCGAGCACCGGTCATGAAAGCCCGGCAGATTGCCGTCGTCGGCAGCGGCATTCACGGATTGCTCTGTGCATGGCTGCTGATACGCAAGGGGCATCGTGTCGAACTCTTCGAGCAGGGGGCGGTGCCCAATCCGTCTGCCGCGTCTCACGGCCTGCACCGGTTGCTTCATCCCTGGAACGCTGCGGGTGACCCGATGATGGCGGAAGCCACCGCCGGCGCATTGCGGTCATGGAAACGGATACTGGCCGAGATCGGCTCTGACGCATTCGAGCAGACGGGGATTCTGGTGCTTGATGATCGAAGCGGGCTCGCTTTCGACGGTCTCGGTATCGCGAGCTCACTGATCGAAGGGGCGGCTCTTTCGCGGCGCCTGCCGTTTGCCGAAATCCGATACGGGCATAGTGCACGGCTTTTCCACGATTTTGGTGTTCTATTCGCCGGTCGTATTCTGGGCGATCTGGTCAAGGCGCTTCGGCCAGCCGGGCTTCGCATCCATGCACATACACGGGTCGAGGCGATCAATGCCCGAACCGGCAGCTTACACCTGGCTGATGCCGGGCGCGTTTCGGCTGATCTGATCATCCTTGCGACCGGTACGGGCACCCGAGCGCTCCTGCCTGCGGACATTCTCCCGACCGACCCGCAAGCCTTCTCTCCGCGCCGTTGCTACGTCGCCTATGTGGAATGGCCCGATTATGACACGGGCAAAGAAGACGCGGCCTGGGCGAGCCTCGGGAGGGGTGACCTCTGGGGTATGCCGCCGTTACGGGGTGAATTGATGAAACTCGGTAACGGAGCTTTCACCAGGCCCGCAGATCCGGCGGAGCCGGACGATGCCGCTGCGGTGGCCCGTGACCTTCTGAAGAGCTATGTCGCGCGTTTTCCGGCCCTCGGTCGCGCGAGGCTCGTTCGCTGCGGCGCGAATCATTGGACCAGAATCGGTTCTCGGAATGCCTTCATGATACGCGATCGCCTCGTGGTGGTAACATCTGATGACGGCGGCGGTTTCAAGACTGCGCCGCAGGTTGCCGAAGCGATCGTTGCCCGGATCTCGGATGCGTCGGCGAGCTGATTTCGGGCGCCTCCCCGACCAGGCTTCGTGTCCTGGCTTTCGGCACGCCGGGGAACTCAGTGTGGATCGGGTGTGATGATCATTGACGAAAACCGGCCCCTCGAATCCGGAGAATCTGATCATAACACAATTTAAAATTATCAATATAAAATGATACAATTAATGCTTGCTACATCTGGTTGATGATGCTACCTCTCAATGTGCCTCGTACGATCTTCAGGATGGTGGTCTTAAGCCGCACATCGTTGCTCGGAAAGCAGCCGGGGAGATTTTGAGAATCGTGTTGCGGACTCGGGGTGCTGCCGATTCCGGAATCGGGGCATTCTCTTCCGTGCGCGTTGTCGAGGCTGTTTGGTCCACTGTTTCGGGTGGTGTCGGGACGATCATCGAATCTCGCATCTCCGCAGGCCGCTTGGTGCGGTCGATACTCGAGCGTGGTCGAACCAAGGAGGGGGTCATGCATCATATGCCTGCCAGTAACGAAATTGACCCGATTGCGACGCGGAATCCGTCGGGTGAGGCGGTTTATGGAGTATACGGCGATGCAGGGTCGGCCGTCGCATGCCTCGAATCGGAGGTGCGCTCCTATTGCCGTGATTTTCCAGCCGTCTTTGATCGCGCCTCCGGCAGCCTCCTGTTCGCTACCGACGGGCGACGGATCATCGACTTTCTATCCGGCGCAGGCGCCCTCAATTACGGCCACAATCATCCGGAGTTGAAGGCCGTGCTCCAGGCCTATCTTTCCGAGGACAGGATCGCGCACGCACTTGATCTGACGACGCGCGCCAAGACTGATTTCCTGTGTGCATTCGACGAGGTGATCCTTCGCCCGCGGCGGATGAACTACAAGCTTCAGATGACGGGCCCCACAGGAACGAACGCGGTGGAGGCAGCCCTGAAACTTGCACGCAAGGTGACGGGCAGAACCGACATCGCTTCCTTCACCAACGCCTTTCACGGTATGACACTTGGTGCACTGGCCGCGACAGGGGCGCGGCACAAGCGCGGTGGTGCGGGGCAGCCTCTCACGAATGTTGTGCGTCTTCCCTTTGACGGCTATCTGGGGCCCGGGATCGACACGCTCGATTATGTCGAGAAGCTGCTCGGCGACCCTGGCAGCGGTGTTCAGGCGCCAGCGGCATTCATAGTCGAAGCGGTGCAGGGAGAGGGCGGGCTTCAGGTGGCGCGGGCCGCATGGCTCGAGCGTTTGCAGGCGATTGCCCACGAATACGGTTCGCTCTTGATCCTCGATGAAATCCAGGTCGGTATCGGTCGCACGGGTCCGTTCTTCTGCTTCGAGCACGCCGATATCCGCCCCGATATCATTGTTCTGTCGAAGTCGCTCAGCGGATTCGGGTTGCCGATGTCCATGGTTCTGCTCAGCCCGAATCTCGATCATTGGAGCCCCGGCGAGCACAACGGGACTTTCCGGGGCAACAACCTCGCTTTCGTGACTGCGACGCGGGCTCTGGATTGGTGGCGTGACGACTGGCTCGAACGCGAGGTTTGCCGCAAGGCTGCCCTCCTTTCGGCAGGACTCGAAGCCATCATCGCCGCCCTGCCTGCCGGGAGTGTATGCAGGAAAGGTGTCGGCTTGCTTCAGGGTTTGTCGTTTTCCGCCCCTGCCGCTGCGAGGAGAATGTCGCAACTGGCATTCCAGGCGGGCCTCATGATCGAAACATGCGGTCCCCATGGGGAGGTGGTCAAGTTCATGCCGTCTCTCCTCATCGAGGATGGGCTCCTGCAGGAAGGACTTGATCTGGCCAAAACGGCAGCAGAGCAAGCGGTTTCCGCATGTCCCGTTCAGTAATCCCCTCGGAAGCGGTTCCGCTCGTGAAACACGTTTCGGATTTGGGGTGGATCATGCATCTCGGCCGTGAATACTGTGACGTATCTCCGCCTGGAGCGCCGTTCGAATGCGCTTTATCGCGCATGGCGCCCGGAGGCGCGTCGACGCGGCATGCGCACGATGTGGCGGAAATCTTCGTGGTTGTTTCCGGGAAGGCCACCGCGCATGTGGATGTCGAGTGCATCCCGCTTGAAGCGACCGAGAGCGTCTACGTTCCGCCGGGCATCATCCATTACCTGTCCAACCCGAGCGATCATGAGACGCTGGTTTATATGCTGATCTGTTGGTCGCCAATAGATCAGCACGCCAAAATAATCCCGAATAAATCGGCTTGAGATACGGAGAATTCGAAGTCATGCAGCAAGAAGATTTTGATTATGTCGTCATCGGTGGCGGGCCAGCTGGTGTTCAGACGAGCTATTTTCTTCAGAAAGCGGGGTACAGTTACGTTACTCTTGAGCGCTCTGATATTCCCGGATCATTCTTCGCGAAGTTCCCTCGCCAGCGCCGTCTGATCTCAATCAATAAAATCTACACCGGATTTGAAGATGGTGCTGAGATTAATATGCGTTGGGACTGGAATTCACTCTTGACGGACGAGTGGGATATAAAATTTAAGAATTATTCTAGAGAATACTTTCCGAACGCAGGAAGGTTGCCAGAATATTTGCGGGATTACGTTTCGGCGCACGGCTTGAATATCCGCTACAATAAATCAGTCGCCAACATTGCCCGTGGTGATGACCGCAGTTTCATCGTGGAGACGCATGATGGTGACACGGTGCGTGCCCGGCGTGTGATCGTGGCTACGGGCCGCCCGCATCAGAACATTCCGGATTTTCCCGGCAACGAACTCTGCATGACGTATGAATCCTGCCCCGACGATCCGGAAGCCTTCGCGAACAAGCGGGTTCTCGTCGTCGGCAAGGGGAATTCGGCGTTCGAGACGGCGGAGTCGATGATCGCTCATGCTGCGACGATCTATGTGATGAGCCCAAATCCGGTGCGTCTGGCGTGGAAATCACACTATGTCGGCCATCTTCGCGCACTGAACAACAACTTCCTCGACACATTCCAGCTCAAGTCACAGAATACGCTGATCAACGCGAATATCCTGTCGGTTGTCCGAACTGAAGCCGGTGACCTGTCGGTCGAGATCGAGCACACCAACGCAGAGGGCCAGCGCCGTGCGCTGAAGGTGGATGAGGTCATTTTGTGTACGGGTTTCAGGTTTGATGCCGGGCCGTTCGACATGTCCTGCCGTCCGGAGATGACGCCCGATGGACGGTATCCGGCCGTCGACGGATCCTGGCAGTCGATCAATGTCCCCGACCTCTACTTCGCCGGAACCCTGATGCACTCGGTTGACTATGGCAAAGGCACTTCCGGATTCATCCATGGCTTCCGTTACAATGTCCGCGCTCTGAGCCGCATTCTCGCTGACCGTTATCATGCGACGGCCTGGGGGCATGAAACCTGCGCTGCCGAGCCCGAGGAGCTCGCCGCAGCGATCATCGACAGGGTCGACGTCAGCGCCTCACTGTTCCAGGTTCCCGCAGTGATGACGGACGTCATCGTGCCCGATACCGATGCCGGGCACTGCAGATGGTTCAGGGACGTCCCGCGCGATTATGCCGCCGAAGCGCCCTTCACTCAGGGCAAGCCCTTTTTCACGCTGAGTCTCGAATTTGGCGATTGTACCAATGTCGAGCCCTTCACCTCACCCCGTTTCCCGTTCTCCCGTGATGGAAGCCACTCGAAACTGATACACCCCGTCATCAGGTATTTCGACGGCTCGACGCTCCTTTCCGAACACCATGTGATGCAGAACATGGACAATTGCTGGAAGGAAGAGCGCTTCATTCAGCCATTGCGCCAATATCTGACCGATGTGCTGGCGGGAGAGGGCGGTGCCGGTGCAGGTGCGTCCCCGGAAAACGGTGCGCAGGCTGCCTCGATCATGGCGACCGGAGCCTGAGGCATGGCGGTCATTGTCACGGCGACACCGCCTACACCGAATGGCGATCTGCATGTCGGTCACCTCGCCGGGCCGTATTTTGCTGCAGACGCATACGCGCGCCATCAGCGTCAGCTCGGCAACGACGTCGTCTATCTGAGCAGCGGTGATGACCACCAATCCTATGTGGTTGATACCGCGCGCCGGAGGGCGATGGATCCTCTCGCCCTCGCCGATGCCGGGAACCGCGATATCCGGGCCACTCTGGCCGCCGGAGAAATCGCCATTGATGTGTTCAATCGCCCCGATGCCGCCCATCGTGCATTCGTCACGGCATTCATGACGCGGCTCTATCAATCCGGGAAGTTTGCCGTCCGCATGTCGCCGGTATGGCGTGACCGGCGCACCGGCGAGCGTCTGTTCGAGGCGCATGTCGTCGGCCATTGTCCGAATTGTCTGTTGCCGACCAAGGGCGGGATCTGCGAATCCTGCGGTCATCCCAACACGATCGGCGACTTGCTCCACCGTCGCCCTGTCGGTGGGCATCCGGACGACATCGAGCAGACGCAGGAATCTGTTCTCTGGTTCCCTATCGAGCCGTATCGAGCAAGGATAGCGGCCTTCCTCGAGGATCGCCGTGATCTCCTGCGCCCACGGATCGCCGATCTGGTTCGCACGCTGATGGAGAAGCCATTAGCTGATTTCCAGATGAGTTTCGTTTCCGACTGGGGAATTCCCGTGCCATTCGCAGGCCTTGAAAGGAATGTTTTCAATGTCTGGGGAGAAATGCTTCCCGGATTGATGCATTCTACGTCGCTATGTCCTGGAATGCCGCCAGATGGACTTGCGTCTTGGGCCGCCGATTCCGGAAATCGTCTCGTGCAGTTTCTGGGTTACGATAATTCATATTTCTTCATTATCGTGCACCTTGCGCTCTTGTGCGCTGCTGAGGAAGACTTGTTGCTGCCGGAATCGATCGTCACGAATGAATTCTACCAGCTCGAAGGGGCGAAGTTTTCGACCAGTCAAAATCATGTGATCTGGGGGCGGGACTTGCTGAAGACCCACTCGGTCGATGCTGCACGTTTCTACATGGCGCTGACGAATCCCGAAACCCAACAAACGGATTTCCGGCTCGACGCGATGGAAAGCGCGATACGGGAGCGCGTCATGGCGCCCTATGAAAGATTGCGGCGCAAGCTGTCGGCCGGAGCTTCGTCGATATCCGGCGAGACCGCAGGGCCGTCGCAGGCCGTCATCGCACTCGCCGGTCGTCTGGAGCAGAGTTACGCGCTGGAGCGCTTTAGCCTCGCCCGCTCCGCGCAGGATATCTGTGGTTTTCTGGCCTATCTCGATGAAACCGTGCCGATGGAGCCGAATGCATCCCAGAGCCGTATGCTCTGGGACGCAATGGCGGCGCTCTCGGTCTTCGCGGCTCCTCTAGTTCCGGGTTTTGCCGCTCGACTCGCCGAAGCGACCGGCCTGGAGGACGACAGCAACTGGCACCGCTGGCGATGCGGTGCGCGAAACGCGATTACGCCGGAGAAGCTCCCGGCATTCACGCTGAGGAGGGCGGAGACACTTTAGCGCATCATTCCGTCAGGTCACAAAGCGCTCTGGAGCGTAGCCGGATCCGAGGGGCGGGCGCTTTGAGGCATCTCGTGCGGCCCGTCATCTCATGTCTCGGCAGGCAGCCATCCGACGAATCGGCGCTTCGCTGACGCTGAATTCGACTCATGGTCCCCAAACCGGACGTGGAAAAGTTACAGGCTGTAGCGGCAATCTGAGATATGCGTGATGCGTTGAGTGCCTCTTTAGGTGTATAAGACGATTCGTGTAATATGATGAATGCGACTCATGCGTGCATTTCGGAGGGATGGGTTTGGATACGAAACGTGATTATATCAACATCGGCATTCTCGCCGTGTGCCACGCGCTCTACATGTCGACCTCGATTCTGAGCGTCGCCATTGCGAGTATCGCGTCCCAGAACCTCCTCGCGGATGCCACCTACGCGACCTTGCCTCAGGCGATGATTCCCCTGATCGCGATGATTTCCACGATACCGGCCGCCATGTTGATGCGGCGTATCGGGCGCAAGAACGGTTTCCTCGTGGGTGCGGTTGCCGGTATGGCGAGCGGCGTCATTTGCTCCATCGCGCTCATCAATGCGGATTTCATCCTGTTTCTTGTCGGGGTCAGCCTGCTGGGGGCCTATCAGGCTTTTGCTGTCTTCTATCGCTTCGCCGTCGCGGATTCGGCCGATGCCAGGATGAAGGGCAAGGCGATATCCCTCGTTCTCGCGGGGGGCGTTCTCGCCGCCGTGATCGGCCCTGGAATGGCGAGTTTCGCGCGCGACCTCTTCTCGCCCATTCTGTTTCTGGGGAGCTACGTGGCCACTGTCGGCATCAATTTTCTGGCATTGGTCCTCTTGCTGTTTCTGCGTCTACCCGAGGGGCCTGTGCCCACGACGCGGATCGATTGGAGCAAAGTCGGCGACGCACTCGGCAATCCCAGATATGTCACGGCTGTCGGGTTCTGCGGTCTGGGGACCGGTGTCATGATGTTCGTCATGACGGCAACACCGCTGGCGATGCTCGATTGCGGGTTTTCGGTTGTGGCTTCGAGTGCGGTGATCAGCTGGCACGTCCTCGCCATGTTCGTACCATCGTTCTTCACTGGCAATCTGATCGAGCGTTTCGGTCTTTACTCGATCATGTTCATCGGTCTTGTTCTGATGGCGGGATCGGCGGTTATCGCTGCGCTTGGAATCACCTTCCCGCATTTTGCGGTCAGCCTCGTCATCAACGGTCTTGCCTGGAACTTCATGTTCGTCGGTGGCAGTACGCTCCTGGCCAGTATTGGTGATCAGGACAGCCGGCCCATGCTGCAGGGGCTGAACGAATTCCTGACTTTCGGCATGACCGCGGTTGCAACTTTCGCGTCAGGCGCAGTGTTTTCACTAATTGGGTGGACGGCAATACAGATTTTCTGCGTTATTGCAATCATCCTCTTGCTTCTTTTTATGCTCATCAACAGAAGAAAAGTCTTTCTGGATTACGCATAATGACTCATTACGCGCCGCGCAAATTTTCTGCCTCAAGGCTGATTGCTGACTGCCTTCTTGGCTGCTGCGGCAAAGGCAGGTATTTCGCCGTGCCTTCTGCCGGGAAGCTTTATCCGTACGAGTTGCGTGTGGTGCGCTACCACGGTGATCGGGTGTCGGGTGCCGAAACCGTATCGGTCACGACCCTGATCAGCTTTCTGGAGCGGCTTGCATCGCATGAGCCGACCGCGCTCGGGATCGACATCATCTACGCCCCCGGTATCTCGATGAGAAAATACGGTGAGCGGGGATACGTTTACGGATTACAGGATTGTGGTCACCTCATCGCGAATATCATTGTCGGTGCTGCGGAGTCGGGGCTTGTCTGTTCCCTTGATTATGCGCCGATCCGTGATCCGGCCCTGCAATCGGGTCGTCAGTGGGAAACGTCGCGTGTCTGTACGATACGCATCGATTTCGCCGATCCCGGCGGATACGGCAGCGGTTCCGAGTTGCGGGAAGTAGCCGGGTCGTCCGATTTGCTTCGGCTGATGGCTTCCCGCCGCTCCGCGACGAGCTTTTCGGATACGCCGGTCCCTGCGACGACCATCGAAGAGGTGACCATCGCCGCGATGCGGCTCGCCCGACGGGTCCGCCCATGCAGCGACACGGATACGCTGACGATCGATGTGGCGACGCGCTCATCGGGGTGGTGGGTCCGGCGTCTTGGTGAAGAGGGAAGCGAAGCCGTATTCTCGCCGCCGCGCCGTGCTGAAGGATTGTGCCCCGTCGCTCTCTTCATGAACCAGCGCTTCGTCGAACAGGCCCAGGCGATCATCCTGATATCCGCAAGCGCGATGAACCCGTTGTGGCAGCCGGCGAGCAATATCCGCGCAGGTCAACTCGGACAGTGCTTTTACATCAGTGCGTTGGAACGCGATCTCGGGATTTGCTGCGTCGGTGGTTTCGATTGCGGCGAAGCCAGTCGGGTGTTCTCGCTCCCGCATGGCATGCAACCGGTTTATGCCATGGTGCTCGGTCGAAGAGGCGCACACCAGGAGAAAGAGGATCGCGTGTACCGTGTCGCATTCCGTGGCCTGCAGCACGACCGTCGATCTGACAAGGAGTTTTCACATGCCTGAATTGATGTTCGACGGCCGTAAGCTGGTCTACGCAGAATTTGGTGCCGGAAAAAGGATCGCAGGTACGCCGACGATCCTGATGCCGAGCACGGAGTATCGCGATACCGAGACGCTGGTGCCGATATTCAGCCAGTTTCCGGACACGGCCGATATCGTCGTTCTCGACAACACCAATCTGGGGCAGGCGACGCGTCTGGATGAGCCGGTTTCGACCGAGACCATCCTGGAAGAGATACGCTTCGCCATCAATGCGCTGGAGATACGTGCCCCCGTTCTCGTCGGCTATTGCGCCACGTCTGAGATGGCCTTGTACGCAGCCCGGGAATTGCACGCGGCAGGGGCAATCCTGTTCGGGCCGCTGGTGCACCATCCCGAAAGCGCTTTTGTGGAGTTTCTCTACGCAACTTTGCAGAAAGCGATACTGGACGGCGATACGTATTGGTTGAACGTCACCATGAATCTGCTCGACCCGCATGCGACGGGCTTTCGCAGGGAACGTGCTTGGGCGATGTCTCAGTATTTCGCCCACCAAGCCGTGCTGCAGGACAAAGAGCACTTCTGGCTCAAGACCTTGCAGACCAAGCCCAAGGGGCAGTTCCAATGGGAAGATCTCCCGAAACTCGATTTTCCGATACGAATTATCAGGGGTGCGCATGATCCGGCCCAGTTGATGCCATGGCTGACCGAGCGCCTGACGCGACCGGAGCATGATCTGATCCAGGTTGATTGCGGGCATCAGGTCCTCAATGATCGTCTGGAAGAAACGATGGCTCACATGTTGGCGTTTGCTGACGAACTGACGGGAAGGCCCAGCGTTTCGGGAGCGGCCACATGACGAGGCTGATGTCGCACCCTCGGCTGCGCCATCTTTTCAGCGCACGTGATTTCGCCCAGGTGGACGGCATCGCGGAGCGGCTTACGCACGAGGCGCTGGCTGCCATGCGTGCCAAGGGGAAAGCGATCTATGATCCGGACTTTTGGCTCCCCCTTGCGCAGGCCGGCCTGTTTCGGCTCGGTATGGATGCGCAATCTCCTCCGGATTCGACCGGCGTAGCCCGCTCGATCGCAATGACGGCTGACGTGCTGTCCGGTGACGTCCTCGGAGAAATAGATCTTGCCGTCTATGTCCAGGGCATCGCCGTTGCCCAGACGCTGATGCATTGCCGGAATTCGGCGAACGCACAGCAGGCTCTGGCCAGGGTGCAGGCGGGTGAGTGGATCGCCTGTACGCTTTACACGGATCAGGATCCCGCCAAGCCCTGTACCGCCACTCGGACCGCCGGAGGTTACAGGCTGCAAGGCAGGAAATGGCTTTCGGTCAATCTCATGCATGCCGATATCGCCATCGTGACTTTTCTCAGTGACGGGCGGGCGATTTCGGCGCTTCTGCCCCTCGATGCAGCGGGCATCACGCGTATATCACAGGCGCGTATCCACGGATCAGGCCTCTTTTCGCAGGGTATCGCGTGTTTCGACGGTGTTGAAATTCCGCAAGCCGACGTGCTTGCTACGGGCCTGCAGCGGCTGCGAATATGGAATCGGGTGATGAGCATATCCCGGTTGCAGAACGCGATCGCTGTGCTGCACGAGGTCGAGCATCTGATGCATGTCATGCGTGCTTCCCTCACGGACCGACCGGTCGTCGATGGAGCAATGCATCATCAGCCGGCATATCGTCGCTGGTTTGCGGATGCAAGTGGATTGACCTCGCTGGGGCATCATGCCGTTGCGGCGGTCATCGCCCAGATCGCGGAAGGACATTGCGACGAATCCGGTATCGCTGGCCTCAAAGCCCATATTGCGGAAGATGGAAATCGACTCGGGCAGATTGCCTGTCACCTCTGTGGCGGCGCGAGCACCCTTGACACGTCCGAGGTCGCCCGTGTCGCCGGCTCGCTCAACGGTCATCGTTATTCGAGCGGCGCCTCCGCACCATTGATGGCGCTCTACGCCGCTTCCATCGGTCGCCGATGGCCGATGCATCAGGTTCTTTCGGCGTGAGCGGTTGACGATGCAACGGCGCATTTCCTCCAGAGTTTTGGCTGCGTGTGAGCAATTCGGCCCTGCAGTAGCTCTCGCCGACGGGGTGCGGAAGGTGAGCTATGCCGATTTCGGTGCTGCCATCCGCCACTGGTCCGAACTCTTCGCCGAGCAGCCTGGCCTGCATCGTATCGGCTTCGCGTTGCCGAACTCGATCGCGTATGTGGCTGCAATATACGGCGCGATCGAAGCGGGGCGAGTTCCGTTTCTGATGGATGATTCACTGTCTTGGCCCGAGATCCGTGCGATTGCAAAAGACGTCGCACTCGACGCGGTGGCGTTCAGGGGGCACGAGGCAGACGCCGCCCCGACGCAGCAGATCGGGTGCTTCTCTTTCCTGACCGGCAGCGCCGTGAACCAGGCGCCGACCGATAGCCCACGACTACGTCATGATACCGGCATTTGTCGGTTCACCAGCGGCACATCTGGGCGCCCGAAATGCCTTGAATTCAGCCATGATGCCGTGATCGCGGCTGCCGGAACCTGGTATACTGCGAATGCGCTGACCGAACGGGACGTCGTGGTTTGCCTGTCGGGATTCTACAACGGACTCGCCTTCAACACGTCGCTGGCTGCCTGTTTCCTGGCCGGCGCACGACTCGCCGTCTACAAAGGATGGGCAAGCCCGTCGCAGGTCCTCCGCTATGCCGCCTCGCAGGCCGCGACGCGACTCGTCGGGTTCCCGGTCTTCTACCAGATGATAGTCCGGGCCGGGACCCGCAGGGAACAGTTTCCCGCGAGCCTGACACATTTCTACTCCGCTGCTTCGCCGCTCGCGAACGAGACGCGAGAGATTCTTGCGCGTGATCTCGGGCTGAATGTCATCAATTACTATGGGGTGGCAGAAACGGGTCCGGTGACATACGAGCCGGATCCTGCCCGGGCTGAAGCGAATGGTGTCCCGCTGCCCGGATGCGTGCTGCGGGTGGGAGCGGGCGGACTGGAGGTCCGGACCCCCTACATGGCCAGTGGTTATCTCAATCTGCCCGGTTCTTTCGAGGAGCGCCTCACCACAGACGGTTATTACCGAACTGCCGATATTGGAGAGTTGTCGGCAGGGCGGCTTACCCTCGGGGCGCGATCAGACGGGCATATCGACATCGGCGGTAAGAAATTCGATCCGATCGATGTCGTGGAAGCCCTGCGCGGCATAACGGGAATCGAAGACGCTTTCGTCTTCAGCCGAGAGGGGCGGGGGGCTCGGGAACTCTGCGCTGTCGTCGCCACACGTGGCGAGCATATGCAGGCCGATATCAGGCAGAGCCTGCGCGAATCTCTCGCCGGCTTTAAAATTCCGCAGCGCATCCGCTGCATCAAGGCATTGCCTCGCAATAGTGCAGGCAAGCTTTGCGTGCCCGAAATACGAGCGCTTTTCGAAAAGGAGACGGATGAATGACTGATCTCAGACAAAAGATCATGCGTGTCGTGGCGGCGGCCAGTAACGGCCGTGTGTCCGAACAGAATTTGAATGACGCCGATGGTGACCTCGTGGCAGCAGGCATGGCCTCGATCGATATCATCGGCGTTATCGAAGGGCTCGAGGCTGAATTTGCTCTGGTCATCGACATGAATCAGGATCCTGCCTTCCTCGCCAATGTCGACAGCATAGCCGCCTTCGTCGAGGCTCAGGGAAGTGCGGAGGCAGCGCAATGACGATTGATACGGCCACCACACGGGAGGGGGCGGCGCATGACTCGTCGGCCTACGATGGGCCCCAGGATCGTGCCATACGCGAGCGGCTGACGACAGCAAGCCATATCCTGTATGTCGAGGGGCAAAACGACTTCAATCACGGACAGGTCTCGGCGCGTCGCGGTACGGGCGACACCTATTGGGTGCGTGGAGCCGCTATGGGGTTCGATGAGGTGACGTCGGAGAGCTTCGCGCTTTGTGACATGCAGGGCACGCGGCTTGCGGGTAACGTTGCCGTACCGCCGGAATGGCCGATCCACAGTGCAGTTTACGGTACCCATGCCGATATCAACGCCATCGTCCACACCCACGCACCAAACGCGCTCATATTCGGGGCGCAACGTCGGGCGTTGGTGCCGATAAGTCATGACGGCTGTCTGTTCGGCGATGGGCCCGGCTATTTCGACATGACCACCAATACGGTGCTGGACATGGTTACAGCGCATGCGCTCGTGGAAGCGCTGGGCTCGGCCAGAGCCCTCCTGCTCAAGAATCACGGCCTCGTCACCGTCGGGTCCAATATCAAGGAAGCAGTCATTCTCGCGCTTTGCCTGGAGCAGGCCTGTGCATTGCAGCTTAGAGCCGAGGCTGCCGGGCATATATCCGGCTCCGATGAAAATGATGTCGTAGCGAAACGTGATTTCATCTTCAGCCCGGTTGCGATCAGTACTTATTGGAGCTATTTTGAACGCAAGCTTGCTCGTATACGGGCAGGACGACAGCTGCCGGAAAATCGCCAATAATTGCTGACGGCAGCGAGGAGCATGCAATATGCCTGCACAATACATCACCGCATTTGAAACCGAAATGCAGCAACGCAGCAATAATCTCGCGACTGCCTCAGGACTGCCTCATGACAGGCACTATCGTTTTGCTTTCGGACTGGCATGGCGCGATGCTGCGGCTGATGCGGCGCTCTTCCCGGTCATGGGTGCCGGTGATGTGGTTATTACGCTGATTAATGATGCGGATAGTATCATCCAGTTGGACGAGCAGGGTAGCAGAAGCGTATTTTCGCTCCCCGCATCCGAAATCATCAATGCTGAAAAGGTCTTCATAACGCGGCAGACGGCGTTGCTCGGCAACCTGTTCCAAGATGCACATGCCCGTCTCGCCGGCATACAGGCGCAGGTCCGCTATGCCGCAGAAGAGGCCCTCGCACATGCTGTTTGCCGCCTTGGGGTACTGGTGGCGGCCAATACGATGCAGGAACCTGCTGGATACTGCGCATATCACGCGCTGCATCGGTCTTTCGCTGATCTGGCCGCATGCCTCACCCTGTGGGACCTTGCGGACCTGGATACGGTTTCCGCCGTCACGCGGCTTTACCGGCGGACGGGGATGCCCTGGGCCATTGCCGCAGACCCCGTCCGCTCTGTCGTTTGACCGATGGCGAGGGCATTGCGGGCGGCGTCAGATCTCGCGCCGAACGACCTCTCGGGGGCGTCCCTTGAAGTCCCAGTATATGTCGACGAACACGAGTTTTTCGGTGCCGGGATTACACATCTGGTGCTCGAACCCGCGGGGTACATAGACAACGTCGCCGACATTCAGCGTCGTCTTCTGATCCTCGATGTGCAATTCGGCCTGACCCGACACGATCATGAAGGACTCTTCTTCATCGTGGTCATGTCGCTCGACTTTCGTGCGCGGAGCGACTTCGACCCAGACGACACCAAACTCCGTGATCGGGCGTTTGGTTTCAGCCATACCCGGCCAGGGAAAGACGCGACGCATGTCGCAATTGTACTCGAACGAAAAAGCCCAACCGTCCGAGCGGCGGACGAGCTTCTCGATGTCGAAATCTGCAAGGGTCACCCCGGCGACTGTCTGCAAGCTCATACGTGGCTCCTTTCCTGATGCGCATGCATCTATTGATTGTATATTCTCAAAAGTCTACAACATGAAGCCAAAAAATGCCGCTTATTGACGTCTGCAGTGTTTTCCAAGTGAGGTCGCATCGATGGACGGTAATTCCGATCCCGAAATCCGTGGTGCACGGATCGCCGAGGCGCGACAAATCGGGCCGAATGATGCGCAACGCTATGCTGCATTGGTAAATACGATCGTAGCCGAGACCGGGTTCCTCGCCAGAACGCCTGCCGACGGGCTTCTGACGGCGCAAGCTGTGATGAAGTGCGCCTTTTCGGATGGCGGACTGGATACGATATTCATTTGCGAGACGGATACCGGCATCCCGGTTGGATACCTCTGTGCAACACGCGGCGCGTACCAAAGATTGAGAGCGGCGATCAGGATTTCAATGGGTGTGCTGCGCAGCCATATGGGACGTGGTGTGGGGCGCGCCTTGCTCTCGGCCTGTGAGAGCTGGGCCGCCGGTGCCGAAATTCGTCGGATCGAACTGATCGTGATGACTTCGAATGCACCGGCCATCGCGCTCTATCGCCGCGCCGGGTACCAGATCGAGGGAACGCGCCGGGCCTCGATACAGATCGATGGCGTCGATCATGACCAGTTTCTGATGGCCAAGGTTCTCTGATTGCCCGCCCTTCGCGGTATCAGAGCGTCTCGGCGCATGTGCCAGCGGCTTGTATGGCTCACGGCACCACCATATTCAGCTTCTCGGGTGAATCAGCCGCACTTGACGCTTGTCAATGTTCAAGAACCCGCTTGACCCCGCATATCCAACTTCCCGCAAATCACCGCAGAAGCGAATCACGAAATGATGCGGATGGGGAGGTCTATCGAACTTTCCAACTGGCGTCGTGCTTTCGAAGCGGGCGGCTCCCGCTCTGAAGTGTTTGATTTTGCTGAAGAAGCGTTCAGCGACATTGCGGTAGCGACAGAGGAATTGGCTGAGGGCTGGGCTCTTCTTCCGGTAGCGCATCGGCTTTACTTTGACCCAAGTGTGACGTTCCGTGAGCGTCCGGCGCAAGCTGTCGCAGGCGCGGTCAGCCGGCATCGTCTGCGCGCTAGAATCCCTGCGGAAGCCACAAGGCGATCCACGGAAACAGGATCAGGAGGCCAACCAGGATCAGCGAGCAGAAGATGAAGGGGATTGCCGCGAGATAGATGTCGCGCATGGTCGTGCCTGCGGGAGCGACGCCCTTCATCACGAAGAGCAGCAGCCCGAAAGGCGGCGTGGTGAAGCTGATCTCCAGCGCGAGCAGCATGATCAGTGCGAACCAGATCGGATCGTAACCGAGGCTCAGCGCCAGCGGGAAGAAGATCGGCACCGTGAGCAGCATCATCGAGATCTGCTCCATGAACATGCCCAGCACCAGCAGCACCGCGAACATCGCCAAAAGCATGAAGACCGGCTCGAGATCGAAACCCGTCGCCCAGTTGATCAGCCCGCGCGAGGCGCCGGAAAACGCCATCAGCTGGCTGAACGTCGCCGAGCCGAAGACGATCAGATAGGCCATCAGCGTGACCCTGAGGGCGCCTTCGAGGGAACGCTTCAGGGCCTGCCAGGTCAGGCTGCGGAAGATCGCCGCGAGGATCATCACGCCCAGCGCGCCGAAGGCGGCCGCCTCCGAAGGCGTGGCGATCCCGCCCATCATCATTGCGACGATCACGATCATCACGCCGACCATCGGCAGGATGTCGCGGGCGATCAGCACAAGCTTCTCGCGACCCGTGAGCGGCGCCACCTCATAGGGCGGCGCGGCGCTCGGGTCGATCTTCGTCTGGATCCAGATCGTCGCAAGATAGAGGCTCGCGAGCAGGAGACCCGGTATGATTCCCGCGATCAGAAGCGCGCCGATATCGATCTTGGCCAGCGTCGCCAGCAGCACCGCGAGCGCCGAGGGCGGGATGATGATGGCGAGCCCGCCCGTGCCGAGGATCGGCCCGATCGACATGTTGTTCTTGTAGCCGCGCCGGTTCATCTCCGGCACCAGCAGCGAGCCGAGGAGGGCGGTGGCGCCCATCGATGATCCCGACAGGGTGGCAAAGCCCGTCCCGCCCAGAACCGTCACATAGGACAGGCGCCCCGGCAGACGCCCGAGCAGGCCGTCGATGGCGTTGAACATGCGCCGGCCGAGTCCGGTATGGAAGAACACCTCGCCCATCAGGAGAAACAGCGGGATCGGCACCAGCGCGAATGAGGTCAGCGCCCCCAGCCCGTTATTGAGGAGCTGGATGACACCGCGTTCGCCGCCCATGAAGATCCACGCGCCGAAGATGTTCGCAGCGAGAAAGGCGAGCGCCACCGGCATGCCGAGCGCCATCAGGACGATGATCGTGCCGAGAAGCAGGGCGAGCGCCTCGTACCATTCCATCATTCGTGGATCCCCGCTTCGCCGGAATGCAGCAATTCGCGCCCGAAGGCGAAACGCGCGAATTCCACGGCCATCAGGCCGAAACTGATTGGAAAGGCGATGGTCAGAAGCCAGCGCGGGAAGAAATAGGCGCGCACGTCGAAATCGTTGCGTGCGAGGTTGAGCTGAACGAGGTCGATCCCCTTCCAGGTGAGAATCGCGCAGACGACGAGGCAGCCGAAGGCGACCAGCCGGCTCAGGGCCCGCCGCAGCTTTGGCGGCAGGGCGGCGGTGACGAGTTCGATATGCACATGCCCCTTGCGCCGCACCAGCCAGGGCGCGCCGAGCATGGTCATGTAGAGCAGCGCGTATTCGGAGGAGGTGAACAGCCAGGCCATCGGCTGGAGGCCGAGATTGCGCATGCCGACGCTGACGATGATCGAGATCATCAGCCATGTGAGCATGGCGGCGGCCACAAGCGCCATCAGCGTGACGAAGGCATCATAGCCGCGCACGACCCATCGCAAGGCGCCCGACATGAAACACACCTCGAAGATTTGTCAGGGGAATTCGCCGGGCACAAGGCGTGCCCGGCGATGAATACCGGCGCGGCTCACTGCGCCGCTTCGAGATCGTAGAAACGCTCGATCAGCGTATCGTAATGGGTGAGCCCCATCGGATGCTCTTCCATCTGCTCGCGCATGCGCGCCCAGGTCTCCTCGCGGGCCGCTTCGAGATAGCGCGCCGCCGCGTCGCCCTCGAGCGAGAAGGTCGTCATGCCGCGCTCCTCGAGAATGGCAAAGTCCTCGTCGCGTTTCTCGCGCAGGGCCTCGACGCTGGCGCGCTCGTGCTCGATCGCCGCCTGCTGCAGGATTTCCTGCGCCTCCGGGGTGAGTTCGTTCCAGCTCTCCAGATTGACGATCACGCCGAGATCGGTGGAAAAGAAGGAGGGTTCGATGCGGTAGTTCAGAAACTCGTCCCAGCGCAGATCGACGAGCCCGATCTGGGTCCAGCCCGTGGCATCGACAGTGCCGCGCTCGAGCGCCGAATAGACATCCGTGGTCTGGATATCGATCACCTGTGCGCCGAGATAGTTGGTGAAGAAGGCGTTGTAGACCGGGTTGCCGCGCAGGCGGATGCCCGAGACGTCGAGATTGCCCTCGGCATCGAGCGCGGGCTCGTTGACGGTCCACAGATTGTAGGTCACGCCCGAATCGAACCAGCCGAGATAATAGACCCCCATCTTCTCCTGATGGATCTCGTTGACCAGATCGATGCCGCCATTCTCGCGCGCCTCGATCGCGGTGACGTTGGAAGCCACCAGCGCATCGCGCTCGGGGAAGGCGCCGGCATAGAAGCTGCCGGGCGAATACGCCATATCAACGATCCCGTCGCGCACCGCATCGGCTTGCTGGAACATGCCGATCGCCTCGGGACCGCCACGCACGTCGATCTGGATCACGCCCTCGCCGCGCTCGTTGACCATGTCGACGAAGGAGAGGAAGCTCTGTGTGTAGATCAGGGTTTCGGGAAAGGCGTGCACGGCGCTGATGCGCTGCTCGGCCATGGCTGAGGAAGTCATCAGCGCAGCCATACCGACGGCGGCGCCTGCAAGAACGTGTTTCATGGTCTACTCCCAGTCAGGGGCTTTGCGCCCCGTTCTTGATGAGGAACGCGCCCATCGCGCTCCCCGTCCGCGCCGGAGCCGTGGCCCCGGTCGAAATCCCCTCACGCACCCACCTCGCGCGGCCAGGCCCAGGGCCGGGCTGCGCGCCGCGCCGCGATGAAATCCCTGATCTCGCGTTCATGGGCGCGGGTCAGATCGATATCGTCCCAGCCATTGATCAGCTTGGTGCGCCAGACCGGATCGATCTCGAAATCGATGACCATGTTGCCCGCCGTGACGGTGCAGCGATCCAGATCAATTGCGAGATCACCCGGCATCGCCGCCAGCAGCGCATCCGCATCCGCCTCGGTGAGGCGGGCGGGCAGGAGCCCGTTATTGACCGCATTGCCGGCGAAGATATCGCCGAAGCTCGGGGCGATCACCACGCGAAAGCCGCCATCGACCAATGCATAGACCGCCGCCTCCCGCGAGGAGCCCCCGCCGAAATTGCGCCGCGCGACGAGGATCGAGGCGCCCGTCGCGGCGGGGTGGTTGAGCGGGAAATCCGGGATCGTCGCCCCATCGCCATCGTGGCGCAGATCATGCAACAGGAACTTGCCGTAGCCCTCCGAGCGCGGCGCTGACATGAAGCGCGCGGGGATGAGCTGGTCGGTATCGATATTCTCGAAGGGCAGCCCGACGGCGAGGCCCTGATGCCGCGTCCATCCCGCCATCACAGCCTCCCTGCGAGCATCGGGCGCACATCGGCGAGATGCCCGGTCACGGCGGCAGCAGCGACCATGACCGGCGACATCAGATGTGTGCGCGCGCCGGGCCCCTGACGGCCGCGGAAATTGCGGTTGGTCGTGGAGGCGCAGCGCTTGCCGGGTGCGACGATATCGCCGTTCATGCCCACGCACATCGAACACCCCGCCGCGACCCATTCAAGCCCGGCCTCGGTGAAGATCCGGTCGAGCCCTTCCGCCTCGGCCTGCGCCTTGACGAGGCTCGAACCCGGCGAGACCATCCCGGGCACCTGCGCCCGGCGCCCTGACAGCACGGCGGCAGCCGCACGCAGATCCTCGATCCGGGCATTGGTGCAGGAGCCGATGAAGACCTGATCGACGGCGATCTCGGACAAGTTCATGCCCGGGCGCAGAGCCATGTAATCGAGTGCCGCGCGAATGCGCTGCGCCTCCGATGCGGAACCGGCCCGCGCCGGATCGGGCACCGATTCCGTGATCGGCAGCGCATCCTCGGGGCTGGTGCCCCAGGTGACGATCGGAGCGATGTCCTGCGCATCGATCACCACCTCGCGGTCGAAGACGGCATCGGGATCTGAGACAAGCGCGGCCCAATCCGCGAGCGCCTGTTCCCGCGCCGCGCCCTGCGGGGCGAAGGGGCGGTTTTCCAGATAGGTGAAGGTGGTGGCATCCGGCGCCACCATGCCGCAGCGCGCACCGCCCTCGATGGAGAGGTTGCACAGGGTCATGCGGCCTTCCATGGAGAGCGTACGGACTGTAGAGCCGGCATATTCGATCGCCGCGCCGCGCCCGCCATCGGTGCCGAGCCGTGCGATCCAGGCCAGCGCCATGTCCTTGGCCCCGACGCCCGGCGACAGCGCGCCTTCGAAACGAATGCGCATGCGCGCCGGTTTCTTTTGCCAGATCGTCTGGGTGGCGAGCACATGGGCGACTTCCGTCGCGCCGATGCCGAAGCCGAACACGCCGAAAGCGCCGTGCGTGGCCGTGTGGCTGTCGCCGCAATTGATCACGAGACCAGGCAGGGTCAGCCCCTGTTCCGGCCCCACCACATGCACGATGCCCTGGCGCGGATCGTCGAGCCCGAACAGCCGGAATCCATGCCGGCGGGCATTCTCCTCCAGCGTCGAGACCATGCGCGCGATGGCGGGATCGGCGATCGTCCGACCGCGCCCGCGCGTGGGGACGTAGTGATCGGCCACGCCGAAGGTCAGATCCGGCTGCGCCACGCCCTGGCCCCGCTCGGCCAGTTTGCGGAACGCGTGGTGGGAGCCCTCATGCACGAAATGCCGATCGACGAAGAGCAGCGACGCGCCATCCTCGCGGGCATGGATTTCATGCGCCTGCCAGATCTTGTCGAACAGGGTCAGAGGGGCAGTCATTCGGCAGCCTCCCCGCTCTGTATCGATGACTTGCCGGCAGCACTCATCCCCTGCTGCGGCGTGGTGACGGGCAACCAGCGCCGTGCGCCGGGCTCGCCGACCCGGTCGAGGGTCATTTCGAGGCGGTAGCGATCGGGCCGGTAGAGTGCGCTCAGATGTTCGACGCCGCGGCCCTGCGCATCATGCACGACGCGGGTGAGCGCGATCAGCGCGGCGCCGGTGGCGAGATCGAGCGCCTCGGCGACATCCGGCGTGGCGAGCGTCGCCGAGATCGATTGCGTCGCGTGATCGACCCGCACGCCGGAGCGCTCAAGCAGGCGAAACAGCGGCGTCGTGGCGAGATCGGCCTCGGAATAATTCTGCGCCACATCCTCGGGGACATGGGTGGTGAGATGCGAAAACGGCGCGCCCTCCATCATGCGCACGCGCACGGCCCGCTGCACCCGCTCCTGCGGCCCCAGATGCAGCGCCTCGGCGATGGCGGGCGGCGGCGTGCAATAGGAGAAGGCGAGAAGCCGCGCCGTCGTCGCCTGGCCCATGGCCACGACCTGCGGCATCAGCGTGGCGAAATCCGCCGTGATCGCCTGATGAGGCTCGCGTGCGCGCACGATCGTTCCGCTGCCCGCGCGCCGCTCGACCAGCCCGTCCGCCACCAGCCCGTCAAGGGCGCGGCGAATGGTGACGCGGGAGACGGCAAAGAGCTCGGCGAGCTTCAACTCACCCGGCAGAGCCGCACCGGCAGCATGCGTGCCGCTGACGATCTCGTCGCGCAGGAGCAGGTAGACCCGCTGCGCCTTGCCGCCATCCGGCGTGAGAATCGCCCCTGCCTGCTCCACCTGACACCCTCGCGCTCGTCTGCCCGACATGGATTTCGCAACGCTCATGGTATCCCGCAAAAGCAGGAATGCAAGTATCTTGTATCATCCGACTTGCGTAAAATGTCTTTTTTATCGCGATATGATCTGTATTATAAACCATACAGGATAACGCCGCGCCGGCGGCGACGGCGACGAGGGAGACAGCCATGCCGATTGTGACCGTGACCGTGCTCGAAGGCTATGACGCGGATACGCGTCGTCGTCTCGGCAAGGCGACGACAGATGCGGTGCGCTCCGTCGTCGCCGCACCGGCGGAAGCCGTCACCGTGATCATCGACGAGGTGGCGCGCGAGAACTATCTGCGCGGTGGCGAGCATCGCAATCCCGGCCCGCCGCGCCCCGATCCGGCACAGATCGTCCACGATTTTCTCGCCGCCATGGAGGCGCGCGATCTCGATCGGGCGAAAGGCTTTCTCGGAAAAGGCTTCGAGATGGTGTTTCCCGGCGATGCACGCATGACCACGCTCGAAGAGCTCGTCGCCTTCACCGGGCCCCGCTACCGTTTCGTCCGGAAGACCTATGAGCGTTTCGACGCGGTGCCGGGCGGCGATGTCGCGATCGTCTATTGCTTCGGCACGCTCAACGGCGAATGGCCGGATGGCGAGGCCTTTTCCGGGATCCGCTTCATCGACCGGTTCGAGATCACACAGGGGCGCATCACCCGCCAGCAGGTCTGGAACGATATTGCGGAAGTGGTCGCGCATCAGGGCAAGGGGGCGGGCGCATGAGCCGCGATATCGACCCGATCACGCTCGCCGTCCTCGCCGGGCGCATGGAGCAGATCGCCGACGAGATGGATGCGACGCTGTTCCGCTCGGCCTTCAACCCGATCATCGCCGAGGCGCATGACGCCTCCCACGGGATCTATCACGCCGCCACAGGCGACACCCTGGTGCAGGGCAAATCCGGCCTGCCGATCTTCGTCGGCGTCATGGCTTTCGCGGTGAAGGCCGTGATCGACAAGGCGGCGCGTGACGGCGATCTCGCGGATGGCGACATCTATATCTTCAACGATGCGCATCTGGGCGGGACGCATCTCTCCGACATGCGGCTGGTGCGCCCGTATTTCCATGAAGGCGAATTGTTCTGCTATCTCGCCTCGGTGGGGCACTGGCATGATGTCGGGGGCGCGGTGCCGGGCAATTACAACCCTTCTGCCCGCGAGGCCTTTCAGGAGGCCTTCGTGCTGCCGCCGGTGAAGCTCGCCCGCGCCGGCGTGATGCAGCAGGACGTGATCGACATCCTGATGCGCAATACCCGCCTGCCGCAATCAGCCTCGGGTGATCTCAACGGCCAGATCAACGCCCTCGATCTCGGCGTCAAGCGCCTTGATGCGTTGCTGGCCGAATACGGCGCCGCAACGGTGCGCGCCGCCCTCGCGGCGCTCAGCGACCGGGCCGAGACGCTGATGCGCGCGGAGGTGGAAAACCTCCCCGATGGACGCTGGGAAGCGGAAGATTTCCTCGACAATGACGGGATCGAGGACACGGCTTTGCCGATCCGCGTGGCGCTGGAGATCGCCGGCGACAGGCTGAGCCTCGATTTCACCGGCTCCGCCCCGGCTGCGGCGGGGCCGATCAACATCTCGGAAGGCACCGCCATCGCCTGCGTCTATGTGGCGATCAAGCATATCTTCCCGGACCTGCCCGCCAATGCCGGGGTGATGCGACCGCTCGACATCACCATCCCGCAGGGCTCGATCCTCGCGGCGGAATTCCCCGCACCGACGGGGGGCTATACCGAGACCATCCTGCGCATGATCGACGTGATCTTCACCGCCGCTTCGCAGGCCGCGCCGGAGCGCGTCGTCGCCAATGCCTATGGCACGATCAACGCGCTCTCCATTGCCGGGCATCGCGGCGACGGGCGGCGCTGGGTGATGTTCAGCTTCTATGGTGGCGGCCATGGCGGCACGCCGGAGGGCGACGGGCTCAACCACGGCAATGCGCCGATCTCGACCGCGACGATCCCGCCGGCGGAAATCCTGGAAGCGGCCTATCCGGTCGCATTCCGGCAATGGGCGCTGCGTCCCGACAGCGCCGGCGCGGGATGCCATCGTGGCGGTATGGGGGCGATCTATGAAATCGAATTGCTGGAGCAGAGCGCCGAGGCCTTCCTCTTCGGTGAACGCGGGCGCTTTGCGCCCAAGGGCGTCGCGGGCGGGGGCGAGGCAGCGCTCAACCGGTTCAGTTACCAGCAGGATGACGGGTTCCATACACCGCCGCTCGCCTCCAAGATCGTCGGTATCGCCTTGAAACGCGGCCAGCGCGTGCGGCTCGAAACACCTGGCGGGGGCGGCTACGGCCCGCCCGGTCAGCGCGAGCCGCAGGCCATCGCCCGCGACGTGGCGCGCGGGCTCGTCAGCGAAGAACGGGCCGATGCGGATTACGGACGCGGCTGGCGGGAGTATGCGAAATGAAGCGCACGCGCATGATCGGCGTCGATGTCGGCGGCACTTTCACCGATGTCTTCTTCCTCGACGAGGCCAGCGGCGAGGCCCGGGTCGCGAAGGTTCCGACCACACGGCCCGACCAGTCCGGTGGCTTCCTCTCCGGGATCCGCGCCCATGGCGAGGATCTGGAAGGGGTGGCCAGCGTCGTCCACGGTACCACAGCGGGGACGAATGCTTTGCTTGAGCGCAAGGGCGCGCGCATCGGCGTGATCACCACGCAGGGCTTCCGCGACGTGCTCGAGATGCGCCGGCGCGACCGTCCGCGCACCTGGGGCCTGCGGGGCAATTTCGAGCCGGTGGTGGCGCGCGAATTGCGCATTGAGGTGCCCGAGCGCACATTCGCCGACGGCACGATCGAGCAGGTGGTCGATCTCGACGCCGTGCGCGCGGCGGGCGAGCAACTGCTGTTGCAGGGCTGCAAGGCTGTGGCCGTGCTCTTTGTCAATTCCTACGCCAATCCGGCCAATGAACAGGCGGCGGTGGAGACTCTTCGCGCCTTCTGGCCGAACCCGCATGTCTCGGCATCGAGCGAGATCCTGCCGGAGATCCGCGAATACGAGCGCTTCTCCACGACCGCCCTCAACGCCTATCTGCAGCCGGAGGTCGCCGGCTATCTCGGGCGGCTCGCCGGGGCGCTCGACGAGGGCGGGTTCGGCGGTGAATTCCTGATCGTGCAATCGAATGGCGGCGTCATGGCCGTCGATACCGCCTGCAGCCTGCCGGTGCGCACGGCCCTGTCGGGCCCCGCCGCCGGGGTGATCGCCGCGGGATACATTGCGCAGAATGCCGGTTTTCCCAATGTGATCACCGGTGATATGGGCGGCACCTCCTTTGACGTCTCGCTGATCGCCGAGGGCAAGAGCGTGCTCAGCCCGCAGACCAGCATCGATTTCGGCCTCGTGGTGCGCACGCCCATGATCGAGATCGCCACGATCGGCGCCGGTGGCGGCTCCATCGCCTCGGTGGACAAGGGCGGCCTGTTGAATATCGGCCCCGAAAGTGCCGGCTCGGATCCGGGCCCCGTCGCCTATGGACGGGGCAACACCCGCCCCACGGTGACGGATGCCAATATCGTCTTGGGGCGCATCGATTCGCAACGCCCGATCGGCGGCGGCCTCGCCAGGCTTGATCTCGAAGCGGCGCGCGCGGCAATCGCCGAACATGTCGGCAAGCCGCTCGGGCTGGATATCGAGGCGGCGGCGGAGGCGATCATCACGGTGGCCAATTCCCGCATGGCCGGCGCCATGCGCCTCGTCTCCATCGAACGCGGCTTCGACCCCAAGCAATTCGCCTACATGCCCTTCGGCGGCGGCGGTGCGCTGCATGCCTGCGCGCTGATCCGCGAAGTCGGGCTCGCCAGGGCCATCGTGCCGCGCTATCCGGGCGTGACTTCCGCCATGGGCTGCGTCATCGCCGATATGCGCCAGGATTTCGTGCAGACGGTGAATGCGCTCACCACGCAGGTTGATGTGGACGGGCTCGCCGCGCTGATGCAGGCGCATGTGGATGCGGGTCTGCGGCTGATCGATTCCGCCGGAATCAGCTTTGCCGGGCGCGAGATCATTTTCGAGCTCGACATGGCCTATCTCGGCCAGACCCACACCGTCGCCGTGCCGCTGCCGGTTGCCCTCAATGCCGCTCACAACGTCGCCCCGACCACGCGCGAGGCGATCCAGGCGGCCTTCGATACGGCCTACGAGCGCGTCTACGGGCGGCTCCTCCCCGGCGGGGTGACGCGGGTGCTCAATCTGCGCAGCGCGGTGATCGGGCAGCGCCCGAAATTCGATCTCGCCACCCTTGCGCCCGGGCCCGATGCCGATGCCGGGAAGGCGCAGCGCGGCACGCGACCGGTCTTTGCCGCAGGCGCCTGGCACGAGGCGACGATCCTCGATCGCCTGGCTCTGCCCGTCGGCACGGTGATCACCGGCCCGGCCATTCTGGAACAGGCCGATACCACCATCTTCATCGAGCCTGATCATCGCGGGCGCGTCGATACCTTCGGCAATGTCGTGATCAGCCGCGCGGATGCGGCGGATAGCGATACACAAGGAGCCTGACCATGGCACGGATCAGCGCGATCGACCCGCGCCGCACGGCGCTCCTGACCATCGATCTGCAGAACGATTTCCTGCATCCGGAAGGCGCCTATGGCCGGGCCGGCCAGAGCTCGGAAGCGATCGCGGCCCTGCCGGCACGCATCCGCCCGCTGGCCGATCGCCTGCGCAAGGCGGGCGGACACTACATCTCGGCCCAGTTCACCCTGGTGCCGGGACGCGACGGCGAGCCGCTGATCTCGGCCCATCTGAAGGAACTGCGCCCCTTCCTCGGCAAGGGCGACTTTCTGCCGGGCGCCTTCGGGCACAATCTTGTCGCGACCCTCGCGCCCGCCGATTTCACCATCGAGAAGGTCGCCTACAGCGCGTTCTACCAGACCCGCCTTGAATTCGTGATGCGCGAGGCGGGAATCGACACGCTGATCATCGGCGGCATCGTCACCAATGGCGGCGTCGCCAGCACCGTGCGCGACGCGCATCTGCGTGATATCGCAACGATTCTCCTCAGCGATGGTTGCGCCGCCTTCCGCGAGGAGGTGCACGGGGCCACGCTGGTTTCGCTGGACAGCGTCACGCAGGTGATGAGCTGCGTCGATACGCTCGCCATGCTGGGGAATGAACCATGACCACGCCCACTTTGAAGACGCGCCTGGGACAGCCCGATATCCTGATCGCCCCGGGCGTCTATGACGGCCTCACCGCATCACTCGCGGAAGCGGCAGGGGCGCAGGCCCTGTATCTGTCGGGCGCCGCCGTCGCCTATACCCGGCTCGGACGCCCCGATATCGGGCTTACCTCCATGACCGAGATGGCCGATACCATGGCGCTGATCCGCGACCGGGTGGCGCTGCCCGTGATCATCGATGCCGATAACGGTTTCGGCAATGCGCTCAACGCCCAGCGCACCATGCGCGTCTATGAGCGCGCCGGCGCCTCCGCCCTGCAGGTGGAGGATCAAAGCTATCCCAAACGCTGCGGCCACCTCTCCGACAAGGCATTGATCGCGACCTCGGAGATGGCCGGCAAGATCGCCGCCATGGCTGATGCGCGGGCAAGCGACGAGACGCTGATCATCGCACGCACCGATGCCATCGCCGTGGAGGGGTTCGAGGCGGCGATCGAACGCGCCGAGGCCTATCTGGCGGCAGGCGCCGATATGCTCTTCATCGAGGCCCCGCGCTCCGGCGAGGAACTGCAGCGCATCTGCGATATCTTCAAGGGCCGCGCGAAACTGATGGCCAACATGGTCGAGGGCGGGCACACCCCCATCACCGCCGCCCCCGATCTCGAAAAGCTCGGCTTCGATCTCGTGATCTTCCCCGGCGGCATCGTGCGCGCGTTGGCCCGCACGGCGGAGCAGTATTATGCCAGCCTGATGGCCAACGGCTCGAACCGGCCCTTCACGGAGCACATGTTCGATTTCGCAGAGCTCAACCAGCGCATCGGCACGCCGGGTCTGCTCGCCGACGGCAAACGCTATGATGGCGGGGCTCAGTAATAGCGCAGATCCTGGGTCTTGCCGGAGAAGATCCGGTAGATGAAGCTCGTATAGAGCCCGATCAGGGGCAGCACGATGCAGGCGCCGATGAACATGATCATCAGCGATTCATCGGCGGCGGCGGCCTCCCACACCGTCATCTGCTCGGGCACCACATAGGGGTAGAACGAATAGGCCAGCCCGTAGAAGGCGAGAAAGATCACGGCGATCGCCCCGGAAAACGGTGCCCAGCTGAGCTGGTCGGTATGGTTGGGCAGCACCTTGAGCACATGGTGCAGGGCGATGATCAGCGCTCCCGTGATCAGCGGGATCGGCGCGAGCATCAGAAGATAGGGCATGGCGAACCACTTCTCGAAGATGCGCTCGGAGACGAGCGGCGTCGCGATCGAGACGGCAGCGAGGCCGATGGCGCTCAGCCAGAGCGAGACCTTCGCCCAGCCCACCGAACGCTTTTGCAGCGCGCCCTCGCTCCTGAGGATCAGCCAGCCAGCCCCGATGAAAGCGTAGGCCGCGGTCAGCCCTACCGCGACGAGCCCCGCGAATGCGACATTGACCAGCGTGCGCTCGAAGCCGAGGATGTAGAGCCCCAGCATGTAACCCTGCGAGAGCGCGGTCAGCAGCGACCCGCCGAAGAAGGCGCGATCCCACCAGGCTTTCTGCGCCGGATCGACCTTGGCGCGGAAATCGAAAGCGACACCGCGCAGGATCAGCCCGAGCAGCATCACCGCCACCGGCAGGTAGAGCGCCCCGAGAATAACGCCCTGCGCGAAGGGAAAGGCGACAAGCAACAGCCCGACGGCCAGCACCAGCCAGGTCTCGTTGGCATCCCAGAACGGGCCGATCGAGGCGATCATCCTGTCCTTGTGCTGGCTTGTCAGCCCGGACAGGATGCCGACACCGAGATCGTATCCGTCAAGGATAACATAGAGCAGGATCGAGGCACCCATCAGCCCGACAAAGGCCACGGGCAGCCAGGATTCACCTCCGAATAACGCGTCCATTGTTGCATCCTCTCAGATTCGTATTCAGGCCGGGTGCCTGCTGCAGCGCGCTCTCCCCTCTCCGCATGGGAGAGGGGAGCCCCGGCATCGATTGCGACGCCAAAAGCGTCTGCCGGCCATTGCATCGGACGCTCACTCCGCCGGAACCGGTCCGGCGATGCGACCGCCGCCCTTTGCGACGCCGACCTCCGGGGTCACCGCCTGGCCGAGAGTGGCCGAGGCGCCGTCGCGGCGGGCGAGGTGGAACAGCGTCCAGACATAAGCCGCCGTCAGCGCCGCGTAGATGGCGAGATACATGGCGAGCGTCGAGGCCACCATGCCGACCGGCGTCGTGGTGACGGCTTCCGCCGTGGTGAGGACACCGCTGACCAGCCAGGGCTGGCGCCCGATCTCCGTCACATACCAGCCGGCCACCGTCGCCACCCAGCCGGAGAAGGTCATGGCCACGAAGCCGCGCAGCATCCAGGGCGGGAGCGTGCCGCGACGATAGAGCTGCCAGCCGCCATACCAGGAAGCGACCAGCATCAGCATGCCGATCCCGACCATGATCCGGAAGGCAAAGAAGACGGGGGCCACGGGCGGATGCGCGACCGAGCCGTCCTCGCGCACGAAGTCATTCAGCCCCGGCACCACGCCGGCGGGATCATGCTTGAGGATCAGGCTCGCGCCGTTGGGGATCGCGATCTCGAACCGGTTCTCGCGGGCCTGCTCATCGGGCAGCGTGAACAGCACGAGAGGCACATTGCCGCGCGTCTCCCAATTGCCCTCCATTGCTGCGATTTTCTGGGGCTGGTGCTCCAGCGTGTTGAGACCGTGCATGTCGCCGGCGAAGATCTGGGCCGGGATCAGCAGCGCGGCCATGACAACACCGGTGCGCAGCGCCTTGCCGACGCCCTCCGAGCGGTCCCCGCGCAGAAGGCGATAGGCCGAGACGCCCGCGATCAGGAAGGCGACGGTCAGGCCCGAGGCGAGCAGCATATGCGTCAGGCGATAGGGCATGGAGGGGTTGAAGATCACCTCCCACCAGTCGGTCACGAACGCCACGCCGTCGCGCATCTCGAAACCCTGGGGCGTGTGCATCCAGGAATTCAGCACGAGAATCCAGAAGGCCGACATGGTCGTGCCGAAGGCGACAAGCACGGTGGCGAGGGTGTGGATGCGGTTCGAGACCCGGTTGAACCCGAACAGCATTACCGCGAGGAAGGTCGCCTCAAGGAAAAACGCGGTCAGGATCTCGTAGGCGAGCAGCGGCCCGGCCACATTGCCGACGCTCTCCATGAATCCCGGCCAGTTGGTGCCGAACTGGAAGGACATGGTCACGCCCGAGACGACGCCGAGCGCGAAGGTCAGGGCGAAGACCTTCACCCAGAACTTGTAGGCATCCATCCAGGCCATCTCGCCGGTGCGGTTGTAGCGCAGCTTGAAGAAGAGCAGCACCCAGCCGAGCGCGATGGTGATCGTCGGAAAGAGAATGTGGAAGGTGATGTTCGCCCCGAACTGGATTCGGGACAGGATCAGAGTGTCCATCATCGTGAACGCTCCTCGTCATCGGAGGAGGGGGGATCATTGCGTTTGCCGGAAAAACCGAGACGATCCCGGAATTCCAGCACGCGGGAAATCTTCGAGCCGAGCTTCATGAGTTGCACCAGCCGCTCGGTCTCGATGGCGCGCATGTCGGCATACCAGTCGGTGAGCATGTCGATGAGATCGTGCATCTCGCGCATGCGTGCCTGTGCATGCCGCTCGAATTCCGATTCCGGGCGCTCCATCAGGGTTTCGCGCAGGAGCGAGAGCGTCGGATCGATCTCGCGCTTCTTGCGCTCCTCGATCAGCGTGCGCACGATCACCCAGATATCCTCGGGCGTGCCGAAATACTCGCGCCGGTCGCCCGGCTTGTGGCGCAGGCGCACGAGGTTCCAGGCCTGGAGCTCTTTCAGCCCCATGCTGACGTTGGATCGCGACACGCCAAGTGCCTCGACGATCTCGTCCGCATTGAGCGGTTCGGGGGAGACGAAGAGCAGGGCGTAGATCTGGCCGACGGTGCGGTTCACACCCCAGCGCGAGCCCATTTCTCCGAAATGCAGAACGAATGTCTGTACCAGCGGGGGAAGGTTCATGGCCTTTTGCGTTTCACGCCTTTCCGGAATTTCAGTTATTTCTGAAATATCGGAAGGCGGCGAAAAAAGGCCATGCGACCCGCTGTCGCTTTCCCGACGCGTGCAGCGATGGCGTCGCGGGCGTGCCCGCGCGCTTCACGAAGCGCGATGTGGGGTCGGAATCCCGGTGCCGCTCAGGTGAGACCTTCCCGCGTCACCCAGTCGAGGGTCTTGTCGAGGGCGCGTTCGAGCCGGTCGAACAGGGCGTCGATCTCTTCCTCGGTGATGATCAGCGGCGGGCAGAGCGCGATGCGGTCGCCGGCGAGCGAGCGCACGATCAGGCCTTCCTCCTGGGCGAAGGTCACCGTCTTCGCCGCGACGCCTTTCTTCGGATCGTATTGCCGCTTCGTTGCCTTGTCGGCCACGATCTCCATCCCGGCGATCAGTCCCATGCCGCGCGATTCACCGATCAGGGGGTGCTGTTCCAGCGCCGTGACGCGTTTCTGGAAATGCGGCGCGCGGGAACGCACCTTCCCGACGATATCCTCGCGCTGGTAGATCTCCAGCGTCTTGATCGCCACGGCGCAGGAAACCGGGTGGCCGGAATAGGTGAAGCCGTGGCCGAACACGCCGATCTTGCGGCTCTCGTCCAGCATGGCCTGATACATGTCCTCGTTGAGCATCACCGCGCCCAGCGGGGCATAGGCCGAGGTGATCGCCTTGGCGGCGGAGATGCTGTCGGGGCGGATATCGAGGGCGGTAGAGCCGAACATCTCGCCCAGACGCCCGAAGCCGCAGATCACCTCGTCGGCGATCATAAGCACATCGTAGCGATCAAGCACCGCCTGGATCCTGGGGAAATAGCCTGCCGGCGGCACCACGGCTCCGCCCGCGCCCATCACCGGCTCGGCAATGAAGGCGGCGACCGTATCGGGGCCCTCGCGCAGGATCTGCTCCTCGAGCTCGGCGGCGAGACGGGTGGAGAATTCCTCCTCGCTCTCGCCCTCATGTGCGAAGCGGTAATGGTGCGGGCAGGAAGTATGCAGGATATTGGCGATGGGCAGATCGAAATCGGTATGGTTGGCCGGCAGCCCCGTCAGCGAGGCGGAGGCGACGGTAACGCCGTGATAGCCCTTGAGCCGGGCGATGATCTTCTTCTTCTGCGGACGCCCACGCGCGTTATTGTAATACCAGACCAGCTTGACCTGGCTGTCATTGGCCTCCGAGCCGGACGAGGTGAAGAACACCTTCGAGACCGGCACCGGCGCGATCTCCTTCAGCTTCTCCGCGAGCTCGATCGCAGGATCATGGCTGCGCCCGGAAAACAGATGCTGGAAGGGCAGCTTGAGCATCTGCTCGTAGGCCGCTTCGGCCAGTTCCCGGTTCGAATAGCCGAGCGAGGTGCACCACAGCCCGGCCATGCCCTCGAGATAGGGCTTGCCCTCGGTATCGTAGACCCAGACACCCTCGCCGCGCTCCAGGATGAGCGGCCCGGTCTCGCGGAAGGCCGCGAGCTGTGTATAGGGATGGATCAGGGTTTCGACATCGCGGGTGGCGAGATTGGACAGCACGGGAACCTCCTTCGACGGAACACATGAAGGGTACCCGGCTCGCGCGCGCATTCAATGGCGATTATCACGAAGGCGCGTGCGATTCCGGGCACCGGTTCCGGATTCAGGCATCCCGCCATGTCCCGGCTGCGCGCCCGAGCACGGTGGCTGCGAGTAGCCCGTTGCCGGAGAGATATCCCGCATCACCGGTACCCGAGACCCCGCAGGCAGCGCCGCCTGCGGCGCGCAGATTGGGCAGGAAGCCGCCGTCGCGATGGCGGACGCGGCCCTCACCATCGGTCTCCAGCCCGCCCTGCGTGTGAAACAGGGCCCCCGTCACCCTTACGGCCCGATAGGGCGGCGCGAGTGGCGGCACGTGGCTCAAATCGCGCCCGAAAACATCGCTGCCACCCTCGCGGGCCCGTGTGACCTCGTCGAAGGTTTGCTCCAGAGCATCCTGTGGCACGCCGATGATCTGCGCGAGCTCCGCGATCGTCGCGGCCTCGCGGATGGCGCCCTGGCTCTGAGCATCGCGGAAATCGGCGAATTGTGCGGCGATGCCGGCGATGCGTTCGTCGAAGATGCTGAAAGCCTCGCCGCCGGGGCGGGCGAGCACGGCGCGCGCGGCTTCCGAATAGCCCTGCGCCTCATTCCAGAAACGCCTTCCCGTGCGATCGATCTGAAACCCGCCTTCGCCGATCACCGCCCAGGTGATCAGGATCCCGTGGGGATGCGCGACATTTCCGTGTCCCTGATAGGCGCCCGGATGGCGGATCCGTGCGCCAAGTGCCTCACCCCAGAGCATCGCCTCGCCCTGGTTGCCGCCATGACCGAAATACAGCGCATCGGCGATATCGGGCAGATATGCGCGCACCATGTCGGAATTACCGCCGAAACCGTTGCAGGCGAGCACGAGCTTGTCGCAGCCGACACGTTCGATCACACCGTCGGGGCGCCGCATCGTGACGCCCGCGACGCGTCCGGACACATCCGCATGCAGATGCGTGACACGCCGTTCGGTGATGATGTCGATTCCCGTATCCTCGCAGGCCGTGCGCAGCCGGTCGACGAGCTCCCGGCCCGAGCGGCTCGGCAGGCCGTGCATGCGCCGGTGTGAATGGCCAGGGTAATCGAAATCGGCGACGAGGCTGAAGGGCAGATCGTAGCGATCCGACAGCCATTCGATCAGCGACGCAGACCCGCGTGCCAGACTCTCGACCAGCGCGGGATCATTCTCGCCATGGGCCTTGCGCTGGATATCGGCGGCGAAGGTTTCCGGGTCGTCGTCGATGCCGATTGCGCGCTGAAAGCGTGTGCCGGCGGCGGGGATAAGCCCGGCCGAGAGCGCCGTCGAGCCGGATGGCGCGGCATCGCGTTCGACCACGAGGATATCTGCGCCCCGCTCACGGGCGGCCAGCGCCGCAACCATGCCGCAGGCGCCAGCGCCGACGATCACCATGCCGGTGTGGAAGTCGGCAGCGAAGCCTGCAGCGACCGTCTCGACGCCGATCTGCGGAGCGCCGGGGATAGCCATGGCCGGCCTCAGCTGTCCATCTTGAGCGCGGCGATGAAGGCTTCCTGCGGGATCTCCACCTTGCCGAACTGGCGCATGCGCTTCTTGCCCGCCTTCTGCTTCTCGAGCAGCTTGCGCTTGCGGGTGGCGTCGCCGCCATAACATTTGGCGGTCACGTCCTTGCGCAAGGCCCGGATGGTCTCGCGGGCGATGACCTTGCCGCCGATCGCCGCCTGGACGGGGATCTGGAACATGTGCGGCGGGATCAGCTCCTTGAGCTTCTCGCACATGGCCCGCCCGCGGCTCTCCGCCCGCGTGCGGTGGACCAGCATGGAGAGCGCATCCACCGGCTCGCCATTGACGAGGATCGACATCTTGACGAGATCCTCCTGCCGGTAATCCGTGATCTGGTAATCGAAGGAGGCATAGCCCTTGGAGATCGATTTCAGCCGGTCGTAGAAATCGAAGACGACCTCGTTCAGCGGCAGATCGTAGACGACCATGGCGCGCTTGCCGACATAATTGAGATCGATCTGCAGGCCGCGCCGCTCCTGGCAGAGCTTGAGCACGGCGCCGAGATATTCGTCGGGCGTCAGGATCGTGGCGCGGATCCAGGGCTCCTCGACATGCTCGATCTTCATCACGTCGGGCATGTCGGCGGGGTTGTGCAGTTCCTGCTCGCTGCCGTCACGCATGATCAGCTTGTAGACCACCGACGGCGCGGTCGAGATCAGGTCGAGATCGAATTCGCGCGAGAGCCGCTCCTGCACGATCTCCAGATGCAGCAATCCGAGGAAGCCGCAGCGGAAGCCGAAGCCGAGCGCGGCGGAGCTTTCCATCTCGAAGGAGAAGCTGGCATCGTTAAGGCGCAGGCGGCCCATGGCGTTGCGCAGATCGTCGAACTCGCCGGCATCGACCGGGAACAGGCCGCAGAACACCACCGGCTGGACCGGCTTGAAGCCCGGCAGCATCTGCGCGCAGGGGCGCTTCTCTTCCGTGATGGTGTCGCCGACACGGGTATCGGCCACTTCCTTGATCGCGGCGGTGATGAAGCCGACTTCGCCGGGGGCGAGCTCCGCGACGTCGAATTTCTTGGGGCGGAACACGCCGACCTTGTCGATCGTGTAGCTGGCATCGGTGCCCATCATCTTGATGCCCATGCCCTTCCTGAGCACGCCGTCCATGACGCGCACCAGCACGACCACGCCCAGATACGGATCGTACCAGCTATCGACCAGCATCGCCTTGAGAGGCGCCTTGCGATCACCCTTCGGCGGGGGCAGGCGGGTGACGATGGCTTCGAGCACGGCTTCGATATTCAGCCCGGTCTTGGCCGAGATCTCGACGGCATCCGAGGCGTCGAGGCCGATCACCTCCTCGATCTGCTCGCGTATCCGCGCCGGTTCGGCGGCGGGAAGATCGACCTTGTTGAGGATCGGGATGATCTCGTGATCCTGGTCGAGCGCCTGGTAGACATTGGCCAGCGTCTGCGCCTCGACGCCCTGGCTGGCATCGACCACAAGGAGCGAGCCCTCGCAGGCCTGGAGCGAGCGCGAGACCTCGTAGGAGAAGTCCACATGGCCGGGCGTGTCCATCAGATTGAGGATATAGGTCTTGCCATCCTTGGCCGGATATTCCAGCCGCACGGTCTGCGCCTTGATGGTGATGCCGCGCTCACGCTCGATATCCATCGAATCGAGGATCTGCTCCTGCATCTCCCGGCTGGTCAGCGCGCCCGTCAGCTGGATCAGGCGATCGGCCAGCGTCGACTTGCCATGATCGATATGGGCGACGATCGAGAAATTGCGGATGTTGTCGAGGGTTTCGGCGGTCATGGTGTCCCGGAGCACGAACGGGATCCCGCATGGCTGCGGGATCCTCTCTGATCATGCATCGGGCATAGCAGGGGTCAGGCGACAAGCCAAGCGATAAGCCCGGTGGTGCTTTGTCACTCCTCCCGCCCGTAGGTGTCGGGATCAATCACCTCCGGCATGTAGTAGCTGTCGGGCGCGGGTGCGTGCATCGCGGATTGCGCGATATGCCTTACATGCTCCAGCAGATAGCGCGGTGGCGGGTTGTCGGGGTTGATGCCGGTTGTATTGTAGGGAATCGCTCCGTCGGCAGCGCCCTGTTCGACCGTACCCAGAATCATTGCCGCGAAAGTCTCGGACAGAGCCTCGTGCTCATCGTAACCACCGTATCGCGACACGGTTTCGCCGATGATCTCTTCAATCGCCTCTCCCGCATCCTCCAGAACCGTTATTTCACCTTCGTAACGGGCTGGAACGAAGTATGGTAAGTAGCCGGTCTCTTCCCGACTTTCGAGAATTTCCCGACCGCTTGGTTGAACAACGTATCCCTGACTCTGTGCCCAGTCCAGGAACTGTTCCCAGCTTGCCCCCGGGAAATACATTTCATCGATCATATCCTGACGGCTCATTGCGCCCGGAGACGGGTTTTCGGTACCGGGTCCGTATGCAGTGGCGACCGGCTGGTAATTCTCCATGAACCGCCTGACGAGCATGGGGTCGGCCTTGGCGATCAGGGCATGCATTACCTCATGGGCGACGGTGCCCTGGAAGACCAGATGCGGATCCTGTGCGATGTTGTGTCCGGCGATTTCGGACGGTGCGGTCAACGAGATCACACCGGTCTGCCCCGATGAAACGCCCAGCGGCAGGTAGCCTCCACGCTCCGCGTCACGTGTGTTCGGGCTCTTGACGGCGAGTCCCAGCCCCGCCAGAGAACCGGGAAATTGCTCATTGATGCGATCAAGGATCGGGACGGCATGGTTCACGACCTCCAGAAATGTCTGTTCGGTGTGATAGGTGCGGTCCGAGCCGACATTCGCGAGATCATCGGTGACGTTCATGCCGTAACGATCCTGCAGCAGCCGTATGGCGTCAGGAACATTGGTGACCACCGGCGGCCCGTCGGCGGCATCGGGGCCTGCCGCCTTGCGCAGTGCGTCGAGACGCGCGAGCGCCTGAGCGATGTCGGGATCCTGCGCGTCGCCCTTTTGCAGCGCCTCGGTGATGGCATCGCGATAATTCGGCGGTACGTTCCGGATCGTGTCGGCGAGTTGCTCATTGACCAGATCGGCTGCGGCACGCGGATCGAGATTGCGCAACGCGTTGATCGTCGCACTCGAGACGCCGGGCCGTGAACCGGGCGCACCGCCGAGAATGCCGGGCGTGTATTGCGGGCGCAGGGCATGCAGCAAGAGCTCGGCCAGCAGTCCGTGTTCCTCGATCGCCTCCGCGATCGGATCGGTGCCTGTGACGAAGGGCGAATTGCCGAGGCTGCGCTCGATGGCCTCGCGCGCGGCCCGCTCGGCCTGTTCGAGGGGATTGCCCGGAGCGCTGCCTGACGCGGTGCCCGCGACCGGAATGGTTCCGGGCAAGGCAGGGGCGCCGGCGCCGTCACTGCGCATGATCTCAACGGCATTATCCGGGAAGGCGGAGCGAGTCTTCGGATCCTGCGTGCCGATGGGAGGCGGTTCCCAGTTGTCGTAACGCTCCCGGAAACCCTGCAAACCCTGCAGGTCGAATTGCGGGCTGCCCTGTGAGAACGGCAGTGACGTGCCGTTCTGCATGAAGTCGTCGCGCCTGTCCGGCATGTCCGGCATCGGATCAAACCGCAGATTACCGGGTCGCAGATCGCCCGGTTGCGGGTCGCCGGCCTCGACGTCGAACTCCAGCGGTTGCGGCCCGCGGGTGCGGTTTTCCGGGTCCCATTCCGGGAACTGCCTGTCCGGTCCGACGAAGTTGCCGCTTTCGGCAATGCCGCGATCGTGGAGGATCTCCTGGCTCTTATCGTTCATGCCGGCGAAAATATTGGCTTGAAACTGGTGCAGGAAGCCGATTACATCGCTGCGCTCAACGGCCTCGACGACGACTTTTGCACCGGCGCGGGCAATGTCGCGCAGTTCCTCGGGCGAATGCAGCTCTTGCATGCGGGCCAACTCGTCGCGGAAGCGGAGCCTCATCGCCGCGATCGCGCCGTCAATGTGGAAGTTTGTCGAGAGCCCCTCGGAGATGCGCTGAAACGCATTGCCGCCATGGTCGCCGGCATCCCCGAAGCAGACAGTATAGATCTGACGCGCAACGCGGTTTTCGTCGATCGCGCCGCCTCCACCGACCGTGCCGGTCGGTGCGCTCGGAACTGCACCCGGTGCGCCGAGCGGCGCTGCGCCCTTGGTCATCGTCGCATCAGGCGCGCCCAGCGCACCGGCGAAGGCAGTCCCGGCTCCGTGGGAGCGTGTTTCGGGTGATAGCATTGCCTGCATGTTCCGGACGCCCGGGAAATCCATTGATTTGTCCACTTCGAAAAAATGATCTGCTCATCTCGCCGGATCACGCTGCCCGGCTGCGACCGGCGCGGGTTGCTGCCGCGTCGGCCGGCATGCCGGTCAGCGTCGTTGGTTACTGACCTTGCTCGGCCCGCTGCGGACGCTGTCGCCAGAACAGGAGCATGGGATCATCGCTGTCCCGGAAATCGGCGGGGAGCTGCTGGTTGTTCTCCGGTGAAGCGGATCTCTCCTGCGCGCCATATCTGAGATAGGCGGGAAGAGCGCCAGGCAGGGCGTAGAGCATCATGAAGCCTTCACTGCGATCATACGCCTCTTGCAAAAGAGCAAGGCCGGCGCCGGGGGAGAAGCTGATGACGTCGTCCACGATCAGGGTGCTCGGGCGCCCGGACTCATCGGGGTGAGCGATACGGCTGTAGAGCAGGACACCCGTCGGTCGGCCATCGTCATCCATGCGCACCAGCGCCCCGTCGGAGCCGTTGCCTCGCAAGCTGGTCATGATCTGTGCGGCGATCTCTGCCCTGTCCGTCTCATATTCGGTGACGTCGGGGTCGGTGGGGTCGCCCATCGCGATCTCTTGCTCCAGCATCTGCATCAGCGCTGCATCCAACGCAGGATCCTGTCCATACTGACGGACGGTTCCGGTTCCGCCTGTTGCCTGAGCCGGAGCCGGTGCGCCCTGTGTGGAGGACGCGCCGCCGGCGTCATCATCTCGACGCTCGGGGCGATCCGTCCAGCGCAGATGCGGATAGAAATTTGTCGCGAACGGTGCATCGGGATCCGGCGGCACGATCTCGGCACCGAGGCTCAGATAGTATTCTTCCGCGCCCGGCAGCGAGATCAGCTCGAGGATACCCTCGCTGCGCGCGAATCCCTCCTGCAGCAGCTTGAGGCCGATACCCTGTCCCGGGGCGAAGCTGACGATGTCTTCAATGAACAGGACGCGCGGGCCTGTCGGATCGTCGGGATTGGGGTAGGTGGTATAGACCATCATGCCCAGCGGTTGGCCTTGTGCATCCGTTATCACCAGAGCCTGGTCGATGGTGTCGAGATTCTTGCGAATCTGGTCGGCGATCATCACCGCAGCCTCGGTGCGCGGATCGAGCGGAACGCCGGATTCACCGAGTGCGATCAGGCGGTCGAGTTCTTCAATGGTCCGGGCGTCGAGAGCGGGATCCGCTCCGAATACGCGGGTATTGACAGGGGCGCCCGCTTCCGATGTCTGCCCATAGAGATCGGGCATGTTCAGTTGCGAATCGTATCCCTGCATGAGCATCGAGAGTTCGATCACCAATTCCACGACGGGCATGTCCGGATTGGCTTCACGGAACGCGTCGAAGACCTCGCGCGTGAAAGTGCCGGCCCGGATTTCACGCGTGACGATGGCCTCTTCGTCCGGCGTGAGCGCCGGGAGGGCATCAGCGGGCGCATCATCGGCTGCGCCCGCTTCGCTCAGGAGCTGTCTTGCCCGCTGAATCGCGGGATCCTCCGGATCACCCTTCTCGAGGGCCTGTGCGAGGGCGTCGCGGTAGAGGTCCGGAACCGTGTCGAGGCGATCTGCGAGGTTATTGACAATGGCGGCGGCGATTTCTGCGGGGAGGACGCGCAGATAATTCGCGACGGCTGCGGATGCGCCGGCCGCCGCAGCAGTGCCGCCCGAGCCGTCCTGCGGGCTGTTCTGCGCCTGCACGACATCATAGGCGAAGAGGCCGATATAGCCGTAGCGCTCGTACATGGCATCGCGCGGATCGACCCCGTCACCGAAGAACCCGCCCGGATCGAGAGTGATGCGCCGTGCCGCCTCAAGGGCTTCCTGAAGTCGCTCCACCGCGTCGTCACTCTGGGCCGAGCCGGCATGAAGCGGTGTCGAACCGGGGAGTTCGGGGGCGCCGGTGCCGTCATAGTCGCCACCGCCGGCAAAGACGCGTGTTTTCGGGTCGAAGAAGGAAGCTGCGTCTTCGGAGAAGGTCCGGGTGTCCCGTGAGAAGTTGTCCCACCTTTCCGGGAATTGCCGTTCCCAATCCGCAGTATCAAATCGGGGCCTAGGGTCCATTGGCGGGAAATCGATTGGAGGCATCTCGTCGAGTGGCCAGCCATCGCCCCGGACACCGAGCCCTTGCCATGTGAGATCGGGTCGGTCGTCGGGGTTCCACTCCAGCCGGTCGGAAGGGTCCGAGGCGGGCTGCTGCGCCGTAATCTCGCCAGTCTGCCCGTTGATGGTGGCGAGGAGTTCCGGGAACGGATCATCGGGGTCGCGTATGGCGTAGACGCCCATATCTCCGTTCGGCAACGCGCGCAGGGCGACGGCACTGTCGATATCCAGCCCGCGCGCCTCGAGATCGCGTATGATCCGGACGAGCTCACGGGTATCCGCCGTGGGATTGGACACAAGCTGTTCCAGGAGTTGCGAGCCGATGCCGGTCGCGTAGCCGGCAAGCGCACCCGTGAGCCGAGCCCCCGCCTCGAGCAGATTCAGGAGACCATGAAACAGATTGGGGTTGGTAGCGCGTTCCCCGGGCCCGACAAATGCCAGATGTTGATCTGAAACGGGTCCCGACAACTCCTTCCCGGTCGACCCTGGAAGACCGAAGGGCGCCTCGTCAGGGCCGTTCATCTGACGATGGGGCGAATGGGGGGAAAAAATAGACTGGTCGATACTCACCATGGTCGCAACTCCGGGCAATGCTTGAATCAACGGGATGCATGAACTCAAAAATAGCAATTGGTTAACTATAAAAATATAATTAGAGAATATCAACTATGATTTTTAATTATATAAATAAGACATAAATATCCATTTTCGTGGCGATTGATCGTCACGGCGCTGGATAGGACGCATCCGATCGAAATTTTCTAAGGTCCGAAATTTTCTAATGCATGCTGAAAAAGCATATTAAACCTCTTGATTTTATATTAATTATAATTCATACTATTATTTATTCATTGAATTGGTTAGGCTCATGACATTATCCATTTCGTTTTCCCCGCTTGCCGGCGGCAAGGTCTCCGACGCTTCCGGTGCTTCTCATGCTGCGTTTGCCTCATCCATGACCAAGGCAGCAGGGCCAACATCGCTGACCAGCCCGACGGCTGGCCAGCCGCTCGTCGCTCAGGCTGCGGCGCCTGCGGGCGAACTCGTCGGGCAGGGCGTTCTGGAAGCACTGCGGCGGCTGGGCATGGAGGGCATGGCCGTTCCGCTCGGTGCCGGTGGGGCGCGCCTCGCAGGCGGCGTTGCGACGCTTCTCACCGAACTCGCCATGGCGCAATCGACCGCCAATCCGGATGACATGGCCGCGCTGATGCGCGCCCTGGCCGAGGAGGGCGTGACCTTCGACGGTCACATTGCCTGGGAGACCCTCCCCGACGGACGCGCATGATGGTCTTGGCGGATGATCCCAACGTCATTATCGCCATCTTGCGCGAAGACGGCAGCCTCTTCATCAATCCGGACTTTCTCCCGGATGGCGCGCAAGCCGGGGCGCGCCCGGCTGTGACCCCGCAAACCCTGGGGAATTATCGTTTTGGCGACACCCTCCCCGCCACGACGCCCGGTGTCATCCTGACCATTCCGGATCTGCCCGGACATGATCGCGAGACCCGCGCTGGCGGCGGTCAACCGACCGAGACATCCGCGATCAGCGCCGCATTTCGCGATGTCGCCGATTTCAACGCCGGGGCCGGGCCGGAGGACAGGATCCGGGTCATGACACTGGCGACCGATCCCGACGGCGCGCCACAGCTGTTGACCATCGAAGGGACCCTCGCGCAGGTCAGGGAGGAATACGCAAACCTGCATGAAGCCGGATTCTTCGACGCAGACACGGCGGCGAGTTCGTCGACGCGGCTGCTGACCGCCCTCCATCTCTCCGGCGTGTCGCAGGAACTGCGCGCCATCCTGCGTGCTGGCAGCGTCATGCCGCCTCCGATGGAAGAAACCCGCGAAGGCCTGCTCGGGCCGGATACGCCGAGCAGCCCTGACGGGCGGCGGACGGCGGATGCAGAGGGTTTCCCGCAAACGGCACAAGGCGTCCCACCATACAACAATACCGCTAACCGCGAGCCCCATACGCCGTCATTCGAGCCAGAGCGACAAATCCCGCCGGATCCGGGCGTTTTTGCCCCGGGCACGACGTTCCCGCCCGTCGAGACCCAACCCGCTAGACCCGCCGGCGCGGTTTCCGATGCCTCACGGGCGGACGGGACCCGTACCGTCGAGTCGGTCGGCGAACTCCAGGAGGCACTGCGGGAATACGGTATCATTCTGACCGACATACTCAGCAATCCGGATCTGCCCGATGAATGGCGCGAGATCGTCTTCCCGCGCAGTGAAGAGCAGGTCATCGAGATGGGCAATGCCTTACTCCCGCTGCTTTCCAGGATCGAAGAGCAGTTTCCGGGCGCGCTCAGAAATCTCAAGATCGACGTGAGCGGCTCCAATCCGGCGGATCTGTCGGAGCGGGGCAACAATCTGGGACTGACGGCATCGGATATCGGGCTGATGTTCCTCGAAACACCGACGCGGATACAGCAGATTCTTAGCGGTACGAGCGAAGCGCATCCCGATATGGCCGAGCATTCATACGCGCATGAAATCGGGCACGCCCTGACCTCTGTTGCCCCTGCGGCCATGCAGGATCTCAAGGCAGGCCTCGAAACCGTCATCGAGGTCGGTACGCAATTCAGTACCCATGCCTCCGAGGATGCGGTAACGCTCGATGTGGCTCTTGCTTTCCTTTACCCGGACTTGTCAATGGCCGAGGCATATGAGCGACTGGGGCGCGATTATATCGTGCGCCCGCATCCCGGGGAAATCACTGACGCGTCGGGGATTCCGGAGACATGGCGAGAGCATCCCGGCACGCTTCGGATCATGCAGCGCCCGAGTGAAGCGCCGCGCGATAGCGCAGACGAATACGCGACATTCTATGCGCGCACGAATGATAACGAATTCGCGGCCGAGACTCTGGCATTCTTCCTCCGCGGGGAACCCGTTGAACCACGCTCCGAGGTGGGAGCGCCCTTCATCTCGACCACGCTCGGGGCCCCGCTGCCCGATTTTCTGCGCGAGCGGGCGGGGGATGTCATGGGGGAAGCTCGACAGAATACCGGTCCAACATCATCCTGGGCCCCGGAATGGCAGCCCGACGAGGCGCAGTGAAGCCTGTCCCGTTTGGTTGAGCACGACGAAAAGCGCCCCGGATCGATCCCGGGGCGCTTTTTCGTGCGCGCGCTGGCGGTGTCGGCTCACTCGTGGTCGCCGGAGAATTCCGGATAGGCGGCTGCGCCTGCCACGCCCTCGCGACGGCTTGCCACGAAGAATGTGCGCTCCAGAAGCATTTGCAGATTGCCGGGCAACGGACCGCGCGGGCGCTCGGTCGAATGTGGGAGAATGGTGTCCGGGTAGGAGGCATAGCCCCGGTCGGCGAAATGATGCGCAACTGCCTCTGCGAAGGCCTCGTCGTTGTTCGTGCCCGAGTATTTCGAAATGAGCATCGGCAACAGCTCGGTCACCTCCACAGGCAGCGCGCGATAGACCTGCAAGGTGCCCTCGTAGCTCACGGCATCCGGGATGGGCTGGCCGGCATGCTCGAAGGCGAGCCGCTCGGCATCGTCGATGCGCACGTGGTAATGCATGAACAGCCGTGCAAGCCGGTTTTCCGGTGGCAGATGCGGGAACAGGCGTTCCAGCGCCTCGTCCTTCGGCATGGCGTCTTCGCCCGCATTGGTCGAGGCGGGACTGCGGATTTCGAGGACCGGACTCAGATTGAGGCCGAAATCCTGCACCTCGGCAGGTGCCTTCGAGGCAATCGCGTGCCCGATCTCGTGAAACAGCGTGAGCATGAACTTCGTCTCACCATCGGTCTCGTGATCTGCCGAGCGTCGATAGAAATCGAGCACAGTCATCAGGAAGATGGTACCGTTCCGTGTGTTCGAGAGGCCATTATAGGGGCCCAGTTCTTCCGGGTAGGGCGCCGGCGGATTCGGTGCATAAGGCGTGAAGGAGAGCCCGCCCAGCAGGCCGGGATAAGCGGCCTCGATCCGGTCCAGATACGGGATCGCGGCATTGACGATGGCGCACATTTCCGCTTCGGAATGGCGTGCGAGGCCACGCACGACCGCATCGCGAGAGGCATCCGTGAGGCGCATGCCATAGCGTTCGTCCAGCACCCTCCGGATATCCCCCCAGGAATGCACCAGATCGGCCGGCTGCGCGATATCGGCGGAGGGGTCAATCTCCGGGAGGCGGTCGGCCTCCGTCAGGCGCAGGCCCGGGACGTCCTCCCCCGCATTGAAACGGACGATCCTGTGAATCAGGATCGCGGGGCGCAGGTCCGGATTCATGGCCCTGAAATGCGCGAATTGCTCCATCGTCAGCCTGCCTTCGCGGATCTGGATATCCAGGAAAGCGGTTTCGGCTTCGTCGAGAGGCGCGCTGTTCGCAGCGTCCCGGGCGGTGGATGCGGGGGCTGTGGCGGCACGGGCTGTGGCGATGAGGAGTTTCGATGCGCGCGCGATGAACGGATCCTCCGGGTCCCCCTTCACCAAGGCCTGCGCCAGTGCTTCGCGGTAGATCTGCGGAACGTCACCGAGGCCCGTCCCGAGCCGGTTGACAACCATGGCCGCCATGGCCGGCTGCAGACGGCGCAGGACATTCGCCGTCGCGCTCGACGGAGCGGGAAGCGTGGGGAGCGCGCCGCCGGTCGGGCCGGGCGCGACTTGCGCGCGCCGGGCGTGCAGGAAGATCTCGATCAGGGGACCGTGCTCCTCGATTGCCTCCGCGATCGGATCGGTGCCGGTGAGGAAAGGCGAATTGCCGAGGCTGCGTTCGATGGCCTCGCGCGCCGCGTCTTCCATGTGCCTGAAGTGTTGCTCGAGCGTGTCACGCGCGGCTGCTTCCATAGGGCGCATCAGCCCTTGTGAGGGATCCTGCCATGTCAGGCCGTCCGGCGCGGGCCATTGGAATTCCTGCGGATCGAATTGCAGACCGTTCTGCGGAGGCGACTGCGACGGGCCGATCTGCATGAAATTGTCTGGCATGGGATTTTCCCGCCTCGGATCAGACTGCAGTTCACCGGGCCGCAGATCACCCGGTTGCCAGCCGCCCGGCTCGAAATCGAGACCCGGGGATTGCGGCCCGAGGGTGCGGTTTTCCGGGTCCCATTCCGGGAACAGCCTGTCCGGCCCGACCAGGTTGCCGCTTGCGGCGATGTTCCGATCGTGCAGGATCTCGCCGCTCTTGCCATTCATGGCGGTGAAGATGTTGGCCTGGAACGAGGCCAGGAATCCGATGGTGTCGCCGCGATCGAGCGCAATGAGCGCAGCCTGCGCCCCGGCGCGGGTGACGGCGCGCAATTCCTCATCGGAATGCTGCGCGCGCATGTGCGCGAGTTCATCGCGGTAGCGGATGGCCACCCCGACAATGGCGCCGTCGAGATGGATATGGGGCGAGGGCAGCTCGAAGCTGCGGCGCGCGGCATTGCCGAGATGATCGGCGCCATCGCCGAAGAACACGGTATACATCTGTGCTGCCGCGCGATCGACATCCGACCGCGAGGGCAGGGGGATCGGCCCCACCACACCGGTCGCGCCCTTCGTCATCATTGCATTGGTCAAAGCGGGGGCGCCGCGACCGGTAGCATCGTATGTGGTATCGCGCTTTTGCGGCAGCGGCGTCGACATTAAAGCAAGAAAACTCATGAGTGTGAAAATCCAAAAATGAAAAACCTAAAAACTCATTTTGAATGAAACAGCTAAAAATTGTCAAGGATATCGCTGGGCGCGTTGATGCGCCGCTGCATCGGACACTTTCGCGCCCCTGAACGACGCGCATCAGCGTGGCGTTTGCCGCCAGCGCTTGCCCGCATGCCGAAGCCTTGCATTCTGTCGCGACCAGACGATATGAGCAGATTGATCCGGGCGGCCCGCATCTGCGTAGAGCTACGTGATTTTGCAGGTGCGAAGACTGGGCGAAGCGGTTACATAAAACGGCGACCCTGGGGCAGGCGCCCTTTGTATAGTGGATGCGATGAAGATGGATGCGCGGCCGGGCGAAGAGCCTCCCTTTCTGGCGAACACGCGTGCACCGCGTGCCGGTCTCGGCAAGCGCATGCTGAGGCTGACGCGGCTTGTCGTGATGATCGTCCTGCCGCTGCTGCTGCTGGCCGGCGCATTTGCCGGCTTTGCCTATATGCAGGCCACGCGTCCGACGGTGCCGGTGGAGCGTCAGCCGGAACAGCCGCGTTTCGTCGATGCGGTAACGGTCGCGCGGGCTGATCTGCGCCCGACACTGACGCTTTACGGCGAAATCGTCGCGGGCCGCAGCGTCGACCTGCGCGCGCTGGTGGCGGGCCAGGTCGTTTCGGTGTCGGACCAGCTGGTCGAGGGCGGGCGCATCGCGCAAGGGGAAGAACTCCTGCGCATCGATCCGTTCGCGTTCGAGGGCGCGCTCGTGCGCGCGAATGCCGATCTCGCCGAGACCCGGGCCCGCATCGCGGAACTGGATGCGCGTGTGCTGCAGGAAGAGGCGGCAATGTCCCGGGCGCGCGAGCAGCTCACGATCACCGAACGCGAAATCGACCGGCTGCGCACCCTCACCGAGCGCGGCGCAGCGCCGGAGCGCCAACTCGACGATGCGTTGCTGCGCCTCTCCCAGGCGGAATCGGCGCTGGAGGCCCGTGAAAGCCAGCTCGCCGTGTTCGAAGCCCAGCGTGACCAGCTCGATGCGGCGATCGCGCGGCTGGAATTCGGTGTCGCCCAGGCGCAGCGCAATCTCGACGATACGGTCCTGCGCGCGCCGTTCGACGCGCTCATCTCGGCGCCGCAGGCCGAGGAAGGCAAGATCATCGGCAGCAATGAACGCATCGCCACGCTGGTCGCGACGGAGCGCCTCGAAGCGCGTTTTTCATTGTCGGATAGCCAATATGCGCGTCTTGCGGCGGATGACGAGATCACCGGAAGCGACGTGATGGTGATCTGGCGCGCGGGTGACAGCATGCTCACGCGCGAGGCGACCGTGACACGCGTGGCGCCACAGGTCGCGGATGCGAGTTTCGCCGCCTTTGCGAAGATCGATATCGAGGATACAGCCCTCGACGACCCTGCGCTCGACGTCCTGCGCCCCGGAACCTTCATCGAGGTCGAGATGCCCGATCTCCTGCGTGAGGATGCGATATTGCTCCCGCCTGATGCGCTGTATGAAGACAGCGTCTTTCTGATTGTCGACGACCGGCTGGAGCGCATGCCGGTTACCGTGCTCAGCTTTGCCGCCGAGGGGGTGATCGTCGCGGGGGATATTCCCGATGGCGCTTCGGTGCTGGCGTCGCGCCTCGGTGCGGCGGCTTCCGGCCAGCTCGTCGAGGTGCGTGAGTGAGCGGCGGCTTCCTCCAGAGCATCATTCGCGGTTTCCTGCATCACCGCGTCGCGGCGAATCTGCTCGCCATCTCGGTCTGTCTGCTGGGATTGCTGGCTTTGGGCCGGCTCAACACGCAGTTCTTCCCCACGGTCCAGATCCCGACCATCTTCGTCACGGTCGCCTGGCAGGGGGCGAGCCCCGACGACATTTCCTCCGGCGTTCTCGATGTGATGGAGCCGGAACTGCGCTTCCTCGACCGGGTGGACAACATTTCCTCCTATGCGGTGGAGGGCTCGGCGCGCATCGTCCTCGAATTCGAGGAGGGCGCCGACATGTCCAAGGCGCTCTCCGATGTCGAGCAGGCGGTGGCGGGGATCACCACCCTGCCCAGCGCCGCCGAGAGCCCGGTGATCACGCGTGTGGAATTCTTCGAAACGGTGGCGATGCTCGCCATCTATGGCGATATCGAAGAGCGCGCGCTGCAGGAGGTGGCGCGTGAAGCGCGTGACGGATTCCTGAATGCCGGGATCGACAAGATCAGCTTCGTCGGCAAACGCGCCCGCGAGGTCTGGGTCGATGCAGATTCGCGGGAATTGCGCCGGCTCGGCCTGACCGGCGACGAGGTCGCGCGCCGCATCGCCGCGATCAATCAGAACCAGCCTCTGGGCAATCTGGAAGGCGGGGCGGAGCGCACCCTGCGCACGCTGTCGCGAACCGACAGGCCCCAGGGTATCGGCGAAATCGAGATCCGCGCAGGGCCCGACGGCGAGCGCATCCTGTTGCGTGACATCGCGCAGGTGCGCAGCGCCATGCGTGACGGCGGTGTACGGCTTTTTCACGACGGGCAGCCCGCCATTCTGCTCGATATCCAGCGTGCAGAGAGTGCCGATACCCTCGAATCGATGAATGCGGCCCGTGATTACGTCGAGACCCTGCGCGCCGGCCTCCCGCCCAACGTGACGGCGGAACTGTTCGACGTGCGCGCCGAGGTGGTCGACCAGCGCATCGCCACGCTGAGTTCGAATGCGCTGATGGGCATGGCGATCATCGTTCTGGTGCTGCTGCTTTTCCTGAATACGCGCGTCGCGCTCTGGGTGGCGGCGGGGATACCGGTGGCGCTGCTGGCGACCTTCGTCCTGATGTGGGCGACGGGGCAGTCCATCAACGCGATCTCGCTGCTCGGCCTGATCCTGGTGCTGGGCATTCTCGTCGACGACGCGATCATCGTCGGCGAACATGCGGTGACCCTTCACGAGCAGGGCAAGTCGCCCATGGAGGCGGCCGAGGGTGCGGCCATGCGCATGCTGGTCCCGGTGATCGCCGCGACCACGACGACCCAGGCGGCGTTTCTGCCCGTTTTCATGATTTCCGGCGTGGTCGGGCAGATCATCATGGCGATTCCGCTGGTCGTGGTCGTGGCGCTGGGCGCGGCGCTGGTCGAGAGCTTCATCGTCCTGCCGACCCATCTGCGCCATGCGCTCACGGCGCAGGAACGGGCACGATCCGGGCCTGACGGGCGCTGGGCGCGTATCCGCAAGGGCATGGAGCGCGGCGTCGATCGCTTCCGTAACGGGCCGGTGCGCCGTCTGGCGACAATTGCCGTACGCTGGCGGTACGCGACTGTCGCGCTGGTCGTCGGCGCGCTGATCCTGGCCGTCGGGCTGATTGCCGGCGGGCGGGTGCAGTTCACCTTTTTCCCGACGCCGGAAGCCGAGTTCGTCAGTGCGGAGATGCGCTTCGCGCCGGGCATGTCGGAAGAGCGGATGCGCGCGCATCTGCGCAGCCTCGAACAGGCGATCGACGAGACGGATGCGCGGCTCGGCGAGGAGTATGGCGAGCGCGTCGTGGTCTTCCATTACGCGCGGCTCGGCCAGGCGGGGCAGGACCGTGGCTCCAATCTCGCCATGATCGATATCGAGCTCACGCCCGGCGAGGAGCGCACATTGCGCACGCCCGAGGTGATACGCTATCTGCGCGAGGGGGTTCCGCCGCTTTCCGGTCTCGACGAGTTCTCCATCGGTGCCCGCGCATCCGGCCCGCCGGGCTCGGATGTCGATATCCGCCTGACGGGCGCCGACCTCCTGACGCTCAAGGCGGCTGCGGATCTGCTGAAAGACCGTCTGGCCGATTACCCCGCAACATCGGGCATCAAGGATGATACGCCGCTCGGCAAGAACGAGTTGATCCTGCGTCAGACCCCGCGCGGCATGGCGCTCGGCCTCGATCCCGAGGTGATCGCCTCACAGGTCCGTGCCGCCTATCAGGGGGTCGTCGCGATGCGATTCGCCGCCGGGGACGAGGAAGTCACCATCCGCGTGCGCCAGCCCGATCGGATCGGCGATATTGCCGGCCTGCTGGACATGACCCTGCGCACACCCTCCGGCGCCATGGTGCGTCTGGGAGACGTCGTGGCGATCGAGGAGCGCGAAGCCTTCGGCCTGATCCAGCGCCGCGACGGACAGATTGCGGTTTCCGTGACTGCGGACGTCAATTCCGACATCACCCCCGCCGGCGAAGTGCGTGCTTCGCTCGAAGAGGAGATCCTCCCCGAAATCCGCGAGCGCTTCGGCGTGCAGACGCAGACCGGTGGCCAGGCGGAGACGCAGGGTCGCGCTTTTGCCGATCTCGGTCTCGGCGCCATCATCGCGCTGGCGGCCATCTACGTGATCCTCGCGCTCGTCTTCCAGAACTGGACGCAGCCGCTTCTGGTGATGGCGATCATCCCCTTCGGCTTTATCGGGGCCGTGCTCGGTCACTGGTTGCTCGGTTTCCAGTTTGCCTTCCTTTCGATGATCGGATTGCTGGGGCTGTCAGGCATTCTGGTGAACGGCTCGATCGTGCTGGTTGATCGCTACAATGAGCGCGTCCGCCAGGGCGAGGCGCATGAATCGGCGGCAGTGGGCTCCTCCGTCGACCGCTTCCGCGCCGTGTTGCTGACTTCGCTGACCACGGCGGGGGGCATGGCGCCGCTGATCATGGAGCAGAGCCTGCAGGCGCAGTTCCTCATCCCCATCGCCATCACGCTCAGCTTCGGTCTGGCCGTCTCGGCGCTGGTGATTCTCTTCGTCGTCCCCGCCATGCTCGGCATCGCCGATGATTTCGGCCGGATGAAGCGCGGGTATCTCCGCCTCGCCGGCTTGCGCCCGCGTCCGGCGCAGTCTTGAGGCGGGTCGGGCCGAGACGGTTCTTCCAGGACATGATCCAGGCCTGTGAACAAAATTGCCTGTCGTGCATTTCCGTCGGGCATTTCGCGCCGTGATCGAATCGCGTTACGAATGTCGGTCAATGCACGAGGACAGCAGGGGGGCCTCATGGGCAATCTGGATTTCGCTTATCTTTTCACGTCGCCGGAAGGGCGAATCGAGCGGCAGCGCTGGTGGATCGGCGTCGTCATCCTGTTCGGCGCCTGGCTCGTTCTGAACGCGCTGTTCGGCGTGGACGGGCTGATCCCGTTCATTCTCAGCATTCTGCTGCTGGTCGCCGGAATCATGCTGCACATCAAGCGCTTCCATGATCGCGACAAGTCCGGCTGGTGGGTGCTGATCCTGTTCGTGCCCGTTCTCGGCCTGATCTGGGCCATCGTCGATCTCGGCATTATCGAAGGGACGTCCGGCGCGAACCGATTCGGCGCCGATCCGATCGCGGGACGCTGATTCCCGGCGTGCCGAATTCCCAATGCGCGAAATTCTCAACGCGAGAGCGCGCGCCAGATCGCCTCAGCGCGATAACGCCTTCATTGCCCGGTCGAGCCCCGCGACGGTGAGCGGGAACATCCGGCCCTCCATCAGCTGCCGGATGATGCCGATGGAATGGGTGTAGCCCCAATGCGCCTCGGGCACGGGGTTGAGCCAGGCCGCCTTGTGGAAATGGCCCAGCAGCCGCTCCATCCAGACCTGGCCGGCCTCCTCGTTCCAGTGCTCCACCGAGCCGCCGGCCATGACGATCTCGTAGGGGCTCATCGCGGCGTCGCCGACGAAGACGAGGCGGTAATCCTCGCCATAGGTGCGGATCACGTCGAGGGTCGGCGTGATCGCGGTGCGGCGGCGGCGATTGTCCTTCCACACGCCCTCATAGGGGCAGTTGTGGAAGTAGAAATGCTCGAAATGCTTGAATTCCGCCCGCGCGGCGGAGAAAAGCTCCTCCGCGCGCTCGATATGCCAGTCCATCGAGCCGCCGACATCGAGAAAGAGCAGCACCTTCACCGCATTGCGCCGCTCGGGCCGCATCTTCACGTCGAGATAGCCCTTCTCCGCCGTGCCGCGGATGGTTCCCTCGAGATCGAGTTCCTCGGCGGCGCCGGTGCGGGCGAAGCGGCGCAGGCGGCGCAGCGCGACGCGCATGTTGCGGGTGCCGAGCTCGCGGCTGTCGTCGAGATCGCGGAATTCGCGCTTGTCCCAGACCTTCACCGCGCGGAAATTGCGGTTGCCGTCCTGGCCGATGCGGATGCCTTCCGGGTTGTAGCCATAGGCGCCGTAGGGGGAAGTGCCGGCGGTGCCGATCCATTTCGAGCCGCCCTGATGGCGCTTCTTCTGCTCCTCCAGCCGCTGCTTGAGCGTCTCGAACAGCTTGTCCCAGCCCATCGCCTCGATCTCGCGCCGCTCCTCCTCGCTGAGATGCTTTTCGGCGAGCTTGCGCAGCCATTCCTCGGGGATGCCCTGCGCATCCACCGCCTCGCTCATGAAGGCGAGGCCCTCGAAGCAGGTGGCGAAGGCGCGGTCGAACTTGTCGAGATTGCGCTCGTCCTTCACCATGATGGCGCGCGCGAGGTAGTAGAAATCCTCCACGCGCTTCTCCGCCAGATCATGATCCAGCGCCTCCAGCAGCGAGAGGTAT